>VOFI01003795.1_pt1 | contig 160166 bp, 178 predicted proteins | sample 5384131 | NCBI WGS metagenome assembly VOFI01 (sample SAMN12384728, study PRJNA508395) | human gut metagenome | isolation source: healthy gut H | host: Homo sapiens | reverse complement strand
GCATTACTGCACTTCCACCTCAAACCTATCTACCTCGTCGTCTTCAAGGGGTCTTACTTTTGGGATAACTCATCTTGAGGGGCTTCACGCTTAGATGCCTTCAGCGTTTATCCCTGCCGGACTTGGCTACTCTGCCATGGCTTTGGTAGCCAACAGATACACCAGCGGTCCGTCCACCCCGGTCCTCTCGTACTAAGGGCAGCTCCTCTCAATTATCCTCCGCCTGCGCCGGATAGGGACCGAACTGTCTCACGACGTTCTGAACCCAGCTCGCGTACCGCTTTAATGGGCGAACAGCCCAACCCTTGGGACCTGCTACAGCCCCAGGATGCGATGAGCCGACATCGAGGTGCCAAACCACTCCGTCGATGTGAACTCTTGGGAGTGATAAGCCTGTTATCCCCAGGGTAGCTTTTATCCGTTGAGCGATGGCATTCCCACTTTCATACCACCGGTGGTTTCCAACCATCCTGAGGGAACCTTTGAGCGCCTCCGATACCCTTTCGGAGGCGACCGCCCCAGTCAAACTCCCCGCCAGACATTGTCCCACTGCCGGGTCACGGCAGCTGGTTAGAAATCCAATACTGCAAGGGTGGTATCCCAACATCGGCTCTGCGGCAACTGGCGTCACCGCTTCTTAGCCTCCCACCTATCCTGTACATACAGCATCGGATCCCAGTATCAAGCTGGAGTAAAAGCTCCATGGGGTCTTTCCGTCCTGGCGCATGTAACCAGCATCTTCACTGGTACTTCAATTTCACCGGGTGCATTGTCGAGACAGCGCTCAAATCATTACGCCTTTCGTGCGGGTCGGAACTTACCCGACAAGGAATTTCGCTACCTTAGGACCGTTATAGTTACGGCCGCCGTTTACTGGGGCTTAAATTCAATGCTTCGTTTCCTGACATCTCCTCTTAACCTTCCAGCACCGGGCAGGCGTCAGCCCATATACCTCACCTTTCGGTTTCGCATAGACCTGTGTTTTTGCTAAACAGTTGCTTGAGCCTATTCTCTGCGGCCTCCTTTCAGAGGCACCCCTTCTCCCGAAGTTACGGGGTCATTTTGCCGAGTTCCTTAACAATGCTTCTCCCGCCGGCCTTAGGATTCTCTCCTCATCCACCTGTGTCGGTTTACGGTACGGGTATCATATGAACAATAGCGGCTTTTCTCGACAGCTGGCTCACCTGCTTCCCTACTTTAGTTCGCTCCGCTTCACGTCTTCGGATTGCCGTGCGGATTTGCCTGCGCGACTCCTACCCCGCTTGCACCGGGTTTCCCTTTCCCGGCTCAGGCTTTCCCTCTGTGTCCCCACAGTTCTGTCATATGATAGTACAGGAATCTCAACCTGTTGTCCATCGGCTACGTCTTTCGACCTCGCCTTAGGCCCCGACTTACCCAGGGCAGATCAGCTTTACCCTGGAAACCTTGGATATTCGGCCTGGAGGATTCCCACCTCCATCTCGCTACTCATTCCGGCATTCTCTCTTCTTACCAGTCCACAATACCTTACAATACTGCTTCTTCCCGGTAAGAATGCTCCTCTACCAATACAATTCCATGTATTCCTAAGCTTCGGTGTCGTGTTTCAGCCCCGGACATTTTCGGCGCAGGACCTCTCGACTAGTGAGCTATTACGCACTCTTTGAATGTATGGCTGCTTCTAAGCCAACATCCTAGTTGTCTCTGAAATCCCACATCCTTTTCCACTTAACACGTACTTTGGGACCTTAGCTGTAGGTCTGGGCTCTTTCCCTTTTGACTGCCCAACTTATCTCGTGCAGTCTGACTCCCGTACAACATTCCTATGGCATTCGGAGTTTGATATTCTTCGGTAGACTTTGACGCCCCCTAGGAAATTCAGTGCTCTACCTCCATGGAATGTAATACGGGCTAGCCCTAAAGCTATTTCGAGGAGAACCAGCTATCTCCGGGTTCGATTGGAATTTCTCCCCTATCCACACCTCATCGCCACCTTTTTCAACAGATGTGCGTTCGGACCTCCATTGCCTTTTACGGCAACTTCATCCTGGACATGGATAGATCACCCGGTTTCGGGTCTACTCCGGCTGACTGGACGCCCTATTAAGACTTGGTTTCCCTTCGGCTCCACACCTATAGTGCTTAACCTCGCCAGCCGACGTAACTCGCCGGACCGTTCTACAAAAAGTACGCGGTTGTACCCTTTCGATACTTCCACAGCTTGTAAACACAGGGTTTCAGGTTCTCTTTCACTCCCCTCCCGGGGTCCTTTTCACCTTTCCTTCACAGTACTATGCGCTATCGGTCACTAAGGAGTATTTAGCCTTACGGGGTGGTCCCCGCTCATTCCCACAAGGTTTCTCGTGTCTCGTGGTACTCTGGATCCTGCCTCTGCTTCTTTCCGTTTCGCCTACGGGGCTCTCACCCTCTCTGGCCGGTCTTCCCAGGACCGTTCTGTTAGGCTTGGTTGTGGATTCTGCAGTCCGAACCCCGGAATGCACGCACTCCGGTTTGGGCTCTTTCCCGTTCGCTCGCCGCTACTTAGGAAATCGACAAATTTTCTTTCTCTTCCTCCGGCTACTTAGATGTTTCAGTTCACCGGGTTCCCTCCGTATACCTATGGATTCAGTATACGGTGACTGAGGTTTGCTCAGCCGGGTTTCCCCATTCAGACATCTGCGGGTCAATGGATATTTGCTCCTCACCGCAGCTTTTCGCAGCTTATCACGTCTTTCATCGGCTCTTAGTGCCAAGGCATCCTCCCTGCGCTCTTTACAGCTTAACCTGCAGAATAGTCTTGCTATTCTCGTCTGGTCTGTTTTGCATAGCGTTACTCTGCAGACCTGGTTGTTCTTAAATTGCTTTGTTTTTCCATTGATGTTACTCAATGGCCTCGATGTCTCTTGTTTTCTTTTGATGATCGGAATGTTACTTCCTTTCATCTTCCTATCTCGTTGTTTGAGATCCTTCGATCTCTCACAAGCTCGATATTGATACTTGAGATTATTTTCAATGTTCAGTTTTCAAGGTACCATATAACTTGCTTCGCAAGTTACTTCGAGAAATCGCTGCGCGATTCTCGGTATTTCTACCGGAACGCTTCGCCACTCTCGGTTTTTTTGAATCGAAACAGTTTTGTCTCGATTCCGTGGAGACAGAGAGATTCGAACTCTCGACCCCCTGCTTGCAAGGCAGGTGCTCTCCCAACTGAGCTATGCCCCCTTACGGGTAATTATGCTATTGTTGGTACTTGCTCTGACTTTCTCTGTCAGCTTCGGGTTTTCACCCTATGGGCTTAAGTGGACTCGAACCACCGACCTCACGCTTATCAGGCGTGCGCTCTAACCGGCTGAGCTATAAGCCCATCAGATTTCTCTGACTTTTAATGGATTCCGGCAGCCACCTGCTCTCCCATACCGTTTCCAGCATAGTACCATCGGCCGCTTAAGTCTTAACCATCGTGTTCGGGATGGGAACGGGTGTCTCCCCTAAGCGTATCGCCACCGGAAAGATTGTTTGTGCTATCCTGCAGTCCGCTCGTGCAGCCTTTCCTCTATTCGTAGGCGTTCTGCACTCACTCCTTGATAGCTAAACAGTAATGCAACTCCTTACTTCTTCCGTTTCCTTAGAAAGGAGGTGATCCAGCCGCACCTTCCGATACGGCTACCTTGTTACGACTTCACCCCAGTTATCAGACCTGCCTTCGGCTGCTCCTCCCTTTCGGTTAGGTCACAGACTTCGGGCATTTCCGACTCCCATGGTGTGACGGGCGGTGTGTACAAGACCCGGGAACGTATTCACCGCGACATTCTGATTCGCGATTACTAGCGATTCCAGCTTCGTGTAGTCGGGTTGCAGACTACAGTCCGAACTGGGACGTTATTTCTGGGATTTGCTCACCCTCGCAGGCTCGCTTCCCTTTGTTACGCCATTGTAGCACGTGTGTAGCCCAGATCATAAGGGGCATGATGATTTGACGTCATCCCCACCTTCCTCCGGGTTATCCCCGGCAGTCTCCTTAGAGTGCCCAGCCTTACCTGCTGGCTACTAAGAATAAGGGTTGCGCTCGTTGCGGGACTTAACCCAACATCTCACGACACGAGCTGACGACAACCATGCACCACCTGTCTCCGATGCTCCGAAGAGGGAACCCCGTTACGGGTTTTTCATCGGGATGTCAAGACCTGGTAAGGTTCTTCGCGTTGCTTCGAATTAAACCACATGCTCCACCGCTTGTGCGGGTCCCCGTCAATTCCTTTGAGTTTCATTCTTGCGAACGTACTCCCCAGGTGGATTGCTTATTGCGTTAGCTGCGGCACCGATGGGTCCATACCCACCTACACCTAGCAATCATCGTTTACCGCGTGGACTACCAGGGTATCTAATCCTGTTTGCTCCCCACGCTTTCGAGCCTCAACGTCAGTTACAGTCCAGTAAGCCGCCTTCGCCACTGGTGTTCCTCCTAATATCTACGCATTTCACCGCTACACTAGGAATTCCGCTTACCTCTCCTGCACTCCAGCCAAACAGTTTCCAAAGCAGTCCCGGCGTTAAGCACCGGGCTTTCACTTCAGACTTGCCTTGCCGTCTACGCTCCCTTTACACCGAGTAAATCCGGATAACGCTTGCCCCCTACGTATTACCGCGGCTGCTGGCACGTAGTTAGCCGGGGCTTCTTAGTCAGGTACCGTCATTTTCTTCCCTGCTGATAGAGCTTTACATACCGAAATACTTCTTCACTCACGCGGCGTCGCTGCATCAGGGTTTCCCCCATTGTGCAATATTCCCCACTGCTGCCTCCCGTAGGAGTTTGGGCCGTGTCTCAGTCCCAATGTGGCCGTTCACCCTCTCAGGCCGGCTACTGATCGTCGCTTTGGTAGGCCGTTACCCTGCCAACTGGCTAATCAGACGCGGGACCATCCTGTACCACCGGAGTTTTTCACACGGAACCATGCGGTTCCGTGCGCTTATGCGGTATTAGCACCTATTTCTAACTGTTATCCCCCAGTGTGAGGCAGGTTACCCACGCGTTACTCACCCGTCCGCCACTAAGCTGCTTTAAATCCATCCGAAAACTTCATCAAAGCAGCTCCGTTCGACTTGCATGTGTTAGGCACGCCGCCAGCGTTCATCCTGAGCCAGGATCAAACTCTCATGTTTAAGTTTGTCCGGTCAAAATCAGTCTGGCCAATTTTACCGTTCTACTGTTGTTTTAGGTTTTTGTTCTCTGAAATTTCTCTCAGAACTTTTTGTTCTGTTTGGAATTTTCAGGGTTGCATTACTGTTTATTTGTCAAGGTGCCGTTCTTCTTATTGGAAGTATTTCCAGAAGAACTTTCGTTCCTGTCGCTCAGACAGCTTATTGAGTTTATCTTTTTTTATTTTATTTTCAGGTTTCTTTCGAAACCCGGTTGCTTATCACTCGCAGCAACAGTTCATTATTTTATCAGAACTTTCTGTTCGTGTCAAGCAGTTTTTTATTTTTTTGAATTTCTTTTCAGAAATCCGTGTTGCTTTCGTTCGCCGCAACAGTCATAAAGTATATCAGGACTGTTTGTCGATGTCAAGCACTTTTTGAACTTTTTTAGAAGTCCATGTCACATATCTCAGTGACGAATGATATCTTATCACAGCTGCAGGCAAACGTCAACACTTTTTTAACCTACAGTTCCTTCGTAGCTCTATGAGCAAAAGCAACGGTGACGCAGCCGCCGCGGGAAGCAACGCAGGCATAGTTCATGACAATAGAAGGTTCGCGGAGCGTGCATTCTATTGTATTGCGAATGGCGCAGGGAACTGTACCGTCCTCCATTCTGCCTACTTTTTTACTTTTTCTCCCACACCTTCGGCTGATAACGCATATCGGACACCGTGTACACCGTGATGAACGCCTTCGGATCCTCCCGATTGATAAAATTCATCAGCTTCTGGTATTCGCTTTTATCCACGATTGTGATGATTTCATTATGCTTTTCCAGATTATACGCGCCAATTGCCTCGTAAACCGTTGCTCCACTATGCAGTTCTTCTATGATAAAGCGGCGCAGCTGTTCTTCTTTCTTCGTAATAATGCAGACACGCCGCTTGATATTATTGTCAAAAATAAAATGATCCAGAATGATTCCGTTGAAATAGGTACCCAGGATACTCAGCACCACCGTCTTTTTATCGTATACGAGTGCCGCAGAAAGCGCTACGCACATGCCGGAGAGGGACATGGCTTTTCCCAGTTCCATATGTAAATATTTATTCATGATCTTCGCCACAATATCCAATCCTCCGGAAGACGCATTCCGGTTAAACAGAATGCTCAGTCCCACGCTGACCACCAGAATATAGCAAAGCACGTCCAGCTCCTGACTGTCAGTCAGGGAAGTAAAATCAGGAAACAGAAGTTCAAACATCCCCAGAAACAACGGCAGCATAATGCTCGTATAGACTGTCTTTGCCCCAAATTCCTTTCCACAGGTAAGAAAACCGATCACCAGTAAAACCACATTCATGATCATCGTAATCGCGGACAGCGGAAGCGGTATAAAATTAGATACTACGATGCCAAGGCCGGAAATACTGCTGACCGACGCATGGCTCGGCACCAGGAAAAAATAGACTGCCGCCGCAATAATTGCTACTGCGGCGGTCAGAATCCCTATTTCTTTTATCATTCCTGCAAAATTCCATCTTTTTTGCATACTTCAACTCATTCCTGTTCGTCAAGTTTTTCCAGTACAAAAGCGATTGCTTCCAGATATCCGTTTAATCCATGTCCGTAAATCTGCTTATCACAGACAGGCGCTGTCACAGATACTTTTCGGAAATCTTCTCGTTCCATAATATTGGAAATATGGATTTCTACCTTTGGTACGGTAATACTTGCCAGTGCGTCGCGGATGGCATAGCTGTAGTGCGTATAAGCGCCGGGATTGATGATAATGCCCTCTGTCTTATCAAAATACGCTTCCTGGATTTTATCAATAATCGCACCCTCGTGATTACTCTGGAACACGCTGATTGCAGCATGACAGTCCAGTCCCTTCTGTGCGATCATATTTAACAGATCATTATAATCCTGCGTGCCATAAATTCCTTTTTCACGGATGCCGAGGAAGTTTAAGTTGGGACCGTTGATGACCAAAAGCTTGCGCAGAGACTTTTTCTTTTCTTTTTCTGCCGCCGCACGGGAAAACTGCTGTCTGTAAAAGAGCTGACCGCCCTCTGCCTGCTGCCCATAAGAGGACTGCCCATAGGGCTGAGATCCATAGGACTGGGCCTTTTCTTCTATCGAACAGGTGTTTGCCAGTGTCTGTAAATCTCCTTCAGTGTGTCCATCATACGAAGAACGTCCGCCGGATAAAAAAGCGGCTGCCGGCTGCAGACTGTCCGTAAGAGCCAAATGTGCCGTAGGAAGGTTTCCCGTAGGGCGCCCTTGTACCATAACCAAAGCGCTGACCAAGCGGATAGCGCTGGGAATATTTTCCTTTATAACCGCCCTCCTCCGACGCTGTGTTTGCATTGTCCCGGTAGGACGGACGAATCCCGCGCTCGATTTCATATAACACCTGTCCAAAAGGCTTATCGTCCACATCAATAATCAAGTCCGCAGCTTCTTCATACGCGCTGCTTCTTTTTTCAAGAAGTCCCTGGATCTTTGTCTTTAAATCCTCGTCGCCGCCCTGCAGCAGAGGTCTGTTGGTATCTTTTTGAGCCGTTCATATAAGGTTTCCGCTTTTGCACGCAGATAGACTACCTTTCCGATCTCTTTCATCAGGGTACGGTTTTTTCTTCCCGCACCGGAGTTCCGCCGCCGACGGAAATTACCTGATTCTTCGCTGTTTCCTTCAATTCCTGAAGCGTCTGTGTCTCCATCTGCCGGAACGCTTCTTCTCCGTCCTGTTCAAAAATTTCCCGAATCGATTTTCCCTGTTTCTTTTCAATCAGACGATCCGTATCCGTCATCTGTCTCTTGAGACGATACGAAAGCTTTACTGCCACACTGCTCTTTCCACATCCCATAAAACCGATCAATACAACATTTCCCACTGCCTGTTTCCTCACTTTCCACTTAATTCCTGTTCCATTCTCTGATAAATTCTGTCCGCTGTCTCTTTGGAAACCGCTACGTCATTCCACAATTCAAATGCTTCCACACCCTGATACAAAAGCATCTTCAGGCCATTATACGCCTCTTTGCCATTTTCTTTTACCAGACGCATAAATTTCGTCTCCGCCGGCCGATAAATCAGGTCATAGCCGGTGCCCACCTTTTCATAAAAAGCGCTGTCCTCCACTGCCGCCTTTTCGCTGTCCGGAAATAATCCCACACTGGTCGCCTGAATCGCCAGATAGTCTCTTCCATCGAGTCTTCCAGCCTCTGCAATTGTTCTGGCATGGATCGCCTGATAGCCGGTTTTCTCCTTCACTTCTTCTGCAACACTACACGCCTTATCGACACTGCGGTTTAAAATAGTGACCCGTTCCGCGCCCTTCTGTGCGCACAAAAACGCAATTGCCCTGCCAACTCCGCCTGCGCCGAGTATCACGACATCACGGTCTTTGATTTCAACCTTATCCTCCTGCATCGCACGGTATAAGCCGCTCATATCCGTGTTGTAGCCGCGGTATCCGCCCTCTGTGCGGACGAGCGTGTTAACAGATTCCACATCTGCCGCCAGCTTATCTGCGCTAACCAAATAAGGAATTACCGCCATCTTGTACGGCACTGTGACGTTTAAGCCCAGCACGTTTAACGCATACGCACCTTTGACCGCTGCACCCAGCCCCTCCTTTTCCACCAGAAAGGGCAGGTATGCCATATCACAGCCGCATGCCGCTGCCAGCGTATTGTGGATCATCGGGGAAAGCGTATGCTCCACCGGGTTCCCGATCAGACCGCACAGTCTCGTCCTGCCTCCGATCTCTACTGCTCCTACTGTATCCTTTTCGTCCATCCTGTTTCAGTTCCTTTACTGCATTTCTTTCCGGCTTTTCTGCCGATAATAAAAAGTGTAGCACAATTTTTTTCCAACTGTCTTTTAAAAATGATCTGGATTTCCTCTTTGGGATGGATCGGTTTGACCAAAAAATACTGCGGATTCCGCTTCTTTTTGCGCCCCAGACGTCCGTAAAAAAGCTGATCGCCGATAAAAAGAGTCGTTTCTTTTGTCGTCCCCATCCGGCGCATCGCCTCTTCATAGCCTTTTACCGACGGCTTATCCGCCTTGAAAATATAGTCTGCATACTTTACATCCTCTGCGAAGCTTTTTACGCGCGGTTCCTTATTGTTCGACAAAAGCACCGCCGAAAAGCCGATGGTATGCAGCCTTTCAAACAGCGCTTTTGCACGTTCGTCCGCCGGCGCGCCATGCGGCACCAGCGTATTGTCCACGTCATAAATCAGTCCACGGTATCCTTTCCGGTACAGCGCCTCGTAATCGATTCCATAGGAGGTATCCGCCGTTTCATCCGGATAAAAAATTTCCAACATGCCCATTTATGCTTCATCCTCTCCGATTCCTGCCGCCTCCAGCAGCTCTTTTGTGTATTCGTGCTGCGGGGAAAAATAAACGGTATCCACATCACCGCTTTCGACAATTGTGCCGTCCTTCATAATCATAACCCTGTCGCAGAGCTGATAAACAACGCGCATATCGTGGGAAATAAATAAAATCGACAGTCCCATTTCCTCCTTCAGCTGCTCCAAAAGCTCCAGAATTTGTGCCTGAATCGTCACGTCCAGTGCAGAAACCGCCTCATCCGCCACCAAAAGTCCGGGATTTGTCATCAACGCTTCCCCGATGCAGACTCTCTGTCTCTGCCCACCGGAAAGCTGGTTCGGGTAACGGTCTGCAATTTTTTCATCCAGACCGACTTTTTAACATTTCGAGTACCTTCTGCCTCCGTTTTTTCCAGGAAGCTTTCCCTGAATTCGAAGCGGCTCTTCCATAATCCAGCCGATTTTTCTTCGCCGGATTCAGGGAGCCATACGGATCCTGAAACACCATCTGCGGACGATTGCCGGACACGATCACCGTCCCGAGTCCGGCTTTAACAGCCCCAGAATTACCTTCGCGAGCGTGCTTTTTCCACAGCCGGATTCACCCACAAGCCCCAGCACCTCGCCTTTCTCCATCGTAAAGGACAGATCCTTTAACACTTCGTTGCGTTTTCTCTTTTCAAACAGGCTGTGCCGTTCCGAAAAAAAGCCGATTTTCAGATGCTCTGCCTTTAAAATCACGTCAGCCATGTGCTTCCTCCGTTTTTGCGCTACGTCCGGAATTCTTTTTGACACAGCGAGGAATTGCTGCAATCAGCTTCTGCGTATATTCCTGCTGCGGGTTCTCAAAAATATCCTCCATCGCTCCCTGTTCCACAATTCTGCCGTCTTTCATGACGATCACGCGGCTGCAGAGTCTGCGCACCAGGCTCAAATCATGGGAAATAAACAAAATGGCAGTTCCTTTTTTCTGGTTGATCCGCTTTAACAGCTTCACAATCTGCGCCTGAACCGTTACATCCAGCGCGGTCGTCGGTTCATCCGCAATCAGAAGCTTCGGCTCACAGATCATCGCAGCCGCGATCATGACGCGCTGTCTCTGTCCACCGGAAATTTGGTGCGGGTACGACTGATAAATCCGCTCCGGGTCTTCCAATTCCACCTGCTTTAACAGCGTCAGCGCCCGTTGCTTTCTCTCCTGCGCAGACAGCTCCGGATGATGGATGCGAAGCGGTTCTTCCACCTGCCAGCCAATGCGGTAAACCGGGTTTAACGATGTCATCGGCTCCTGAAAAACGACGGAAATATCGTTTCCCTGAAGCTCTCTTAAAAAGCTTCGTTCGCAGTGCAGCAGATCGGTTCCCTCGAATAAATTTCTCCCGTTTTTTCATATCATGACGGGACAAAAGTCCGGCGATCGCCAGGGCGGTCATGGATTTTCCGGATCCGGATTCCCCTACCAGTCCGACGATCTCCCCTGCGTCCATATGGAAGCTGACCTGATGCACAACCGTTTCGGGCACCAGGTGATCATGAAATTCGATATTCAAATCCTTAACGTCAAGCATCGCCTTACTCCTTTTCCCGATCCTTTAATCCTTCTCCAAGCAGAGAAAATCCCAGCACCAGCATAATCAGAAAAATTCCCGGAAACAGCGCAAAGCCCGGGGTAGAAAACAGATAGGTCTGTGCTTCCGACAGCATTCTTCCAAGACTGGACTGCGGCGGCTGCACGCCGATGCCCAGATAGCTCATCCCTGCTTCCGCCAGCACGGCATTGTTAAAGCCGATCATGATTGCAGATAAAAGCACCGGTACGGTATTGGGCAGGATATGGACAAACATAATTCGCAGATTGCCCGCTCCCGCCAGCTTCGCGCTTCTGACATAATCCATATTTTTACAGCGGATAAACTCGCCGCGGACAATTCTCGCAAAGCTCGGGATAAATGCAATGCCCAGCGCAATAATCACGTTCCATGTGCCGCCGCCAAGAAGGGTTACGAACACAAGCGCCAGCAGGATGCTTGGAAATGCAAACAGCACATCGTTGATGCGCATCAAAACTTCATCCAAAATTCCACCGAAATATCCGGTAAACGCCCCGATGATAACACCAAATACCGTGCCGATCGCTACTGTGCCAAGCGCCACGCAAAACGTCGTGCCGCCGCCTTTTAATACTCTGCTGAAAATGTCCCGTCCGAAATTGTCGCAGCCCATCAGATGCGAAAAAGAGACGCCGGATAGCTTTGCTGCGTTATCCATCGTCTCAGGATTATAGGGTGTCCAGAAAAAACCTACCAGAATCAGCGTCAGCATGATTCCGGTAAGCCAGAGTCCAACTGTCAGATTTTTGTTCATTTTCTTTTTCATAATCGCCTAAATCCAATGTAATTCTGGGGTCCATCTTCTGATACAGAAGATCCACCAGGAAATTTGTAAAAATAACGATAAATGCGATAAATACAATGATCGCCTGTACTACAGGATAGTCCCGGTTGGAAATTGAAGTCAGCAAAATCCTGCCCAGTCCGGGGATATTAAACACCTGTTCGATAACAATACTTCCCGCGACCATATCCGCAAGCGCCATGCCCAGGAATGTAATAACCGGGATGATCGCATTGCGCAGCACATGCTGGTACAGCACTCCTTTGGTATTATTCCCTCTGCTGTATGCCGTGCGGACATAATCCAGCTTCATCTCAGACAGCACGGATGTGCGCAGCAGTTTGATTGCCATCGCCGCTTTCGGCAGCGCAATCGCAACTGAAGGGAAGATCAGGTATCCCAGAAACCCTGCGACGCTCGTCGTATAGGACACATACCCGCCCGGTGTAAACAGATGCAGCACAAGACCGAACAGAAGCGTGATCAGGATGCCCGAAAAAAACGGCGGAATCGCCATGATCACCTGATCGACGATCAGGACGATACGATCCACCTTTCCACCTGCGTGATGCGCGCAGAACAGACCGACCGGAATCGAAACCGCCACCATAATCAGAAAGGACATCGCCGTAAGCGTCAGCGTGACCGGAATCTTTTCGGCGATCATGCTGCCCACCGACATCTGATACTTGTAGGAGGTTCCAAAATCTCCCTGTATAAAATTGACCGCCCAGCTGCCAAAGCGCACCAAGAGCGGTTCATTTAATCCCATCTGTTCCCGCAGCGCCGCCAGTTTTCAGGCGTCGCCTGCGTGCCCAGCATCGCTGTGGCCGGATCTCCCGGTATTACGGCAAACGCCGCAAATACCAGGAAAGATACCACCAGCATAGTCATCACAAAACCAGCCAGTTTTTTTGCCAAATACTTCATGAATTTTTACTCCGTCTGTTCGTCAACGATATACAGCTTTGCAAAATCCTGTACATACAGCGGGTAGAACTCGTAACCGCCGTACTTTTTGTTCAGGGCTACAAAGGAAGGCAGATCCTGAATGTATACGTTTGCCGCATCCTCTGCCAGAATCTTTTCACATTCCTTATAATATTCGGTCTTTTCGTCATCATCCGCGCTCGCTACGGCCGCTTCGTATGCTTCGTCATAGGCAGGATCATTAAAGTTAATGAAGTTATTGGAAGCAGTGCTATCGAATCTGGACAGCAGCGCTGCTGCAGTCAGACTGGATGCGTCTACACCAACTACGGTCGCTTCGTAATTGCGGTCGGAATAAACGTCAGACAGCCAGCTCTCCCATTCGATCAGCTGGATATTAGCGGTTACGCCGATCTCCTTTAACTGTTCTGCAATCACCTGCGCGGTATCGACATGCTGCTGATAGTTGGAAGGAACGGTCAGCGTAAAGGAAAATCCGTCCGGATAGCCTGCCTCTGTCAGCAGCTCCTTTGCCTTTTCGATATTGGTCGCATACAGATCATTTAACTCTTCCATATAATATTTGCCGAACGACGGGAACATGCTGCTGCCGATCTGCGTTCCCTTGCCGTCGGAAATCATGTCCATAATGCCCTGCGGATCTACCGCATAGCAAAGTGCCTGGCGAACCCGTACATCGTTAAAGGGCTCTTTTGCATTGTTTAAATACATCGCCTGCACAAGGTTCATCGTACCTTCCAGCACATCGAAATCATCGGACAGCTGATCTGCCTGTGCCTGGGAAATTCTCGCAAACATATCAACTGAACCGCCGTTTAAGCTGGTCACAATCGTGTCCGCATTCGCGATTACCTGAAGCTTTACGGTATCGATGTTTGCCGGTGTACCCCAGTATTCATCGAATTTCTCTAAGATCACATTTTCCTGAGGGGAACGGGATACATATTTGTACGGGCCGGTTCCGATCGGATTGCTCTCAGGATCCTCGTTGGCTGCCGGTATGATCGCTGCGGTCAGGTAAGGGAGGAAGTCGGTATTTCCTTCTTTTAATACGATCTCAACGGTTTTCTCATCAATGATATTCACGCTGTCAATCGCCAAAAAAGCCGATACCAACGGGTCACCGTTACTGGTATCGGCACATCTGTCAATGGAATATTTTACATCTTCCGCCGTAACAGTTGTGCCGTCATGAAATTTTACCCCATCGCGAAGCGTGAAGGTATACACTTTTCCATCTTCCGAAATGGTATGGCTCTCTGCTACAGCGTCGTTTAAGTTTCCTTCGCTGTCAGGCTTTACAAGACCTTCGAATACATTGAACAATACCTCTTTGGTTCCCGCCGCCACTGCTTTGTGGGGGTCAAGACTGTCCACATCCTGAGGAATTCCAATGGTAATCTGAGAAGATTCCTTTCCCGCCTTATCGCCCGAGCACGCGCCCAGTGCAATAGTCAGTGCTGCGCACACCAAAGTCAAAAGAACTTTTTTCCTGCTTTTGTCTTCATGTGTTTTTCCTTTTTGGTTTGATCTTTATTCAGTTGTACTTTCCGGTTGCGGCAGCTGTCCGCACCAAAAAGCTGTGTCGGGATACACCAACGCGTTTTTCATCGGGAAGCGAATTCCCGTGCGGCGAAAAACAGAGCGTCGTCTTTCCCAACGCCTCACTTATTGTATACAGGAGTGAATCAAATTGCAAGATTTATTTTTTCTTTTTTTTCAACGGCCTTGCGCAGTTCGTCAAAAAAAGGTATTTACGTCTTTAAATTCGCGGTAAACAGAAGCAAACCGCACATAGGCGACCGCATCCAGATCTTTCAGTTTGTTCATGACCAGCTCCCCGATCACGCTGCTTGGGATCTCCTTTTCTTCCCTGGAAAAAATATCTGTCTCCACTTCGTCGATCAGCCCTGTGATCTCGTTGGCGCTGACCGGACGCTTATGGCAGGCACGCAGCACGCCGGCTTCGATCTTGGAACGGTCGTAGGGCTCCCGGTTGTTATCTTTTTTGATGACAATCAGAGGGATCGTCTCTACCTTTTCATAGGTCGTAAAACGTTTGCCGCACACATCGCATACCCGGCGGCGGCGAATCGCGTTATTATCATCGGATGGACGGGAATCAATTACTCTCGTATTGTCCCGACCGCAAAAAGGGCATTTCATCTTTCTGCTCCTGTCTGCCCGAACAGAAAAAATCCGGGCCGTTTTCATTCATTCCTCATTCAGAAACTGCTGTAGTTTCAGCACTTTCTACTATGAGTAAATTATAATGAAAACAGCCCGAGCTGTCAATCATTCCCTGATTTTGCAAGCTTTTTGGCGCCTGCCTTTTTTGAAAAGACTCTGCCTGCGCCACATTATTGCTTCTGTCCGTACTCCGTCGGATAGACCGAACCGAATTTTCGGAAATTGCCCGGGGTCAGTCCGGTCGCCTCTTTAAAGCAGCTGTGAAAATAATTTTCATCCGTATAGGACAGCCAGATACTGATACGGCGTGATCTGATAGCGGTTCCGGAACTGGTTGATCAAATGGTTTCTGGAATAATGCAGGCTTTCACACAGCTGCTCTAACTTGACATTTTCCTCCACATGCAGATCGATCCATTCCTTTAATCTGCTCCGGAAGCGTGCGGGTATGGCTGCTGCCCTGGTTATGAAGCTTCTGGAGGATCTCCAGCACTGCGACTGCCGTCTCGTCCGCCATTTTATCGTAATCCCCATCGAACTGCTCCAGGCGCTGCAGGAGTGCTTCCATCTGCCCGGAGATATCGCAGTTGTGCATCAGGTATACGGTTCGGTCCAGATAAGCAGAAAACATTGCTTCCGCCATCAGTCCGTTAAAGCAGATCCAGATCTTCGTCCACGGTTCCTCCTCATCCGACCAATAGCAGTGTGGGATGCCTCTTTTTAAAAAATAGACATCCCCCGCCCGCGGCTCCAGGCGTTGTCCGTCGATCACCAGCATCCCTTTTCCGCTGTAAATATATTCAAATGAATACAGATTTTCCGGCTTTCTCTCGATCCGATATGTCCCATCACAATAGGATACTCCTGCTAACAGGACGTTAAATGGCCGGTCTTTTTTTTCATAATTCCAAAAGCTGCAAATTTTTCTGTCATGTCTTCCTGTCGTTCCTTTGTCACTTCTATACGGCGGAATGTCTGCATGCGGGCGATTCTGTTCTTCCCTAACACTGGAATGCCCGAAGGGCGTGCATTCCAGTGTTGGAAATCAGTCCAACAGATCTGCTTCTGCCAGCTGTTTTGTCTGTTCGTCATAATGAAGCGTTTTGATCTCGAATCCTTTTAAAGATACCGGGCAGGCAACACCTGCAAACGGCAGTTCTACAACTGCTGTGGTATCTTTACCCGTGCTCTCATAAAGACGAAGCGTATATCCTTCCCCGTTTTCTGCCTTTTTCCATGCAGAGACCAGAACATTTGCCTGATCGACCAAAATTGCGGGTGCTTTCTTTTCTCCGGCTCCGGATGCATTGAGGGCGAGCACATAAGGCTCTTCATTGTAAGCCTGTGCAGTGCGGTCCACATTGTCCAAAAGATCTGCCTTTCCTGCTTCAAAGCGGAATGCAAACTTACGTTCTCCCTGTTCCATCCGAACGGTGTGACGAACCTCATGCAGCGTCTTTTTCTCATCGAAATCCGCTGCAGAATAGCCCGCAGAGTGCAGCAGCGTCAGTCCGATCACGCCGTCTTCGATGCTGCTTCCGTAGCTGCCGCCGTTGACTGCCGTAAACGTCTTTTCTCCGTCCGTCCACGCATTCCAGCGCTGTGCGACAACTTCCTGGCCTTCCTGTGCCAGAGCTTCCCTGCCGAACATTACCTGTCCGTAATAGGTTCCCTGCTCCAGTGCAGACGGAATCATCCATTTCAAAACAGTATCGTTTTCGTTCCAGTATACGCCGATTTCCACATCCATATGCGTATCGTTCTTCGGCAGAATATAACGCTGATACAGCTTGCTGTTATGCCAGCCAAACAGCGCTTCCACAACCGTACGCACCTTACCGTCCTCGATCACGCGCACAGAGGGCTCGATCTGCTCGTATAATCCGGAGAATTCGCTTCCCTCGTGATCTGTCAGCAGTGTAAACGCTCTGCGCGCTCCGGGCTCATTTTTCCAGAGTCCCCAGGAATTATAAGTACCGTCGATCGCTACCGGGCAAAAAGCTGCCAGGCTTTAAGTATTCGGTATCCCCGACCTTCCAGGAATCCACCAGACCAGTTCTGGGGTTGATCTCTATACGCATTTTGCCGTTGTCAAAGACAAAGTTTTCTTTTCTGGAAATCCGTTCAAAGGTCGGACGCTTTTCGATCGCATCAAACCAGACATCCACCCGATTCATCGCACATGGTTTTAAGGTTGCTTCCACGACAACTCTCTTACGCCAGTCGATGCAGAAATGACTGCATTCCATCTCCGACTGGGTCGGCACTTCTTCGCCGTTTGCAGATGCTCTCGGATGATAGAAGCAGGGATCCCAGTTCTGTTTGGGCAGTCCGACTTCAAACGCGAACTGTCCGGTAATCGGATACGGATGCGGGTTGTATAAAAATGCGCAGGAGCTTCCTTCTTTGATCGGTGCCTCACCTGCAGTCAGCGCAATCGCACTTCTGCAGTTGACGCGGGACATCAGCTCCAGACCGTGATCCAGCAGGCGCAGCGTATCTTCTTCTACCTGCTGTGTACCGGAGCCAGGCAGCGCATCATGAAACTCTGAGAACAACAATGCACGAACTGCTTCGTGAATCTCTTCCTTCGGATATTTCGTGCCGTATAACAGCTCTGCCTGCGTCGCCATCTTTTCGCCGACTAAAATCTCATTTTCCAGCAGGCGGTGCTTCTGTTTTACCCGAACATGAGACGTATAGCATCCCTCTGCAACCGGATTCAGGCTCTTTTCCACAACCGGATAGGAGGTTTTGGCCGCTTTTCTCTCTTTAAAGTAAGCTTCCGGATTGGAGTGGATAATCTCCAGTTCGTCCGCACGCTCTTTGATCAGCTTTGTCACATCGGTCAAATCTACTCTGGAGGGTCCGCCGCCGTGGTCGCCGACGCCCCAGAGATATAAGGATACCGGTTCGTCCTTCGTATCTTCGAGGAACTGTTCCAGTTCTTTTCCGACATGCCCGTAAACGGAGTTATAATTTTCATCGGAACGATGCACCAAAACCTCCGATCCTGCCAGACCTTTCCACAGATAATCCTGTTCCTCAAACGGGAACTGCGCCTTTGCCGGACGGCATACCACATAAGTATCATAGCCAGCCTGATTTAAGATCTGAACCAGACCTACAGAATGACCAAAGGAGTCAAAGTTAATCGCCGTTGTCGGGCGCACGCCGAATTCTTCTTCGAAGAACCGGTGTCCTTCCGAAATGTTTCGGATAATGGATTCGCCGTTTGGCATGTTGCAGTCGGGCTGCAAATACCAGCCGCCCATGATATGCCATTTGCCCTTTGACCTTCTGCTGAATGCGAGCAAACAGCTCCGGCTCATTTTCCTTGACCCATTCATAGAGGATCGCTTCGTTGTGGTTGAACACAAAGCCCGGAAATTCATCCGTAAAGGCTTCTGCCGTCCGGAATGTGGAGAGCGCTTCCGTGCAGCCCTCCTGCCAGCGCCAGAGCCATACAGGGTCAAGGTGTGCGTTACAAATTAAGTGTACCCGTTTCATATGATTTCCCCTTTTTGTTCGTGACAACAAAATGTTCGCAGAACGCGCATTCTATTGTTCATGACAATAGAATGTTCGCAGAGCGTACATTCTATTGTTTATTTTTTGTACGGCAGACACGCAAACTGCTGTGCTACCGCCGCACTGCAGCCCCATGCGCAGCGCGGGAACTCATTAGTCGGAAATTCCCATGCCGTCCACATCAGATTCTGCGTGTTGCGGTGCAGCCATGCACTGTTCGCATTTTTTTCCATCCATGCAAAATACTTGGTCTGGTTTTCTTCATAAACAAGCTTGCTGAGCCATCTTGCCAGAATCCCCTTAAATCCGGGCATGTCGTCTCCATCCGCTTCATTGTTCATGATGCCGTTTTTATACATGTATTCCATTGTATAATCCGCTGCCAGAACCGCATTTTTTACATATCTCTCTTCACCGGTAAGCTGATGTAAAAATACACTCGCACCGATAAAGGTTCCCTGGTTGTAGGTCGAACACCACGCATTTAACCCCTTTTCCAGGTTATAACAGTCATACACCGCGCCGTCGTCGCCAAAAAGCTTCTTCACTTCCCAGTCATAAATTGCAATCGCACGATCCAGATAGCTCTGATTTTTTAGTGATCTGATATAACAGGCTCGCTGCAATCACGGCAGGGCCGTTGATGCAGGCGTTTTTCGTCGTGTTCTCGATTCTCCAGAACAGGCCTCCGCCCAGATCGTCGCTCCATGCGCGGTCATAAACCAGATTGAAATGCTTCTCTGCCTGCTGCAGATAAATCTCTTCGTGAAACGCCTGATAGGCTCTCGCACAGGCAATCGTCATCCACATGATATCGTCATTAAACGGATTGTTCGACCAGTCTTCTCCAAACTCTTTGACAAATCCGCGGTACATTTTACCCATCAGTTCCTGATAATAAGGATCTTGGGTCTTATCCCAGGCATCCATGACAACTTCCATGATCTCCGCCCTCGGCCAGTAAAACTCGCCGGTAATCATGCCGGTTCCATCCTCATCATCCCGGAAATATCTTGCAATAAAGCTCTTCATCGCCTTATCTGCAATCTGCATTCTGCTGTTTGTATCCATTTTGTCTCATCCTCCGCTGTATGTTTCATTCCAGTCCGACAACTACTTTTCGTCGACAGATATCATTTCTAATGTATGCTTTTTAAACCGGTTTGTAAAGACAGATTTTCCAATCTTCAACATCCTGTCAGATTCAGTCTGCCGCCCCCCTTGTCATTTCTCTGATATGATACGGAACCAGGACGGTCTTTACCTCGTCGTCGCCCCGAATTTCGTCTGCCAGAAGCTGCACGCTTAAGCTGCCAATCTCCTTTTCATTCTGTTTGACGTGCGTAAACATCGATTCCTGCACGATATTATCGCTGCCGTCAAAACACACAACCGGACATTTTTCCTGCAAGCCCAGCTTTCTCAGGCAAGTATAGACAATCCGCGCCAGACTGTATTCCACCGCAAAATAGGAATCAATCTCCGGATGCTTTTGGATAAATTCGATAATCTTCTCCTCGTCTTCTGCAAGCTGCTGTTCTCCCCGATACTGATGGTATGCCGGAAGCGTCGCGCGGATATCCGTAATCCACAGGCTTTCATCTGCAAACAGACCATATTCATTATATGCCTTTTTAAAGCCCTGAATCCGTTCCTGCAGCGTCGAGGTTTCAGCGGCATGCGGTTTGACAAAACAAGTTTTTCGATATCCCCGGTCGAGCAGATAGCGTGCCAGTTCTCTCGAAGCCGCTTCGTTATCCGTTCCGACAAACGAAATCGGCACCCCTTTTAGCCGTCTGTCAATTGTCACGACTGGGAAATGCTGTACCGCCATCTCCAGAATGCTCTCACTGTAATTTTCATCATGGACGCACATAATGATAATTCCACTCACACCCAGCTCGCGCAATCGTTCAATTCCGGTTGTTTCTTCGTCTTTTCTCCCATAGGAGCAAACGAGCATCATCCCAAATCCCTGATTTCGGCATTCCATTTCGATGCTTCCCAACATCTGACATCCAAAATCTGCTCCGAAGCCGTCCAGCACGACGCCGATGACCGGCGGATGATCTGGAAGAGGCTTCTTTTCTGTCATGCTATCCGCAGGTATTTCCAGTGCCTTTGGCATTTCCTGATGTTCGATTACGAACGTCCCTTTTCCGGGAATTCTTGTGACCAGCCCTTCCTCTGCAAGGAGCTCTACCGCTTTTTTACTGGTGATCCGGCTCACATGATACTGTTCCGACAGCTCTTTTTCAGATGGAAGCCTATCTCCGACCCGATACCCTCTTTCTTCGATTTTTTCTCTTATTTCCTCGTAAATCTGTTCATAAAGTGGAATCTGTTTCACGATTGCCTCCGTCTCCCGCCGGCACAGTCAAATTGTGCCTATATTGTCATGAAATGTGCGCCGCCGGGCGCAGTCAAAAAGCAGACAGGCTCCATCACAGAGCCTGTCTGCTCTGAACCGACAGTGAATCTTATCTGAATCTGATCATTTACTGTGCAGCAATCAGGTCGTTTACTTTCTGAGCAAGATCTGTCAGAGTATCAACGGTACCGCTCTTGCCATCCATGAAGTTGTTGAAATCAGGATCCCAAAGCTTGCCAGCATCGCCGGACCAGTCAGCTGCATAACGGATTGCGTTCTTGGTTTCGATTGCCATCATGGTCTTAACTGCTTCTGCTGCGTCTTCATGACCGTTATCTTTTTACAGTGTTGTAGAATACGTCTGCGGATGCTGCATGTGCGCAAGCTGCAACAGGTGTCTTGGTCAGAACGGTTTCATACATTTCGCTACTCATGAATTTCATCAGTTCCCATGTCTCATCGGGATACTTCAGATCTTTCGGGGATACCCAACCAACGGTATCATAGCTCTCAGCTGCTTTTACAGAGCCTTTCGGAATCGGAGCATAACCCCAGTTTAAGTCAGGGCAGTTACGGATCAGGCTGTCAACTTCCCACTGTCCATAAAACAGCATACCCATTTCGCCCGCTTCGAATGCGGACAACTGGTTTGCAGTTTCATAGGTTCTGCCGGGAATTGTGCCATCTGCGATCAGACCTGCAACCTTTTCTGCTGCCTCTTTTAACTTGTCATCTACGGTAACCTTTGTCGTATGAGTCAGGCTGTCCACGAACGGAGAACCGCCTTCCGATACGCTGATATTGGTCAGACCGAAAATATCAGTGTTCAGACCATACAGACCAAACTTGTTAGCAGAAGGATCTTTTAACTTCTCAGCATACTCGAACAGGTCATCCCATGTCCAGTCTACAGAAGGCTCGTCCAGACCGGCATTTGCCAGGATGTCTTTGTTGTAGAATACGCCGTATACGTTTACAAGTCCGGGAAGTCCGTAGGTCTTTCCATCGTACTGCCAGCCGTCAACAGTTCCTTCATAGAAGCCATCCATGAATTCGGAATCAGCTGCAGCCTTATCGGTCCAGTCTGTCAGCAGGTTCTTTTTGTAGAAAGAACACCCCTGGTCGTAACCTAACTGGAATACATCTGGAGCTTCGCCTGCCGTAATCATTGCATTCATCTGCTGGCTGTAGTCGGAATAGGAACCCTCTACGATTTCAACCTTGATGTTGGGATGTGCTACAGAAAATACGTTATCAAACGCATCCTGCATTGCAGCATTCATCTCATCGCTTTCCCAGTCTACCACTCTCAGCGTTATAACTTCCCCGAATCCGCTGATGTGTCTGCCGTTGAATCAGCCCTGGTGTCTGTAGCTGCAGAATCAGCCGCAGGTGTTGCTGCTGTATCTGATGCAGAGCTTCCGCATCCCGCCAGCATTGTCACTGTCATTGCAGCAACCATCACAATTGCCATCGCTTTCTTTCTCTTCATTTGATATACCCTCCTTTTATCTTTGTCGGTATTTTATTTACAAAAACGCACTTTTCAAATAGCCTTTTTGTAAAAAACCTTCTATGAAATGATGTTGGGATCAAAAAGTATTTTGACCCCTTTGATACCAGATTGCTACGTGCTTTGCACTTCCGCAATCTTCAAAAACATTCAGGCTTTTACGCCGGAACTGTTTAAAGAGCCAAGGCCTTCCATGAAGTACTTCTGACAGAAGAAGAACAAAATCAGGATCGGGAGCATGTAGACAACGTCTGCTGCCATAAACAGGTTCCACTGTGTTCCATAAGTACTGCTTGTCATTCTGCCGACTGCCAGGGACAGTGTCCACTTTTCCGGTTTGGAAATGACATACAGCAATGGAGTTAAGTAGTCGTTCCAGGCACCCTGGAACGACTGGATTGCAATAACTGCGATCAGCGGTTTACACATCGGTCCAATTACCTTTAACAGAACCTGTAGTCTGCTCGCGCCGTCCATTCTCGCCGCTTCATCATAAGACTTCGGCAGACCGGACATAAACTGTTTTGCCAGGAAAGTCTGGAACGGTGCACCTAGGAAAGCCGGGATAATCATTGGCCACCAGGTTCCGTAAAATCCGCATGCCGCCCATAAACGGAATACCGGGATTACCGTAACCATGCCGGGAATCATCATGCTGCCTACAATCAGGTAAAACCACACCTTCTTGCCCGGAAATCTCAGTCTTGCCAGCGCGTAACCGACGCTCATACAGCTACACACCTGACCGAAACATACGATCACGGAAATAAATACAGTGTTGCCAAAACGTTTCCAGAATTCAATCTGCTGTAAGCCGATTGTAAAGTTTTCCCAGTGGAATACTTTTGGAATCCACTGAGGCGGCATCGCAAATACTGCCGCATTATCTTTTAAGGCCGTTGTCAGCATCCACAAAAGAGGCATAATCATCGGGACACAAAAGATCAAAATAATCAGATATCGAATCACTGTCGTGACAATGGCTTTCTTTTTCTTTCCCACTTTCGATTTTCCTCCTTATTCATTCTCGTAATAAAAACGTACTGCTCAGATTTTCTGAAAATAATAACAGTAAATACCATAATAATCAGGAACAGAATCCACGCTTCTGCACTCGCACGTCCAAATTTGTTATTGGAAAATGCATTGGTATAAATATCGTAATTGATAAAGTGAGATGCATAGTTCGGGCCGCCGGCTGTCATAATCTGTGCTTCTGCAAAGGACTGCATGCATCCGATCAGACCGGTAATCAGCTGTAAGAACACGATCGGCGTAATCATCGGTAACGTGATGCTCTTAAACTTCTGCCATCCGCTTGCACCGTCCAAGTCTGCCGCTTCGTAAACATCTACCGGTACAGACTGCAGACCGCTTAAGAAGATAATCATCATACCTCCAACGCCCCACCATTTAATCAGACTCAGGGAAAGCAGCACAACCTTTTCATCTGTCAGCCAGCCAACTGCAGGAAGTCCGATCTGGCGAAGCATTCCGTTTAACAGACCAGTGTCGCTCTTAAACATAAACTGCCACAGAATGATTGCTGCAACGCTCGGTACGATAGTCGGCAGGTAATAAAGAACACGGAAGAACTTGATTCCTTTTAACTGCTTATTTAACAATACCGCCAGTGCAAGGCCGAGGATCAGGGAAACCGGAACGTTAATCAGCGCATAAATAAATGTCACAGCTACGGACTTCGGAAATACCGGGTCCAGCGTCAGGATGTATTTGAAGTTCTTCAAACCTGCAAATACCGGATCATTGTATCCGTCCCAGTCACAAAATGCACAGTAGAGGGAATACAACATCGGATATGCACACAAAAAGCGGAAATCCGATCAGGGTCGGGATCATGAATAAATATCCCTGTACTCCTTCCCTTTTCCAAAAGCTTTTTACCCTTTTGTTTTTCTTTTGTTTTCTCCTTCATTCTTCTTCCTTCCTCTCTTGTTATATTTTATATACCATTTATATCATTTTTGCAGTTAATCCACATTTCCATCCACCTTTTTTCAAAAACGAACACAGCTATTGTGCATTATGTTCGGTTTTATCTATCTTTTCTCTATTTGTTTGTGCTTTATGTGTATAATATATTATATTCATTTTGCACTGTCAAGCAATGTTATACATAATCATATATTTTATATCATATATATCATTTTGTGATGTGATTGTGCACAATTTCAATCGTTTTCGAAACTTATATTTTTAGTATTTTGTACTGTTTCCCTCTCTACCTCATCTTTTGGATCGGCATTTTCCGTCTATTTTCAATGTGCAAAAATTCCCGTCATGATGTACAAATACAAACAGCGGCCATGAAAAACCCGTTTCATTCCGACAGAATATCCGCACCTGTACATACCCTGTCGTTGGTTTTCCATAGCCGCTGTTTCATTTATATTATATATTCTCTTTAACGAGCTCAATTTATTTCGAGGCAAAAGAAAAAAGCCTTGAAACTCAAGGCTTTTATACTTCCTGCGGAAGATGGGACTTGAACCCACACGATATTGCTATCACAAGATCCTTAGTCTTGCTCGTCTGCCAATTCCGACACTTCCGCATAGCGGTTAACCGCTGCAAGAAGTATAATAGCATTATGCCGTCGGAAAGTCAACAACAAATTTTATTTTTTTTCAAGATCTGCCCGAATGGTTTCCCAGATGCAGGATGCCGCCAGATCTGAGCCCGCCGGTGAGGCATGTGCGCCGTCCTCCGCATACATTTCAATTTCCGGGTGATTCTTTTTGTACTGCCACCATTCTTCCCCAACCGGTGCCAGCAGTGCATCAATTTCTTCTGCAATTTCCCGATGCGCTTTCGTCATACGGGGCTGCACCGCTTCCTCTTCCTTCATCGCCCAGGTCATGTAAATGACAGGCGTACTGTTTGCTTCCCGAATCCAAGCGTTCAATTTCCGCGCCGCCTCGAAAAACTTCTCCTCCGGTCCAAACGGATGCGCATGCTCCTGCAAAATAACATAATCATAATTGCCGAACAGAATATCAAACCGCACATCCGGCTCTGCAACATGCTGTGCCAGGAACCAGCCGCCATGGGCGATCATCGTAACTTCGCAGTCATAGCCTGCCGCCCTCGCTTTTTTTGCCGCCATCAAAGGCATATCATTGTAATAAGTATGGCTGTTTCCAATAAATAACAATCTCAGTTTTTTTCCCATCGTTTTCCTTCCGGCAAATTCTGCCGCCTCCTTTTTTTCGATTGTAGCACAGTCCAGATCGAAACACAAGGTTCGAAGCCTCCACAGCGGAAAGCATCCACGATGCGATTCGCGACAATAGAATATTCGTGGAACGCGCATTCTATTGTATTGCGAATGACGCATGGGAACAGTAACATTTTTTATTCCTTAAAGCTATTTTTTTACAAAAAAGACTTGCATTTTGTTTTTATACTGTGCTAATATTTCATCTTGTCAGCGGCAAGCAGACAATGCAGGAATGGCGGAATTGGCAGACGCGTACGGTTCAGGTCCGTATGATAGCAATATCATGAGAGTTCAAGTCTCTTTTCCTGCACGGTAAGGCACATCACATTGTGGTGTGCTTTTTTGTTCTTTCATAGGAAAATGCGTCCTATGAAAGAAAAACGCTCCGCGAGGATGCGCACTCGACGCAGGGGGGTAGATGGTTGCTAAAGCAACCGCGCCTCGGCGCGAGAATGTGCCAAGGCACATTCTTTTTACAGTAAATAGGAATATCAAAAATTCCTCATTTTTCTCAAAAAAAAGCTTGCACTCTTCGTTTTTCTGTGATAGTATATTTTTTGTTGACAGCGCATGGTTTTCAAAAGCTGCAGTCAATAAATGCAGGAATGGCGGAATTGGCAGACGCGTACGGTTCAGGTCCGTATGATAGCAATATCATGAGAGTTCAAGTCTCTTTTCCTGCACGGTAAGACACATCACAATGTGATGTGTCTTTTTTTGTTTCATAGGACGCAATTTCTTATGAAACAAAAAGGAGACGTCTCTCACGCCTCCTCATCAGCTTCCCGTTCTATGCTTTCTCGCCGCTTTTCCTTATTCAGCCCACCGCTCGTAGGAGACACACTGCTCTTTAAAAAAAGCTTGCACGCATCACGGCGTTCTCTCCGAACTTCGAGCGGATCTGGTCGATCGCCTGATTCGCTTTTTCCAGCTTTTCGTAATCTACCGACTCAAACAGGCTGTACTGACGATATTCGAACTCCGTCAGCCGCGTTGCCGTCACGTTTAAAAGACGCAGTGGCTTTTTCCCGTCCCACATCCGCATCAGAAGCGTCCATGCTGCCCGGTAAATTTCCTCCGTCACATCCGTCGAAGATTCCAGCTGCATCTGCCTGCTGCTGTTCTCAAATCCTGCCGTGCGCATTCCGACCGACACGCCGCCCGCCTTTTTGTGCTCTGCACGCAGCCGGATTCCGACTGTTTCACATAAAGAGAGCAAAATCTGACGCGCATAGGCAGGGTCTGTCACGTCCTCCGGCGTCGTGACGCTGTTTCCGCATCCTTTATTTTCCGCATCCATATCGAACATTCCGGCGCTTTCATGCCCTCTGGCATACTCCTGCAGCGCAAGCCCATGCTTTTTCATATGCGCAAAAAAGCATCCCGGAATCCGCCTGCGCCAGATCCCCAATCGTATAAATTCCCAGACCTTTCAACCGTTTACAGGTCGATTTTCCGGCAAACAAAAGATGATCCACTGGAAGGTTCCACAATTTTCCAGGAACTTCCCAGGAAACAGGGTGTGCACCAGATCCGGCTTTTTGAAATCCCCAGCCATTTTAGCGAGCAGACGGTTCGTCGAAATCCCGATATTGACCGTAAATCCGAGCGTTTCTTTGATTTCACAGCGCAGCTTATTGGCAAACGCCTCCGGTTCACCGTACATTCTGCCAAAATTCTCAAATTCTGCCCACGCTTCATCGATGCTGTACGGAATCACCGCATCCGTATAGCGCCGCAATAACGCGCGCAGACGGTTCGACTGTTCCACATAAACTGCGAAGTCCGGCTTTACGACAATTAGCCCCGGACATTTCCGACGTGCGGCTGCCAGAGGCTCTCCTGTTGTAATTCCATATTTTTTGGCAGGCGTACTTTTTGCAAGCACAACGCCATGCCTGGATTCTTCATCGCCACCAACTGCCGATGGCACTGTCCTTAAATCGAGACTGCCCGGCTGACCGCGCAGCCTCTCCAGCGCACTCCAACTCAAAAAGGCGCTGTTGACGTCGATGTGGAAGATCAGCTTTTCCGATCTCATTTTTCTTTTTCTCCCCGCAAGGTATTTCCGTAAATCTCCAACAGGATTTTAATAATTCTGCGGATTCGTTTCCGGGTTTCCGGATCGAGGCTTTTCAGACTTTTCAAACAGCTTTTGAGATTTTCCTTCCAGTGTTCTGAAAATTCTGTCAGCGTCGTCACGCCGGTCTGGTCTATTACCTGAAACAGCGTTTCGACAAACAGCTGACGTTCTTCCTCTGGAAGCGTAAAAATCCACTGATTCAGTGCTTCGTTCATCCGCTTCTGTTTTGCCTCGATATCCACTGCCTTGACAAATTTTCCGTCCTCAATCTGCCAGGTAAACGCATCATGCTGCAAAATGCCGATCCCGGAGCTTTTTACAACCTCATACTGTTCATAATTTTGTAAAAGCATCCCCACCAAAGAGGAATACGGCAAAATCCGGTGCACACGGCTTCTGATCTGCTCATAGGAATCCCCTTCAAACACTTCCGGCAAAAATCCCGGACCGTCCAGGCTATAAATGTCCGTAATCCTGCGCTGCACACCGGTTTCCGCCCAGGTCGCCGCATAGGCAGCCAGGTTTCCGCCTTTGGAATGTCCGCATACCATAAACGCTCCCGGAAGCTTGCAGCCGACCTGATTTAAGTACACACTGCTCATTTCCTGGGATGCCAGCGGTTTTCGAAATGCCAGTCGAAAATCCTCTTTCCAGCCGACAACCGAATCATCCGTTCCACGAAACGCCACCACCGGCTCACAACCTTCCGGGAAAAAAGTGACCGCTCCGAACTGCGCCTCCTGCTCTTCCTCCATCCGCTCCCGATAATAATTGCAACGCATCGTACGAAACCGTCTTCCAGCAAGCAGTGCATTCCAGAGCTTTCGGTTGTTTTCCCCGTACCACTTATCTGCAAACACTGCAGAAAGATCAGCCGTCCGGTCGATTTCTTCCAGCGTCACACTCTTTTTGTGCTGCGCAATCGTCGGCACAACACTCCCGAAATCAAAATAGGACAACTGCGCCAAAATCAGAACATCCACATCGCAAAACGCCCGTTCCGCAAAGGCCTGATCGCCATACTGAATCAAATAATCTATGACATTTCCCATACGCTTCCTCTCAGATTTTTTTTTATGACAATAGAATGCTCGCTGAGCGTGCATTCTATTGTTTATGTTACACACCAGTGCTGCACTTCTGTGCACATACGGCGCACTTTTTGCATGCCGCATCCACTTAAAGCACCAGCGATCAAACTGTTTTATGCTGCGCCGCGGCTGCTGCCGCCCTTGCACGCTTCTTCAAATTCCCTTAATTTCTGCTTTGCAGCGGCGGACAGATTCTTCGGCACATCGATCTGAACCGTCACATACTGATCTCCGTGTACGGATGCGTCTTTCATCGAAACGATGCCCTTGCCTTTTAAACGAATCCTGCTGCCGGACTGCGTACCGGGTTTAATCCTGCACACAACCTTGCCGGTCAGCGTCGCAACCTCTGCTTCGCCGCCGAGCACCGCCGTCGTAAACGGGATTTTTGACCGTTGTATACAGGTCAGCGCCTTTTCGTTCAAATCCAGGTTTTTCCTGAACATCTACCTTCAAAAGCAAGTCGCCGTCACCTGCCGAGTTGCTTCCAGGCATACCTTTTTCCGCGCAAACGGATCGTCTTGCCGGATTCAATACCCGCCGGGATTTTAACCTGAACGGTAGATATCTTGCCATCCTGTCCCTGCAAACTGATCTTCTTTTCGCAGCCAAATGCCGCTTCGTCAAAGCTGACGCTGATCTCAGCCCGCAGATCCTCGCCTCTTTGAGAGGAGCCAAAGCCGCCGTAGCTGCCGCCGCCAAAATCGAAGCCGTCAAAACCGCCAGTGTAGCCATTGCCGGTCGAGCTGCCAAACCCGCCGGTATAGCCGCTGCCTGCTGTGCCGCCGAAGCCCTGGCTGTAACCATCAGCTCCGCCGAATCCACTTCCAAAATGCGTCCGATAGCTCTTGCCGGACTGCTTCTGTCCGGATTTACCGTGAAACATGCCGCCGAACAAATCTCCAAACAGGTCATCCATATTTCCACCCTCAAAGTGGAACGAATGGAATCCACCATTTTGTCCATAGCTCCCCTGTGGGCCCGCACCGGCGCCACCTGCCCCACTTCCGTCAAACGCCGCGTGACCATACTTATCATACAGCGCTTTCTGTTTCGGATCGCTCAATACACCATACGCCTCTGTAATCTCCTGAAAGCGCTGCTGCGCCGTCGGATCATCCTTATTCACATCCGGATGATATTTTTTTGCAAGTTTTCTATATGCTTTTTTAATCGCATCGGCATCGGCGCTTTTGGAAACGCCGAGCACTTCGTAATAATCTCTCTTTGCTGCCATTGTTGCCTCCATTCTGCAAGAGCGCAAACATCCCCGGATCACTTCCGGGGATGTCTCTTACCGGTTGTCGATCCGGTCATCATCTTTGTTCTACATGTAATATAACACTGATTCATAATAGTGTCAATGGAAGCCAGACAGTTCACAAAAATTTCACGCTTCTTTCAACGCGTTTAGCAGCTCTTCATAGGTTTCCAGTGCCGGAATCTGCGGATAATCTGCTTTGATCTGCTCTGTCGTGCGGAATAAAAATCCGCTCTTTCCCGCTAAAATCATGCCAAGATCGTTATAGCTGTCTCCACTTGCGACCGTTTCAAAGCCAATCGACTGCAATGCCCGCACGGTTGTCAGTTTAGAATTTTCCACCCGCATCTTATAATCCGTGATCTCGCCGTCCTCTGCTACCACGAGGGAATTGCAAAAAATTGTCGGCCAGCCGAGCTTTTTCATCAGAGGCTGTGCGAATTCCGTAAAGGTATCGCTGATAATAATCACCTGCGCAAAGCTGCGCAGTTCATCCAGAAACTCCTTTGCACCCGGAAGAGGGTCGATAGAGGCAATCGTCTCCTGTATTTCTTTCAGTCCGAGCCCATGCTCTTTTAAAACAGAAAGGCGCCAACGCATCAGCTTATCATAATCAGGTTCGTCCCTCGTCGTTTTTTTCAGCTCCGGAATTTTGCTCGCCTCCGCAAAAGCGACCCAGATTTCCGGTACCAGAACTCCTTCAGATCCAAGCAAATCAGTTTCATCTTTTTCCTCCATTCTGCTCATTTGCAGCATTTTTTATTCTCTCTGCGATTATAACACACGGCTTTTTAATTTTACGCGGTAAATTCTCCGTAGAGAATCGTCGATCCGCTCCTCACTCACCGTTCCATCTACAACGGCATCCAAAACGCCCTGATATGCCTCTTCAAAATTCTCCGGCATCAAAACCATGTCTGCACCGGCTTTCAGCGCCATAATCGCAGCAACGTCCGATTTATAATATTCGGTAATCGCCCCCATATTCATTGCATCGGTAATAATAATCCCATGATAACCCAATTCGTTGCGCAGCACTCCGTAATGATTTTTTCGGAAATACTCGCAGGAAGCGAATCTCCATCCGTCAGGTTCGGTGCTGTGATATGCCCTACCATAATCATATCTACACCCGCTTCTATGCCAGACTGAAACGGTAAAAATTCCTCTGCTTCCATCTCCTCCTTCGTCCGGTCCGTCTGCGCCGCGCCGGTATGAGAATCCCCTGCTGTGTCCCCGTGTCCCGGGAAATGCTTCAGGCAGGCGCTCACGCCGGTCTCCTGCAGCCCTGTCACCGCACTGGAAACCATCTGTGCCGCCACACCTGCATCCGATGAAAAGGCACGGTTTCCGATCACCGTATTGTCTACATTCGTCAACACATCTGCAACCGGTGCAAAATCCACATTAAAACCATAAGAAGAAAGATAACCTCCGATATTCTGATATGCATCGTATGCCGCCTGCGTATCTCCTGCCGCACCGATTTCCCCATCGGTAGGGTCTTATCCAGTTTTAAGGCGTCCGCAACGCGCGCAACCTTTCCGCCCTCTTCATCTACGCCGAAAAACAACGGAAACAGGCTGTAGGATGCTGTATTGGAAAGCATTTCTTTTAACTGGTTTTCCGACTGGATATTCTGTGCAAAATAAATCAGGCCGCCTATCGGATATTTTTCCAGGCTTTCTCTGGTCGCATCGCCCGCTGCCACAACCTGTGAAACTCCCGTCAGCTGCTCCGGCGTCACAAAGAAAAGTCCCGCTACCTTCTGCTCCAGCGTCATCCCTGCGAGTGTATCCTCTACCATATCGTTTAAAGCGTCCTCTTTTTGTGTAAGTGCTCTCCGTTTCTTCCGTAGATTCCGTCTCAAACAGGGCCGCGACTGCCGCCTGCGCCTGCACGGATTCTTCTACCCGGGACGCTTCCAAAAGCTCCTGTCTGGATTCCTCCCGCGCCGCCTGATGCTGTTTTACCGCACTGCCAGCTGCGTGAATACCAAAAAAAGCAGCCCATCCCAACTGCAATCAAAACCACCGCCATGACACAATAAGAAATCATCTGATTTCTGCGTCTGCGCCTTCTTCTGTTTTCTCTGTTCGTCTTTTTTTTTTCTGACATCTCTGATACTGTTCCTTCCAAGCTCGTTTGTCTGCAGGATTCCCTTTTAGACTAACACAAACGGAAGCGGGTATCAATCATCTTTTGATCAATACCCGCTTCTAAAATTCGCTATCCAATGGTCTAAACCTCCGTTTCTCTGTATCGTTCCAACTCTTCGGATTTTGTACCTGCGTACAGTTTCTTCTGTTGACATCCCTCAACGACTTTTCCGTTCCATCGTGTTTCCCTGTCGTCAAACAACATCTTTTCCGCATTCAAAATCGGATTGTGTACTTGATGCAAACCATTTGCTTCGCGTTTCTTTAAAGTAATGGAATCTATGATTCCCTTTAAAGACTCCTTATGCAGTTTTTCCTGTGCTCTTTCATCCATTCTGATGTTTTCGATATCCGATCCGACAGGCTTTCTATTTCCGAATTAGAATGGAAAGCATCTGACTACTGAAAAGCTTCTGCCAGTTTCTTACATCTTCTGTCTGAAAAGAGTGAATGTTATACGGTTTCCGGTGGATTGTCCTCCTTTCTTTTTATTTTTGTTCTTTGTTTTCCTTGTTTGTAACTTCATTATATCCATCGAAAACCGTTCTGTCAATTATTTATCTGACGTTTTTTTAATTTTGTTAATTTTTTCTTTTTATTTCCAGGTAAATTCTGTTTTATCTGTCTTTTTAAGCCGTTTTATCTGAATTGTCTGATTATTCGTTTCGGATTGCAGCCAGCGGGCTCAGCTTCATCGCTCGCTTTGACGGAAAATATCCTGCCGCCATGCCGATTACTACTGCAAAGATCACGGACGCCCCGGCAAGCCAAAGCGGAATATAGGACAGGCTCGACATATTTCCACTCGCCGCCACGACCTTGTTGATGATCATGGAAATCAGATAGCTGATCCCCAGGCCAACGATGCCACCCACCAGACCGATATCTGCAGCCTCCATCAGAAACATTGCCTGAATATTTCGCATATCGCAGCCCAGCACCTTCATCACACCAATTTCCTTTGTCCGTTCATAGATGGACATCATCATCGTATTGGTAATGCCGATCGCTGCAACCAGAAGAGAAATCGCACCGATTCCACCCAGCATTGCCTGAATATTGGCATACTGCTTCTGTGTGGATTCAATCCATTCAATATTACTGCTCGCTTCATAGCCAAGTGCCTGAATCTGCTCCTGCACAGCAATCATATTGTCGATGTCATCCACATTGACCTTTAATACAGAGTAAAACAAATCCTTATACGGTTTTCCGTTGGATGTCGTAGGCTGTCCCGGAATCGCCTTGTTTCGAAAAACCCGTTTCAGCGTCGCCGTGAGCGCATCCAGATTGCAATACACATTGTAGCCGTTTGCACTGTATCTGCCGTCTTCGCTTTGTTTTTCCACCCCCGCCGTCGGGATCAGGTATTTCTTTGGAGGAGTCGTCGTCGAATCTCCGTCCCTGCCTGAGCTTCCGCTATTCTGGCTCGCATAATAGGCATCCTGATCAAAGATGAAAAAAGACGCTGTCTTTCATAAAATCGACTGCAAATACTCCCTTATCATAATAGGGATATTCATAGGTTCTCGGATTATAAAAATCTGCCGCAACCCGATTTCCGAAAAAAAACTGCAGCTCCTTGTCATCCAACGGCAGCTTACCGTCTCCGATTTCTATATTTAACGCCTGCAGGCCTTCCGGCGTCATTCCCTGAATGGTCATATAGTCATCCACATACTGCCCATACTTTGCCACAATATTAAGCTGCAGCACCGGGTATACATTTTCGACATGGTCCAGACTTTCAAGCAGACTTACCGCTGCATCGTCCAGACGCATCACCTTATCCTTTGAGGACGAACTTCCGGAATCGAAGAAAATGTCACAGACCCGCCTCCGCCGATGGAGTACGTGGTATAGGAGCTGCTATCTCCCCTGCCCTCCCGCACTTCGATCGTCGTAAGACCGCCGTACTGTTCAATATCTTCCATTGTCGCCTTGTTTAAGCCAAGTCCCAGCGAAACCATAACGACAATAGACGCCGTACCGATCACAACGCCAAGAATTGTCAGAAGCGTCCTCACTTTTCTTTTCCACAGATTTGCAGAGCTCATCCGCAGCAAATCAAGTATTCTCATATTCGTCTCCGTTTTGACAGCTAAGAAAAACGCGAGCCAAACGTTTCGTCTGGCTCTTTGTTTTTCTTTATTCATGACAATAGAACGCTCGCAGAGCGTGCATTCTATTGTTGATCATCCTTCTGATTTAAGTCGAGCAAGTCCTCCTGCAGAAGCTTTGCCGCCTTTTTCTTTTTTCGAAGCTTCACAACAACGACTACAACAACAATTCCTGCAGCAACTGCTGCGATAATCCCGATAATCATGCCGATGTTTGAGGTCTTCTGCGGCTCTTCCTCCGGAATCATCATATCGGAGCCGTCATCAATCATCGGTTCCGAAACATACAGCTGCATATCAATCTCCTGACGTGTCTGGTTGCCCGCATCGTCTTCATAGGTCAGCACCGCTTTTACCGATCCGTCGTCTGTCGTCGCAGCAATGCCGTTTACCATCGCATCGACATTTCCGGTGGCACCGGGCGCCAGGTTTCCGATAAACGTATCGCCGCCCTCAACGCTGTCCGCCTCAAACTTTACCTGAACGTTATACAGCGTCGTCTTACCGGTATTATAAATCTGGAACATGACATTGGACTGTTCCCCAACCATAATCGAGGTCGGATTGATTTCGGGAGTGCTCGTGTCGTACTTTGCTTCCTGCTTGACCGGTACGGAAACCTTCGCTTCGTCCGTCAGATCCGCCTTCAAATCCGTATCATATTTCATCTTGACCGTTACTACATAAGGCTTCTGAGAAAGATCCGCCTTCGCCTGCATTTCGATTTTCAGATCCTGACTGCTGCCCGCCGGCATCCGATCCACATAGATCGAGCTGGATCCGGACGTCGGGAGGAACGACGCGTAGCTGTTTGTCACCTGTCCGCTGCTCGTTTCAGTTCCACCCTCCACGGCTTCCAGATCGAACAGCACGTTGCTGACTGCAGTATCCTGGGAAGTATTTTTGACATGAATCGTCAGGGTAAAAATGCTGCCCGCATACACTTGTGCCGGATCAGTTTCAAAGCCCGTCACAATAATTCTGGGCTGGGAAATCGTCGCAAGATCAGAAGATCCGATCCGTCCGCTGCCGGGTTTGCCCTGGCAGTATACATATACCGTAATCTCTGCCGGTTTCTCGCAGCGGATTTTGTTTTTGCTGTACCATACCTTAAAGGTCAGCGGATAATAACCGGTCAGGACATCCTCTCTGGCGGTAAACGTCCAGGTCAGCTCTCTTCTGTTGAACACCGCTTCGTCATACAGCTTTGTGGCACAGCCCGGAATCTCGTTAAAGTTCTTCGTATATCCGGTGCTGTCGGGCTTAAATGGCCATTTCTGGATGTCGTTGGAAACCTCCGGCTCTACCAGAAGGTCTGTCAGCCATTCTTCACCGAGGTTGATGAGCGGCAGCACGATTTCCACACTCTGTCCATAGGAAACACTCGGCGTCGTCCAGTTGTCCGCAACCGTCAGAAATTCCGTCGTCGTTGTCACACTTCCGCTTTTACCGATCGCTGTGTCCATCTCCGCTTTCACTTTTTCCACATAGCTCCACATCGCATCGGGCGTCATGTATTCCGAATTTGCGATGTAATATTGCCCACTGTACATGATATCGTCCAGATCATCGATGATGTACTGCTCCGGATTTTCCCGTTTAATCAGACTTTCCTTGTAGTTTTTCAACTCCACGGACGCTCTCCATCTATCATCATCCGTGATGTACTGGACCGAGTTCCCGCTTACCTCATCCGCATAAACCGGCATCGGAGTTTTGACAGCTGCTACCGCCGTCATGAAAATCAGTCCTGCTGTCAGTAATTTTTTGCACCAGCTTTTCATATGCTCGCCTCTTCCTCCCGTTTCTTTTCTTCTTTTTCCCGTTCTTCTTTGCTCTTTCCTGTCATATCGTCAATCCGGACAATTTTGCCGTCAATAATATGGAAAATACGGTCTGCAAAACTCGCCAGATGGTTGTCATGCGTAACCATCACGAGCGTCTGCTGTTTTTCGTGTACCACCTGCTGCATCAGCTCCATCACTTCTCTGGACGTATTGGAGTCAAGGTTTCCGGTCGGTTCGTCCGCAAAAATGATCTCCGGATCAACCACGAGTGCCCTCGCCACGCCGACTCTCTGCTGTTGTCCGCCGGACATCTGAGTCGGCCGGTGATTTTTGTATTTACCGAGCTTTACCAGATCCAGAAGCGCCGACGCTTTTTTAACCGCTTTGCCTTATCCACACCCTGAAATGTCAATGGCAGCGCCACGTTTTCCAGCGCTGTCATCGTCGAAAGCAGGTTAAAAGACTGAAAAATAAACCCGATATGCTCCCGTCTGAAACGAACCAGCTGGTTTTCTGTCTTGTTCTCGATATGTTCCCCCGCGATGACAATTTCGCCTTTTGTCGGCTTCTCCAACCCGGCGAGCATATTTAACAGCGTCGATTTGCCCGATCCGGACGTCCCGACGATGGCGCAGAATTCTCCTTTATAAATCGTGAAATCCACGCCGTTTAGGGCGCGCACTTTCGATTCGCCCACGCGGTAGATTTTATACAGATCCTTGACACAAATGACCGGTATTTTGTTATCTGCCATTTTCTGATTCCTTTCGTTTCCGCTGCTATCCCGCAGTACCGCCTCGAAAACGCTTTGCGTTTCCTCATTCCCGCAGTACCGCCTCGAAAACGCTTCGCGTTTCCTCGATCCCGCAGCACCACCTCGAAAACGCTTCGCGTTTCCTCGCTGCAGGGCATTCGCCCTGTCGGAAAAAAAGAGAAGAGGCAACTCGTCTGCAAGCAGCCGGTTGCCTCTTCTCTTTTTTCCGGTACTGCTCCTTGGTAATAGCATATCATATTTTATGTCGGAAATCTTTAAGATTATTTTAAGCTTTTTTCATAACCGGAACGAAGGTAAGATGTTTGTCCATCCAGTCACCCATGATGCCCATGGTCTTGCCCTAAAAAAGAATGTGCCTTGGCACATTCTCGCGCCAGGCGCGGTTGCTTTAGCAACCATCTACCCCTGCGCCGAGTGCGCATCCTCGCGGAGTATTTTTTATCGTATGGAAACGAAGTTTCCTATACGATAAAAAAGCCCTGTGCCGGGAGTGCTCCCAAAGCACAGGACCTCGTATTCCCATTTTATTGGCAAGCCTTACAGCTGCACCAGCACGAACATATTGTAGATCGCTCGAATGGCGTTTTCGAAATCCCCGTCGCTCACGCCGATGATGATGTTTAACTCGCTGGAGCCCTGGTCGATCATCTTAACGTTGATATTAGCGTGCGCGAGTGCGGAGAAGATACGTCCCGCAGTGCCTCTGGTCGATCTCATGCCGCGGCCTACGACTGCGATCAGCGCAAGGTCGCCCTCGATGTCGATCATATCGGGCTTTGCAAGGCGATGGATCGCTGCGACTACGTTCTGTTCCTTATCCATAAATTCATCCTGATGTACAAATACGGTCATCGTATCGATGCCTGACGGTACATGCTCAAACGAAATTCCATTATCTTCAAAAGCCTGTAAAATTCTTCTGCCGAACCCAATTTCGAATTCATCATATCTTTTTCGATATTAACTGAGCAAAAAGCCTCTCTTGCCGGCAATACCTGTAATGACAAATTTCGGCTTCTGGCAGGTGCTCTCCACAATCCAGGTGCCACTGTTGTCCGGTTCGTTGGTGTTGCGGATATTGATCGGGATACCTTCGCTTCTGACCGGGAAAATTGCCTCTTCATGCAGCACGGACGCGCCCATATAGGAAAGCTCGCGCAGTTCTCTGTAAGTGATCGTCTCGATCTTTTCCGGGTTCGGGATGATATTCGGGTCTGCGATCAGAAAGCCGGATACGTCCGTCCAGTTTTCGTAAACATCCGCATGAACCGCCTTTGCAACGATCGAACCGGTGATATCGGAGCCGCCTCTGGAGAACGTGCGAATGCTTCCGTCCGGATTTGCGCCATAAAAGCCCGGCACAACCGCGTTCTCCATGTTCTGAAGGCGTTCGCCCAGTACTTCGTTGGTCTTTACTGCATCGAATTCGCCATTTTCCTTAAAAATACGACCTGTGCCGCATCGACAAATTCATATCCCAAATAAGCCGCCATTACGATACCGTTTAAATACTCTCCGCGGGATGCCGCATAATCCTTTCCGACATGAGCACGGAAGTTTTTTCGATGACAGCAAACTCGTCTGCCAGAGACAACGTCAGGGACAGACCGTCAATGATCTCCTGATAGCGTTCCTCGATCTGGTGCAGGTTTTCAGAAAAATCTTCGTCCTGCTCCGCCAGCGCGTAACAGCCATACAGCATATCCGTTACCTTTGTGTCCTTGCGGAACCGTTTGCCCGGCGCGCTCGGTACAACGTATCTTCTGGATGCTTCTGCATGGACGATTTCCGCGACCTTTTCAAACTGCTGTGCGCTCGCAAGGGAACTGCCCCCGAATTTTACTACTTTTCTCATGGTCTCTGTATTCTCCTGTCTTTTTTCAATCCTTGATTCTGATCTTTTTCACAAATCCGAAGATCTGCTCCCGGCATTTCTCAAACTCTGCTTCCTGCATGGATTCTGTCACAAAAGCGAATTCCTCCAAAGCGCTGTCCAAAACGACCGGCACTACGGCTCCGAATACCTTTTCGACATCCGCCCGGGCTTTCTTTGACACCCGGACAAAGAAGCGTCCCTCCTGACTGTCAAAGTCGGCGACTTTTGCCTCGCCCTCTTCCCACAGGCATCCGACTGTTTTCTGTAGATGTCTCGCGCATTCCACCACATCGGCGACTACCGCGCTCGCAGTCGGCAGCTTTCCGGCACCGCGTCCGTAAAACATCGTATCGCCCAGCGTATTGCCGCATACCGCCACGGCGTTGAACACATCGTTGACACCGGCAAGGGCATTTTCTTTTTTCAGAAGGTACGGCGCGACGGATATCTGATAGCCATCCTCCGTCTCCCGGCTGACCGCCAGAAGCTTGATTGTCGCATCCAGCTTCTTTGCATAGGCAAAATCTGTCGGATCGATTCCGGTGATGCCCTCCGTATGGATTTTGTGGAAATCAACGGTCTTTCCCGCTACGAGAGAGGTCAGAATCGCAATTTTGCGGCACGCATCGTAGCCTTCCACGTCTGCTTCCGGATTGCGCTCCGCATAGCCCAGTGCCTGCGCCTGACCAAGGGCTTCTTCAAACAACATGCCCTCCTGTTCCATCTTTGTTAAAATATAATTCGTCGTTCCATTTAAAATACCGGAAACCTCCACAATCCGCTCCGCCGTCAGGCAGTTGTTAATTGGACGAATGATCGGAATACCGCCGCCTACGCTCGCCTCAAAAAAGTAATTGCAGCCATTCTCCTGCGCCAGCCGAAGAAGCTCTGCGCCGTGGTTTGCAACCAGCTCCTTATTCGAAGTGCATACACTCTTTCCGGCTTCCAATGCACGCTTGGAAAACGTGTATGCCGGTTCGTTTCCGCCCATCGTCTCGCAGACAATCGAAATCTCCGGGTCCTGTAAAATAACTTCTATATCATGTACGACTTTTGTCTCATTTCGGATCTCCGGGAAAATCCCTCAGATCCAGAATATATTTCACTTCAATCGGATTACCGGCACGCTTTGCAATCAGCTCCTGATTGCAGGAAAGCACTTCAGCCACGCCGCTTCCCACTGTACCATATCCTAATATCGCTGCTTTTACCATGCTTTGCTGTTCTCCGTTTTCTACTCTTTCGCCAGAATCTTTACGCTGTGCACGCCTGTCCGTTTTTCCATCGCATCCAGCATTTCCGAAATGTCCTTCGTCGTCTGAAGGACCTGCACGCTGATACTCAACGCCGCAACGCCATTGATCGGAATACTCTGATGAATCGTCAGAATATTTGCGCCAAACTGTGCAATGACCTGAAGCACATCTGACAGAAGTCCCGGTTCGTCCTCGATCTGCATCGAAAGCGTTACAGTTTTTCCCTGGGTACTGTCGTGGAACGGAAAAATATCATCCTTATATTTGTAAAAAGAGCTTCTGCTGATACCAACCGCATCTACCGCGTCCTGAATGGTGGGCAGCTTTCCTGACTCCAACAGCCGTTTTGCTTCCACAACCTTCAATAATACCTCCGGTACCGCTTTTTTTGTCACCACAAAATATTTGGTAGGCTCTGTCATAATATCGCCCCCTTTATGTTCTTATGTCGCACACACTTGTGCGCCATTGAGGGATATTCTAACATAGCCTACCAAATTACGCAAGAACTATTTTTATCCGATTCTCGCCCGTTTGCGCTGTCGCTTGCCTGTCTGGAAACGATATGCGGCTACGACGTCGTAATAATAAACCGCCGCATACATCACAGCGCCCATAATAAACGCCATCAAAACGTCGAACATCGAATGCTGTTTGATAAACATCGTGGATAAAATGATCGAAACACAGAGAATCAGGGAGCCTCTGCGCACCCACTTTTTGCCGGAGAGCGTTTCATTGTTCATCACCGCGAAATGCGCCCGAGAGGGAATTATATACATGGATACTGGGGAACAGGTTGGTCGGCGTATCCGTCTGCCAAAGCTGACTCACCAGAACCGTAAATACATTGTGGCGCGGCATGGTGTGAAGCCGCAGATGCTGAATATTCGGAATAAACGTCGAAATCACCAAAAAAATCAGCATTCCCGTGCACAGAAAAACTGCACATCTGTCATAGTTGCGCCGATCCTTGAAAAACAGATACCCGAGCACAGCTGGTACATAAGCAAACCAGAGCAGGTAAGGCACGACAAAATATTCACAGAACGGTATATAATCATCAATGTTCATATGCACTACCATATACTGCACATTGGTGCGGTGCTCCAGCAAATAAAACCACAGAACGTAGATCACACCGAAGATTGCCAACGGTATGATATGCTTATACTTCTCATAATAGCGTTTCATTGCTCTCCTCTTTCGCTGCCGGGCAGCGATTCCATCCTCACGAAAAACAGCGTTTCTTCTATTTTTATACGTTCTATACAATCGTTATATGATAAACCGAAGCTTCTGTTTTTCTACTGTCAGTTCAATTCTGTCGAGCTTTCCCGGGATCTCTCCGTCTGTCTGTCTGCACCCAGCAGGGCGTCGACGTACGAATTTCAATCCGGGAGGCGCGATACTGATCCACGCCTTTAAATCCTCCGTGCTTTCCCTTCAATGCAAAAAAGGGATAATGATCGGGAATTTCCATCTCGGCACGTTATTGACCACGCACAGGTCGAGCAGCCCGTCCTGATCGTCTGCCTTCGGACAAAAGCAAAAGCCGCCGCCCTCGTAGCGGTGAATCATTCCCGCCGCAAATAAAAGCTTTCCTGCTTTGATGATCTCCCTGCCGTCCAAGCGAATCGACGCCCTGCAATACTGCAGCGTCAGCATCTGCTTCAAGCCGATCCCAAGATACGTCAGCTTGCCGAGTCCGAATTTGTTTAACGCGTCCTTCATCGGGGAATCGAGCGCCTCCTGACAAACCGCTGCATCATATCCTATGCCGCAGCTGACCAGAAAATACCTTTTTGCGTTTTTCCATCAGCATTCCATGTGACGCATCCAAGATCCATCCGATGCTCTGTGCCGCCATCCAGCAGCTTTTTCATCAGAGGCCTGATGTCGTGCCCAATCTTAAGATCCCGCGCCAGATCGTTACTCGAACCGGTTGGGATATAACCGAGTCGAACCTGTTCGAAATGCTGCATCCCCTGTATGGCTTCATTGAGCGTTCCGTCTCCGCCGAGCACAATTAAAAATCGTTCCGCTCCTTCGGAAACATTCGTCAGCCGTTTTGCCAGCTGCCTGACATCGCCGCGCTTTTCCGAAAAATAAACCTCATAAGGAATGCTGCGCTCCTGCAAAACTGCTTCCGCCTGTTTCCAGAGCGCATAGCCCTCTCTCCTGAGTGGGCTGCAGGATTTACAATAAACAATAATGGAAGCCTGCCGTCCCCATATTCACATTCACAGTACATTTAGAACCCTTATCCTTTGTTTTTCCTAACCTTATCTTTACTAAGTCTGTATTTTATCCACAAATATTTCCAAAGTCAATACAGGGCAAAAAGAATTCGTAAAAATTTAAGGAAAAGATAAAAAATAGGCTTCGCCTATTCAACTCCCCTGCCCCTCAATCTTGAGGGGTGGGATTTCTTTTTGTTACTATTTCATGCATAATAGTCTTATGAATGTTTTACAACAGATTTTTACTGACTATTATGAAGAAATTGAATATACTCTTCATCCCAGAAAAACTGAGATGGAAAATATCGATAAGATGATTCATTGCGGTGATCCATCTTTCGGTGGTGCCATGTACGGCTGTCCTCACTGCGGAAATCTTAAATTTGTTCCTTTCCGCTGTCATAGCCGTTTCTGCCCTACCTGCGGCAACAAATATGCCATGGAACGCACTACCAGTATGTCCTTTAAACTGGTTAATGTCACACATCGCCATTGTGTTTTCACAATCGATAAAAGTCTTCGTGAATTCTTTCTCAAGGATCGTTCTCTACTCGATTGTCTGTTTCACTCTGCAAACAGCGTTATCACCCGTATGTTTTACAAAATGAATAAATCCAAAAACTTCACACCCGGTTTTATTATGGTTTTACATACTTTTGGCAGAGATCTGAAATGGAATCCACATATCCACTGCCTCATATCTGAAGGTGGTTACAGCGATGATGGTGTTTGGCGTAATGTCAAACACTTTGATTACACTTTTTTACGCAATGCTTTTCGCACGGCTCTGCTCAATGAAATGGAATCCAAAATCGGTTCTTCTTTCAAAAAAGTGAAGGCGAAATGTTATCGTGAACACCAACAAGGTTTTTATGTTTATGCCAAACCCAACCTCTGCGATCCCAGAATTGTTGTAAAATACATTGGGCGTTATCTTGGTCGCCCTGTCATTGCCACATCCCGAATTGATAAATACGATGGTGAAATGGTCACTTTCCATTACAACCGGCATGAGGATGAACAATACATAGAAGAAACGATTCCTGCTATGGAATTCATCCAGCGTCTCATTCGCCACATCCCTGAAAAACATTTTAAAATGATTCGGTATGGTGGGATTTATGCACGTCACCGAGAAATTGATTCCAAACTCTATCGTGCCATTTCCAAAAGCAAACATCATATCTACCACAGCTTTAATCAGTGGCGAACTGCTATTTTGTCTTCTTTTGGGTATGATCCCTTGGTATGCCCTGACTGCCAGCATAGGATGGAATTCTTAGAACTATACTTCAACCACCAGCGCGTTTCCCTCGAAGAAATGTACGAGAAAGTAATGTCCAAATCTCGTGGAAAGCGTTCTTCTGCATGATTTTCTCGATTCTTATGTTATAATCCTCTAAAAGGAGGATGAACACCATGAAACCAGCTATCGAGGCACTGCGTAAAAAATACATGGATAATCCGCCGGAAGGTATGACATCCCAGGACATTCGCATTATGAGCGAGGATGCACTTCTGGATATGGACTATTTCTTAAATGATGATGAACTTGATGACGGTTTTGTGTGAAGAAGGTTTTTATATCTTCTAAGCCATCTATCGTCTGCTTGTTGTGCCCGCCTCCGTGCGGGCCTTTTTCAATTCAAGAGAGCGCCGTAGGCGGTCTTTCCTATAAAGTAAAAAAGAATGTGCCTTGGCACATCCTTGCGAAGCGTTTATTATCGTATGGAAACGAAGTTTCCTATACGATAACAAAACCGCCGGGGCTTTCGAAAAAAGCCGCCGGCGGTCTGTATCGGCTGCAAGCTGCAGCGTCGGATTATTTTACTGTGATTGCTGTGATATGGGGATTTACACCCTCGTACCAGTACAGGAAGCCTTCTGCATCGATGGTATCACCGATCTGCAGATTTTTAACAGCCTTGTAAACATCGCTGTCCTTGTCACACAGATAAGACTCAACCAGGAAGGTGTAGGTTTCGCCGTTGCTGGAAACGTTGAAGTACAGGTCGTCGCCCTCAGAACCGGAACCATCGTAGTTGTACAGATAAGCAACATCGTTGCCGTCTGCATCCTGACCAGCCGCTTCTACAGTCAGATCCGTAAAGGTAACATGCTGGTTCTGATGATCGATCAGCTCGTCTGTGCCAAGCAGGTCAGTAACATCAACTGCAGGAGCGATATATTCGTCTGCGCCCTCTACGCACTCAAAGGTTGCATCCATCAGCTCAACTTCGCCGGACCACTCGGATTTGTAACCGGTTACGCGGATTTTTACGCCAGGAACGAGCTTTTCATAATCTTCTTCGGAACAAGCCATGTTATACAGGAAGTATGCACCGTCCTTGTCCTGTGTATAAACAGTAGCCTTGTCTTCCCACCAGGACTGTTTTGCCTGAACGTAGCTCTCGATGGTCACTTCGCTGTCCAGATCTGCTGCAACATAATCTGCATAGGATAAAACATCGCCTGCTGCTTCTTCTGCTGCAGTGCTTTCTTCTGTGCTCTCAGTTGCGGTCTCTTCTGCTGCAGTGCTTTCAACAGTCTCTACTGCAGTGCTCTCAGCTGCTGTCTCTGTGGTTTCTGCTGCCTGTCCGCAGCCAACCATTGCTGCAGTCATGGAAACGGTCAGAACCATTGCCAGTAATTTTTTCATCTTTCTTCTCCTTTGTCTCCAGGACGTTTCCCGTCCCATGGAAAACCATTTTTGCTTAAACACTCTTATTATAGCCGAAATGTCCGGAAAATCAATCCCCTCTTTTGCTTTTTTGCAATTGCTGCCAGACCACATACAAAAGAATCAACACCCAGGCAGCGCCAATCACACCGAGCAATACGACGGAGGTCGTCGGAAGCGGTCCCAGATCCTGTTTGCCCGCCGTGCTCTGCAGCGTATCATTTAAGTGATACAGCGCGGTCACGTCATCAAAGAGCTTATCCGTGTATGCCTCGTCCACGGTTTCTTTTCGACGTACAGATTTTGCCGTTTTTTCAATCAGCTGTCCTGCCGCATCCCGCAGGGAAGCCGAGCCGGAAAAGACGGGCGTTGTAAACGTATCCTGCGTATGATTTAACAAAAGCTTCGCCGCTTCGATTTTTACTTTGTAATGGGTGTCCGCATCCTCGCCCTCCCGCGCAAGATAATCCTGATATTCGGCGGACTCCTGCGCTTTGGACGTGACCGGCACATAGCCTTCTGTCTCAGAATAGGAAATCTGCACGTCGCTGGTCAGAAGGTACTGGGTAAACAGCCAGGACGCCAACACCTCCTGCGGATCTTCCTTATAAAAAACACAAACCGAGGGGCCCTGCGAAATCATCTGCATATTTTCCGGGTCATACTGTGGAACGGGACGCACCGCCACTTCAAAGGACTGCTTTGCCTCGTCGCTGATATCCGACAGCGGCGCATCGGGGCCCATCCAGGTCGCGCCTGCGGTGGAATCCACGGCGAATACGCACTGACCGGCATTTAAAAAATTCGCCGGATAGCTCGAAATCTTAAACGTTGAAAATGCACCGGAACGGACATGATCCGCAATCGTAAACAGAATGTCCTTTGTCGTATCGTTGAAAATCTCGACCTCGCCGGACTGCGTGGAATATCCGGCGTTTTTCTGACGCAGCATCTGAATCATCATATTGTCGGTGGATTTGTAGATAAACGGGATCATAACGTCGCCCCCATTTAACACATACTTTCCATCCGCGCCCTTTTTTTCGCAGCTGCCTCAGAGACTTCCCAGATAAAATCCCAGGTCAGCACGTCAGGAACCGTATAGCCCAGCTGCTCCACATAATCCTGGTTGATATAGCAGGCTTCTGTCGAACGCATGTAGGGAAGCGCGTAATAATGTCCGTTTAAGGAACATTCCTTCAAAAACTGCGGAATTACTTCCTCCTGCGTCGGGGAATCGAATTCCAGATTGCTTCCGCCAAGTCCATAGGCGGGATCTGCCATCAGTTCATCCAGAGGTACGACCACCTGACTGCCGGTTAAATACGTTGCAATATGATCCGGGTAGGTGATGCAGACATTCGGCGTCGTCTGCGTCGCAATATTCGTAATAACGTCGTTGTAAATTTTACTGTAATCCGTGTAGAGCTTCAGATTGACCGTAATATTCGGGTAGAGTGCCTCAAAATCCGCGATCGTTTTTTTGTAAATATCCGTCTGACGGATGTTCGTGTCGTTTTTTGCCCAGAACGTGATCTCATACTGCTTTGTCGTGTCGAAGTTCTCCGGCACTTCAAACGCAGCCCTTTCCTTCGAGCCGTGACATCCGGTCAGCCCTGCCGCAGCCCCGGTCAGACAGACGAACGCCATCGCACAGGACAGCATCTTTTTTCCAGAATGGTCTCATCCTTTTACCCCTCCCTGCGATACGCCCGCCATAATCTTTTTGCGGAACACCAAAAACAGCACGATCAGCGGAACCGAAATCACGACCACCGCCGCCATCATGGCAGGGATATTTTCTCTGCCGAAGCCGTTTTCCCGGATCTCCTGAATGCCGTTGGAAACCAGATAATATGCCGGATCGTCCGTCACCAGACGCGGCCAGAGATAGGAGTTCCAGCACTCAATGACCTTTAAGATCCCGACGGTAACAAGGGTTGGGCGGCAGATCGGGAGCATCACCTTCCAGAGATATTTCAAATCAGAGGTTCCGTCCACCTTTGCCGCACGGTACAGCTCGTCTGGAACCTGTTCAAAATTTTCTTTCAATAAATAAATGTAAAACACCGAGGTCACGGACGGCAGTACCAATCCGGCAAAGCTGTTGCGCATGCCCCACTGTGTGATCGTCGCGTAGTTGGTGATCATGACCAGCTCCGCCGGAATCATCATCAGGGACAGAAAAAACGTGAACACCAGATTTTTTTTCCCGGAAAGGAAAGGCGTGCAAACGCATATGCCGCGAGCGTGATCACGACCATCATCAGCGCCGTCGTCACAACCGTGAAAATCAGCGTATTGAGCAGGTATTTGCCCAGCGGTACAGAAGTAAACGCATCTGCGTAGTTCTGCAGCGTCGGCGAAAGCGTAAACAGCTTCGGGATATGCTCTGCGTTATAGGAACCGTAGCTTTTTACGGAGGTTAAAAGCATCCAGTAAAACGGAAACAACACCACGAGCGCCCAGAACGTCAGAAAAATATAGGTTCCTGTCTTGCCAGCTCTGGCTTTTTTCCGGTCCCGTTCTTCGGTTTGTCCATAATCCAATTCTTTGTCCATAACGGTCTGCCTTTCAGTAATGCACATGTTTTTTGCTTACGAGAAGATTGATACAGGTAATCGTCAAAACGATCACAAACAGAAGGATTGCCGCCGCGGAAGCATAGGACGGGAAGCCACCGCTGTCCCCGTAAAGCATGTCGTAAACATAGCCGACAATCGTATTCATCCCAGCCGCATTCAAATCCGTTCCAAACAGCGCAACTGCATCGCTGTAGGCTTTAAACGCGCCGATAAATCCAGTGATAATCAGATAAAAAATCATCGGGGAAATCATCGGCACTGTGATCTTCCAGAAAATTCTCGTCTTCGAGGTTCCGTCCACCTTCGCCGCCTTGTAATAGTCGGGATTTACCGAAGCGAGGGCGCTCGTTAAGATCAGAATTTTAAAGGGCATAACAACCCAAATCGTGTAAAAGCACAGGACAAACATCTTCGCCCAGTAGGGACCGCTGATAAAATCGACCGGTCCTGCACCGAACCAGTGCAGCATCAGGTTGATTAAACCGTCCGTATATTCTGTTTTCTGGAACAGCACCATAAATACCATGCCAACCGCCAGCGTATTGGTCACATAGGGCAGGAAAAATACCGTCTGATACAGGTCGCGCAGCGCTTTAATCGAGCTGAGTGCCAGGGAAATCAGCAGTGCAAAGCCTGTAGATAAGGGCACGGTGATGACAACCAGAAGGAATGTATTTTCGACCGCCTGTAAAAAATACGGGTCATGCAGGACATAGGAATAGTTGTAAAATCCGGTTCCGAAATAGGTCTGGGACGCAAAGTTATAGCCCTCCTCCATCGAATAAACAAACACGTCGATCAGCGGATAGACGAGGAAAAAAATCCCAGAAATAAAATGGCAGGCAGCAAATACAGCCATGCCCTGAGGGTTTGTTTTTTCATGGTCAGCTCCTTTTGCCTGCAGGCCGCTTTAACACAGTCTCAATCCGGCTGCCGTCTTTTTGCATCAAACAAAAATACCTTATCTGTTTTCAGCGAGAAGAAAACTGCCTGTGCCATATCCTGATTTAACCTGGTCGAGCCGACGATCGCGCGGATGGATGCATTTTCCGCAGCCGGATGGGACGCGACAATGCTGATATCTCTGCCCAGCACCTCGATGCCCTTTAATGCACAGGAAAACGTTCCGTCCTCGTCCACAACAAAGCCCTCCGGACGGATACCGACCGTTACCTCCTGGTCAGGCAGATCGGCAAGCAGCACCGTCTCTTCCCCAATTTTCACCTGACCGTCTGTCACTTTTCCGGAAAAGACATTGATCGGCGGCGTGCCCAAAAATTTTGCCACAAACAGGTTTGCCGGCTGGTCATAAACCTCCTGCGGTTTGCCGATCTGCTGCAGGATGCCTTCTTTCATGACAACAATCAGGTCGGAAATACTCAGTGCCTCCTCCTGATCGTGCGTGACGAAGATCGTCGTGATTTTCGTCTCGCGCTGAATCCTGCGGATTTCTTCCCGGGTCTGCAGGCGCAGGCGCGCATCCAGGTTCGACAGCGGCTCATCCAGTAAAAGCACGCGAGGCATTTTTACCAGTGCACGCGCGATGGCTACACGCTGCTGCTGACCGCCGGAAAGCTCCCTGGGCTTTCGATCCAGCAGTTCTTCCAGCGAAACCATCTTCGCTGCGTCCAGCACGCGCTTTTCCATCTCTTCTTTGGAAAGGCGGTCTTTTCCCTTTAAATTCTCCAGCGGGAACATAATATTTTTCCGCACCGTCAGATGCGGGTATAGCGCGTAATTCTGAAATACCATGCCGACACCACGATGCTCCGGCTCCACGCCCGTCACATCCTCGCCGCCGAAGAAAATTTTGCCCGAGGTCGGCTTTTCCAGACCGCAGATTAGGTTTAACGTCGTGCTCTTACCGCAGCCCGACGGTCCTAACAGACCGATCAGCTGACCGTCCGGAATCGTAAAGTTAAATTCGTTGACCGCGATGACATCCCCGGATGCTTGCGGTTTCGGTTCGGAAATTTCTTTGTCAGGTTCTGTAATTGGATCTCCATAATACCCTCTCTTTTGCTGTTGTCACCAGCGGCGGCAACGTTTTTTGACAGATCAACCTGTATTTGGGCAAAATCTGCCCATATAACCTGATTATAGCGAAAGGGAGCGTATTTCTCAAGACCTTTCCTTGGAAAGCTGCGAAGGGCAAAAACAACTCGGCGCCATACAGCTGTTTTCTGACAGCAGCTGTATGACGCCGAGATATTGCCGGCAGGCGCTGTTTTTATCGTATGGAAACTTCGTTTCCATACGATAAAAAAACGCTCCCGAGGATGCGCACTCGGCGCAAGGGTAGATGGTTGCTGAAGCAACCGCGCCTCGGCGCGAGAATGTGCCAAGGCACATTCTTTTTTTATTCATGACAATAGAATGCTCGCAGAGCGTGCATTCTATTGTTTCTCCTGCCATTTTAGAATCCTTTTTTACCGCACAGTCGGAATCCGTGTTACAACAAAGCTGTTTGCCGGAAGCACGATGCCGTCTGCTGCATTGCTCTCGCACTCCGAAAGTTTTACGCTGTCCGGATGCTCAATGCAGTTATACGCGTCTTCACCCTCGCCGGTCAAAATCACGTTCTTTGCCGTTCCTGCTGCCCGGAAGCTGCCCAGATCGAGCTCGAGCGTTTTTTCACAGTCGTTATGGTTGACCACCTTGAGGATGAGATCTCCGGTTCTTTCATCGAGGCTTACGTTTGCATAAACCTGCTCCTTGCGCAGCTCTTTTTCCTGTCCGTCCATCGCAAGGGTCACGGTTCCCATATTTTCTCCGTAAAGCTTCTGTACGAAATAGCTGGGCGTCCCATAGGCTTTCGTCTCATCGAACCAGATCATATCCGGAGACCACTGCGCGTAGCCGACTCTTGCAAACAGGGGCGCATAGGAAGCCAGCACAACAACGTCCGCATTTCTTTCCACGCCGGTCAAAAATGCAGCCTCTGCCATTGCGCCGCCCAGGGTGTTTGCCTGAGGCAGGTTCATGCCGCTGATCGGATGAGAAGCATATTCCCCCGGAGAACACCTTGACATCCCTCGGATATTCATCATAGAAATCTGTATGTGCATAAAACCAGTCGGGTTTTTACATAGTAATGCTCATCCACTGCATAGCAGAAATTGTCTCTTGCAGGAACTTCTTTTTTTATAGAATTCCCATGCCTTGTCGTAACGCTCGGAGGTGATATCCGGTCCTGCAGAGCCGATCAGCTTAATTTCGGGATATTTTGCGTGGATTGCCTTTTCGAATGCCTGATATCGACCAAAGAAGTCAATCTTTTCCGTCTGCCACTGCTCATTGCCGATGCCGACCATCGTCAACCCGAAGGGCTCTGGATGTCCCATTTTTGCACGGACACTTCCCCAGGTGCTGTCTGCGGGACCGTTTGCAAACTCGATCAAGTCAACCGCATCCTGCAAAAACTCCTGAAACTCCGGCTCGTCCATTTCCACCAGCTCATAGGACTGGAACTGACACGCCAGACCGACATTCAAAACCGGCAGCGGCTTTGCACCGATCAGCTCACACAGCAGAAAATATTCATAAAAACCGATGCCGAGGGTCTGGTTGTAATGGGAATACTGCGTGTGCCATCCGTTTTCCTCGCTCGTCAGATGCACTGCCCAGCGGTTGAAATTCGTGCGGCGATCTTTGATGTCGCCGACGCTTTCTTTCCAGCGATAACGGTTTTCCAGTGTATTTCCTTCGATAATACATCCACCCGGAAAACGCAAAAAACCGGGATGCAAGCCTTTTAACAGGTCAAACAGATCTTTGCGGAACACACCTGCCACCGCATCGTCCGGCATCATGGAAATCAAATCGAACTCGACCGTGCCGGGCTTTGTCAGGCTGATCGTAAATCTGCCATTCCGGATTGTCTCCCCGGCTTCCAGTACTGCTTCATACAGGTTCCATTTCTGCCAGGTTTTCTCCGGCGCATGGATGCAGGAAACCTCTGCCTGTGCGCAGATTCTGCCGTCCTTTGTGACCTGTACCGTAATATTCCCTTCCGGATACTGCGCCGCCCGCGCATAAAACCGAACGGTGTAGGTCTTTCCCTTTTCCAGATAAATACCGTCATACGCCTTATTCCAGAAGCCCTGTCCGGCATCCTGCGCCGTGAACCGCAGATACCACGGATTCACGCGGCTGATCGGGCTGCCCGTCACATATTCCATGCGGCCCTCACCACATTCTTTGGTCGCATTCCAGCCATAGCCCCACGCAGGCTTAGTATAATAATCTCCCACATCCCCGTAACAGTCCACAAAGGAAAACGACCGGTTTTCAATCATCTCTGCGTACAGACCGCCGTCCGCCGCGTAGTTGATATCCTCAAAAAACAGACCGATCATGCCGTCCTGAACCGCCGCCTTTTTGCAGTTTGAAATCTGAAGCTTCACAACAATACCTCCTTCTTATCTATTTGTAAGGTTCTTTAGTTTTGTTTAAATTATTATACTTCGCGCAAAACATCTTTGTAAAGAGGGGGATGGAATTATTTTCCCGCCGCGACACGCTGCGGATACCATTTTTCAAACCAACCCGTAAAGATGCCCATGAGCACGGTCGCCGTATTGTTTAAAATCTGCATCAGTGCCGTATACCCTGCCGTCAGCAGAAATGCCGACCAGATTGCAATCAGGATATAGAGAACTCCCCAGCCAGCCGCCAGGATTCTGTTCGCTTTCATAAAAATCGGATTTTCCAGCGCATCGTCGCCATGGTAGTTGTATTTGACATAAGCCGCACAGAGTGGCTCTTTTTGTCAGGCAGGATAACAGCCACATCAGCCCGAAGCCCAGATATCCGGCAAGCAGTGCGATATTGACGCAGCCTTTTTGCAGGGCGAGGACAGAAAGCAGTGCGACAATTCCAAAGGAAAGCCGGTCATATACCGTCAGCTTCCGGTTCCACGCAGCAAGCGGCAGGCACGCGCAGATCGCCAGCGTCACGATCGCTCCGACATTTTCTCCGACAGGCACTGCCACCCAGAACGTAATCCACGCTGCCAGCATGAAAATCATCTGCGGCTGTTTTTTCTTTTTCTGCTGTCCTCCCATCGGAATTTTTGCCGGATTTTTCTTTTCCCGCAGCTGCATTTGCTGCACCAAAGAAATCATCCCAGTGTATCATCAGGGAAAAATCTCCGGTCACGCGATACATTCCTTTTGCCAGTGCTGCATCCCCACGGATCTCTCCCTTGCAATCGACTGCCAGACGTCCCAGGGCGTCTCGATCACCGTCGTTGCCTCCCTGCTGCCTGCATCCAGCACCGTGCTGCCGTCTTTTCCGAGCACGATCTGCCATGCTTTTCCCAGGTCTGTATAGCGAATTTCCAGCACGCGCTCTTTTTGGTCGAAGCTGTCTTTGTTATAAAGTGCCGCCATCTGCCTGGTAAAGGTCAGCACCGGATCTTCCTTTTCGCCGCTGTTTTTTTCCACGCCCCAGCTCGCATCCGCCATTTTTTCAAATACATCTCTCGGATACAGAAGTTCCCTCAGCTTTTCCTTCATGCCTTCTGAAATCGCCTGTTTCTGTGCGTATTCGCGCCCCGCCTGTCTGACGCATTCCAGATATTCATCCGTCCGCGCCTTTAATTCCGGAACACGGAACAGCTCACCCTGTCCGCAGAAAATGCTTTCATACTGCCCTGCGCCGCACACGGTCGAACAGCTTCGTCACGCTGTCGTAATTATTCTTTGCGGTATAAAATCCGCAGGTGGAAATCAGCAGATGCCGCTTACCGCTCATATCGTATCGGGACGGATGCCCGCCGCTCCCGGTCTGCCCCTCCTGCTCTTCCATAAACGGAGGTTCATGGGCAGCTGCCTGTCGATAAAATTTTTCAAAAGCCCCGGAACGCTGAAATAGTAAAGCGGAAAGCTCCAGATCATGAGATCCGCCCACAGCTCTCCTTCGATGCCCTCCTGCATGTCGTCTGTCATCACGCATTTGCCCGGCGTTTTGTTCCAGCAGGCAAAACAGCCCCTACAGGGAGCGATCTTTTTCTCGGAAAGGTTCAGCTGTCTGATCTCTGCATCCTTGTCGATTTCCAAAATGCCCTCCAGAAATGCTTTGGAGAGCTTTAACGTGTTGCTTCGATCGCCTTTCGGGCTTCCATTGATCAAAAGAATTTTCATACCAATCTCCATTCCGCGGGCGCTTTGCGCCGAAGGAACCGCGAGACGAACATCCAGTTCGTCTCTGCGATCCTGGCTACTTTGTGTCGCCTGCGACGCAGTTTCTCTTATGTTCAGTATAGCACACCCGAATATCCGCTGCATTGTCATTTTGGTAAAATCTGCCGTTTTTCGACCCTTATACTCCGCTGTGTTACGGCACATCTACCATAATCACATCCGGTCCGATCTGTTTGATATCCTGATACGCAATCGCATACTCCGTATCGCAGCCAAACAGGCATTTCCAGTTTTTGCCGCCGATGCCCGGCACAATGATTTTCTGGATCACGCCGCTGCACTCATCGAACTCGAAGTCCGTCACATGTCCCATTTTCCGGCAGTCGCGTAAGTTTACGACTTCCTTGCTTTTTAATTCTGAAAAAAGCATCCGAAATTCTCCCGTTTTTTCTATCCTATGCAGCGGTGCGCACGCTGGTGCAGCGCTTTTCACTACGGCTGCCATGCGCTGCAATACATCAAAATCTGCGTCATCGCTTTGAATAAATTCCGTTTTTTCGTCCATGCTCTTTTCATAGCTTTTCAATCACAGGAGGCAATGCCATGGCACTCAACAAAGTGGAAATCTGCGGCGTCAACACCGCCCGCCTGCCGATCCTAACCAATGAAGAAAAAGACGCGCTTTTTATCCAGATCCGGCAGGGCGACGCCGAGGCACGGGAACAGTTTATCAAGGGAAATCTGCGGCTCGTTTTGAGCGTCATCCGACGCTTTTCCTCTGCAGGGGAAAACGTAGACGATCTATTTCAGATTGGCTGTATCGGTCTGATCAAGGCAATCGACCATTTCAATACCGAACTGGGAGTACGGTTTTCAACTTATGCTGTCCCAATGATTATTGGCGAGATCCGGCGTTTTCTGCGGGACAACAACTCCATCCGGGTCAGCCGTTCACTGCGCGACACCGCCTATAAAGCCATCTACGCGCGGGAAATGCTTTTAAAAAAAGAACCAGAAGGAGCCGTCCATCACCGAGGTTGCCTCCGAGGTCGGCATCTCCCGGGAGGATATTGTCTATGCCCTCGACGCCATCCAGAATCCCATGAGCCTGTATGAGCCGATTTTCACAGACGGTGGAGACACGCTCTATGTGATGGATCAGATTCGGGATAAAAAGAACCGGGAGGAAAACTGGGTCGAGCATCTGTCTTTGTCCGACGCGTTAAAAAAGCTCAATGCCCGGGAACATGAGATCATTTCTCTGCGCTTTTTCGAAGGAAAAACGCAGATGGAGGTTGCCGAGCTGATCGGGATTTCCCAGGCACAGGTTTCCCGGCTCGAAAAAAATGCTCTCCGCATCATGCGCGCGTATTTGAGCGCATGATGCAGGGAGCATGTAACACACGGTGTGAGTATTTCACGGCATGACAGCACATCCCGGAATGCGTGCAGGCATGGCGGTCGGCCGCAGCTACAACGCGCAGCTTCACTCCCGCACCATCTCTTTTTTCAGCCGCTTCATGATCTTTTTTTCCAGCCGGGAAATATAGGACTGGGAAATCCCCAGATATGCCGCGACCTCCTTCTGGGTCATTTCCTGCCCGTCCGGCGTATCCAGTCCAAAACGCAGGCTGACGATTGTGCGCTCCCGCTCGGAAAGCTTCGCCACCGCATTTCTTAAAATCCTGCGCTCTGCCTCGTTTTCCATATCCCGGTAGATCACGTCCTCATCCGTCCCCAGGATATCCGACAAAAAGCAGCTCGTTTCCGTCCCAGTCCACGTTCAGCGGCTCGTCGATCGAAACCTCCATCCGCGTCTTGTGGTTGCGGCGCAGATACATCAGGATTTCATTTTCAATGCATCGGGATGCATAAGTTGCGAGTTTGATATTTTTCCCGGGATTGAATGTATTGATTGACTTGATCAGCCCAATCGTACCAATGGAGATCAGATCCTCCACGCCGACGCCCGTATTATCGAATTTCTTTGCTATGTAAACAACCAGGCGCAGGTTGTGTTCAATTAAAATTGACCGCGCCTCCTGCGCATATTCCTCTGTCGCCAGATCCTGAATCACTTCGTTTTCCTGTTCCGTTTCCAGAGGTGCCGGAAGCACATCTGCGCCGCCAATATAATGAATATCCCCCTCATGTGCCATAAAAAATGCCGGTTCCCGGCGGATCAATTTAAACTGCACTTTTCCCGGCATCGCTACTTTTAATATCATGGTCTGCTCCTTTCTTTTCCTCCAGTAATGCTGGATGCAGAATCATCTGGTATCCGCCCGACCGGCTCAAACGCCCGGGTCCGACCGCAACCGTCACATCTGCAATCTTTTTCTCCTGTCCGTCTTTTCTCAGATACAGTTCTGAAACCGTCACCGCCCGAAGGAGTCCGTGGGCCCTGCCGATGCTGTGATAGGGAATCAGCCGAACCGCCTTTTCCGTCGAAATTCCAAGCTTTTTTCGCCGTCTCTTCGTCCAAAACGCAGACCGGGCGCCCCGTGTACGGGTCTTTCAGGGAGTTTCCGCTGTCCATCAACGCGCTTCCGGAAAAAAACTTCGTTTTCCAGAAAAAAGAGACTTTCCAGATCGGATGTTTCTGCCGCCTGCGCTCCCGGTCCAGAAGCTTTGCGCCATACCAGACGACAATCGCGCACCAGACCAAAAGCTGCATCATGGAAACCTGCCCGCCGGTCCCAAAACCGTTTTGATCGGTTCCAAACAGCTCCCGGACTTCAGAAATGCCGTTGCAGACGCCGCCGAGCACGCAGGCACAACACATATAGCAGATCCAGACACGCCTCATTCCTTCCCGGCTTTTGACCTGAAAGCATCGCTGTACCCACCAAAGTGCTGCAATCAGGCAAAAAAACGTTTTTCCTGCCAGAATTATCCCTACTTCTCCCTGCAAAACCGCCGGAGCAGGCAGCAACAGGATTGCCGTAAAGCACAGCGCATTTCCGGCTGCTATTTCGATAATCCGTCGAACCCTTACTGCCATCCCAGACAGTTTCGCTGTCAGAAATAACAGCAGCACATTGATACAGGTGCATTATCCAGACCCGGTCTGCATAAATCCGATAGCTCACAAGCCTTTCCTCCCGCACGTTTTCCAAAACTGTATGTCCTTATTATAAAAATGCTGGCGCGTGGATTTTGTCGAAACGCTGTGCACTGCCGGGGAAAGTTTCGACAAAAAAACACCGCGAAATGACTTTTTCAGTCACCTCGCGGTGTTTTCTGTTTCGTTACTAAAATTATTTATTTTTTCTGAAGGAAATCCGGAATCTTTAAATCTCTCTCCTGTACCTTGCTGCGCAGTACCGTAGGAGCAGGCTGAATGCCATTTATGCCTGCCGGCTTCTTTAATTCCGCATTGGAAGCAGCTCCGGGATGAACCGGCTGCTGCAGTGCGCTGTTATACGGTCTTGTCGTGTTTGCGCCCGTCGCGCTCACTGTGGTCTTCATACCGGTCTGGCCTACGGAAGGAGTGATCGGTTTTCTTGCAAAGGAAGTACCGAAGCGGGAAGCCGGTGTCTCCTCAATACCGGTTGCAATTACGGTAATCCGGCAGTAGTCTGCCTGGTTGGAATCGTACATGGCACCGAAGATGATGTTAACGTCATCGCCGGTGATCTCACGGACATAATCCACCGCATCGGAAGCGTCGAACATGGAAATATCGCCGGACACGTTGATGATGATATCGGTTGCGCCTGCAATCGTTGTCTCTAACAGCGGGCTCTCTACAGCGGCTTTGACTGCCATGACAGCCTTATCGTCGCCTTTACCTTCGCCGATACCGATGTGAGCGATTCCCTTGTCGCGCATAACGGTCTGTACGTCTGCAAAGTCGAGGTTAATGACTGCGGGGACGTTGATCAGATCGGTAATTCCCTGTACTGCCTGCTGAAGGACTTCGTCGGCCTTCATCAGGGCTTCCGGCATGCTGGTACGCTTGTCCACAATTTCCAGAATCTTGTCATTCGGGATAACGATTAGAGTATCCACGCTGTCACGCAGCTTCTCGATACCGGACATCGCATTGTTCATACGGGTCTTTGCTTCAAAACGGAACGGCTTGGTTACAACACCTACCGTCAGGATTCCTTTGTCCTTGGCGAGCTTTGCGACAACAGGAGCCGCACCGGTTCCGGTTCCGCCGCCCATACCGCAGGTAACAAATACCATATCTGCTCCGTCTAAGGATTTGGAAATTTCTTCTGCACTCTCCTGAGCTGCCTGTTCACCGATTTCCGGCTTGGCGCCGGCTCCCAGTCCCTTGGTCAGCTTCTCTCCGATCTGCAGGTGCTTTTCCGCTTTGCAGAACTGCAGAGCCTGTCGGTCTGTATTGACTCCGATAAATTCCACACCGTCAATTTTCTCATCAATCATTCTATTTACAGCATTATTGCCTGCACCGCCAACTCCAATGACAAGGATGTGCGCTGCCGCTTCTGCGTCATTTACTTTAATCTCCAGCAAGGGTATTTCCTCCTTCATTCCTGACAAACTTCATAATATTTATCATATAATCATTTTCAGAATTACGCAACCCATTTTTTCAATTTCTTTGCGGTTATCCATCTTTCTGAAACGTCACATTTTTACGGTCTTCCGAGTAATTCTGCAGATCGAGTACTCCGCTTTCGCCCGACAGATTCGGTAAAATCTGCTCCAGGCGCATCACCTTTTCCTCCAGGTTATCCTTTCCCAGCTTTGCCCGGATATTGTCGAAATAAAGTGTTATTTCATTTGATTCGTTGAAATATATTTTATCCGTCGTGATCTGATGCTTGGAAAGCATTTGCGTAATCGAAAGGATTTCCTGAAAAATATCGGTATTCTTCACCGGAAGCGCCTCATACAAAACAACATGGTCGAACCTAATTCCCGTCACCTGCGGAATTCCTTCTGTCCTCGTCTCCGAAGATTCCACCACGATACCGTCCCGGTCAAAATACATGTAACGCCCCATGTATTCCACGTAGCCCGCCACAGACTTTTCATAAACACGAATCGTGATGCTGTCCGGCGAATCGACCCGGACACTCATCGTTTCGATAAACGGAATGTCCCGGATTTCCTTATTCCGGTATTTTAACGAAAGATAGAGCGAATTGTAGGAAAGCCGGTCAGTCAGAACCATCGCCTCAATCTCTTCACTCGTGTAGTGGACGTTTCCCTCGACCGAAACGTTCTGCACCCGAAACACGGACACCACGACGAGGGCAGCCGCCGCCAAACAGACGATCACGATGCTGGCAATCAGTACACCGAGATTTGCACGCAGCCACTCGCCCGGCGTTGCCACTGCATAGGAATACCCGGCAGCTTTGCCGCTGCTTTTTTTCTTTTTTTTGCCGGAAGCTGATTTCTTCCGACTTTTTTCAGATTTTCCGCCGTCCAGCAGCTTATATTTCTGTTTCTGTGCCAATGTCTGCTCCCAACTCTCTGAAATCCCTTACGATATCTTCATATCCTCTCCGGATAAAATGACAGTTTTCCACGACCGTCTTATGCTCTGCGCACAGCCCCGCCAGCACGAGTGCCGCACCACCCCGCAGTTCTTTTGCAAAAACCCGCTCTCCGTGCAGTTTCCTGCCTCCGGTGACCTCCGCGCTTGTTTGTCCGGCGACGATCGCAGCACCCATACGGTTTAACTGCTCATGCACACCAAACCTTCCATTAAAAACGCGCTCCGACACCATACAGTTTCCTTCTGCGCAGCACAGTGCCGTCAGCATCGGGGACTGCAAGTCGGTCGGATAGCCCGGATATACGTCCGTTTCCAGCAAAAGCGGGGAAACCAGCCTGCCTGCACGTTTTACCAACAGTCCTTCTGAATCCTGGACAATCTGTGCGCCCATTTTTTGGGCAACTGCGATCACCGCTGTAAGCTGCCCGATCGGCGCCTGCCGCAAAAACGCTTCCCCGCCTGCCGCGAGTACACCGATCAGGCAGGTTCCTGCCACGATCCGGTCCGCATCGTTTGAAAATTCTGTGCTGCAAAGCTTTTTACGCCCTCAATTCGAATCGTTTTGCTTCCGGCTCCTTCGATCTTTGCCCCTGCACCGTTTAAAAAGCGGCACAGCGAAACGACCTCCGGTTCCTTTGCACAACCTGTCAGCACTGTTTCTCCCTTTGCACAGACCGCGCATAAAATCGCATTCTGCGTCGCACCGACGCTCGAAAACGGAAAACGGATCTGTACGCCGTTCAGTCGCTTTGCAAATACCGTCAAAAAATTGTCATCCTCCCGCCTTATCTGACAACCGAAGCGCGCAAAGGCTTTCAGATGCAAATCGATCGGGCGGTCGCCGATGACACAGCCGCCCGGATCGCAGAAGGACGCCTGCCCAAGCCGCCCCAAAAGCGCGCCCGTCAGCACGATGGAGGAACGCATCCGAACCACTTCCTCTGCCGGAAGCCTGCTTTGCAGCGCACCGGAAGCGTCCACGCAGATCTCGTGACCGGTTTTTGTCACTGTTGCGCCGATTTTCTGCAAAATGCGGCACATGCAGTCCACATCCGAAATATCCGGGCAGTTTCGCAGTGTCGTCTTTCCGGCGATCAGAATGGTCGACGCCAGAATCGGCAGCACGGCGTTTTTCGACCCCTGCACTGTCATTTCCCCGTAAAGAGGTCTTTTGCCTCTGATCCAGATTGAATCCACAAAACCACCGTCCGCGCTGCCCTTTACCCTATACTATGGCAAAGATGCCGCATACGTGACAAATGCAGCTGCACTGCTGCCCCGTGTCCAGATAACACGCTCGTCTTCTTTGCTCCCGATGAACGCGCGATACGCGCATACCCCATTACACATCCCGGACCTTGATGCCGCGGGCAACGCTCATGACGAGCCCCATCTCGATCAGCAAAAACAGGATCGATGAGCCGCCGTAGCTGATAAACGGCAGGGACACGCCGGTGTTCGGCATTGAGTTCGTTACGACCGCAACATTTAAAATGACCTGAATCGCGATATGCCCCAGCACGCCGACAACTAACAGCGCACCGAACAGATCCGACGCGTTGTTCGCAATAATCATCAGACGCCAGATCAACAGCAAAAAAATCAGGATCACAGCGATGCCGCCGAACAGCCCCAGCTCCTCACAAATGATCGAAAAGATCATATCATTCTGCTGCTCCGGCAAAAAGCCCAGTTTCTGGATACTCTGCCCGAGCCCCTTTCCAAAAATACCGCCGGAGCCGATCGCATAAAGTGCCTGCAGCGTCTGAAAGCCCTTGCCGGACGCATAGGCTTCCGGATCGAGCCACGCCATGATACGGGCGAAACGGAAATCCAGCCCTTCGATGCTCTGCAGCTGCTTGACACCGAAAATTACGCCTATAACTGCGAGTGCTCCAATTCCTCCTATGATGAAAAATGGTTTGTATTGCGGACTCGCCACAAACAGCATCAGGACCGCAATTCCCAGCACGATAATCGCAGAGCTCAGGTTGTTGGTGATTTGCCAGATACAAAAAAACGTGCGGCAGGGAAACTCCAATAACCGTCAAAAAGCCTTTCGACGTCCGAATGTTTCTTCCCATCTTGCAGATAAACGTCGCCAGAAACAGAATCATCGCCAGCTTTGCGATCTCCGCAGGCTGAATCGACATACCGAGATTCAGCCACCTTCTTGCACCGTTGACCTCGACGCCCAGCGGCGACAGCACGAGTACAATCAAAATCAGGGAAACCACATAGCCTATTACCGCAAACCGTTCCCAAAAATGATATGGGATGTGGGAGACGAAAACATCCCCACCAGCCCCAGCGCCGCCGCAAACGCCTGATGCATCAGATAATAGTCCTCGTTCAGATTCTGCGTCGTCGCATCGTAAGCGCTGGCGGAATAAATCATAACCAGTCCGAAGCCTGTCAGAAACAGGATGATGAACAGAAGACTGTAATCAAAATAGTATTCTGTTTTCTGAGATTTTCTCCGTCCTGCCACTTGCTCACCCCTTCAGGCTGTTTACATATTCCTTGAACATTTTACCGCGCACTTCATAATTCGGGAACATTCCCCAGCTCGCGCATGCGGGGGACAACAGCACCGCGTCGCCCGGACACGCTGCCTTTACACAGGTATCCATCGCTTCTTCAAAGCTGTCCGCCAAAACGATATTTTCCATTCCGTGCTTTTTTGCGCACTCCGCGATCTTTTCCCGCGTCTGACCGATCAGCACAAGCAGCTTCACCTTGCCGTCAAACGCTTCAATCCACTCGTCGTAGGTGTTCTGCTTATCATAGCCGCCGCCGATCAGCACGGTGGGCCACTTCATTGCGCGGATCGCCTGAATCGCTGCATCGGGATTGGTTCCCTTGGAATCGTTATAATAAACGACGCCGTTTTTGGTCGCTACATATTCGATTCTGTGTTCTACTGCCTGAAAATGTTTTACGGTATCCAGAATTGTTTCCATCGGCACGCCGTACGCTGCTGCAATCGCAATCGCCGCCATCACGTTTTCAAAATTATGTACGCCGATCAGCTGCATCTTGTCAACATCCATCAGGACTTCTTCCCCATTTCCGAGATTTCTGCAGATTTTGCTGCCGACCAGATAATAGCCTCTCTCCAGCTTTTCTTTGGAAGAAAACCAGATGACCTGGGCCGGGCACTTCGGTGCAAACGCCTTTAACCAGCTGTCCTCGTGATTGAGCACACAGAAATCGTCCTTTGTCTGGTTCTTCGTGATGGATTCCTTGACCGCCGCATAGTTCTCCATCGTATGATGACGGTTCAAATGATCCGGCGTGATATTTAAAATCGCGCTGACAGTCGGATGGAAATGCACTGCAGTTTCCAGCTGGAAACTGCTGATCTCCGCTACCGTCACGCTGTCCTTATCTGTTTTTAAAACCTCCTGCGTATAGGGGGTTCCGATATTGCCGACAACAAACGTATTGTCCTGATAACGCTTCAAGATCTCGCCCACCAGCGTTGTCGTCGTGGTCTTTCCGTTCGTACCTGTAATTGCGAGCACCTTTCCCTTTTCATAGTTCCAGGCGAGCTCAATTTCGCCCCATACCGGAATATCCGCCTCTTCCAGTGTAGAAACAAACGCTTCTTCAATGGAAATACCGGGGCTTAAAACCGCCAGCGAAAGCTCGGAAAGCAACTCCTTCGGAAGGCTTCCCAGTACCAGCGCAGTGTCTTTTGGATAATCCTCCCGCGCGCAGAGCGCCTTCCCATCCAGCTTTTCATTTTCATCAAACAGAACGGGAACGGCTCCCGCTTTCTGCAAGAGTCCGGCGGCTCCGAGTCCGCTCTTTCCGCATCCGGCTACCAGCACCTTTTTTCCCAGTAAATCCATGTTGATTCTCTCCTTTCGCTGCCATAGACAGCACTTTCGTTCTATGTTTCCCTGCAATTAATTGCGGTTTATTGTTTCATTCTTCTCATAATACCCTATTTCATCCAGATAGGGAAGAATATTTTCAAAAAGCTCGCGCACTACCGGCGCCGCCACCAGTCCGCCATAATAGACGCCTTGGGGGTTTCGGATAATGCACAATGCCAGCACCTTCGGATCGTCCGCAGGTGCAAAACCCAGAAACGAAGAAATATACCGACCAGTACCGCGAGGAAGTGTCTCGCTGGTCGCCGTCTTGCCGCCCACCTGATAGCCTTCGACTTTTCCATTTTTTCCGCCGCCGTTTTCCACGACCTGAAACAGGATGCTGCGCAGCCGGGCGCTCGTTTCTTCCGAAAGAATCCGTTTTTGCTCCGTTTCCTTCTGCACCGAAATGCGCTCCGAACCGTCCGACTTTTCGCAATACAGTCCCAAATGCGGTGTAATCCGCGTCCCGCCATTAATGAGGGAGCTGACCGTCGCTGCAAGCTGGATCGGCGTGATCTGAAAGGACTGCCCGAACGAAATCGTCGCAAGCTCCACCGGACCGATCTGATCCTGTGCGTGCATGATTGTACCGGCTTCTCCAGGCACATCGATTCCAGTTCTGTTCAGCAGCCCGAACTGCTTCATGCTTTGGTAAAACGTATCTGCACCCATCCGAAGCCCTACCGTCACAAACACCGGATTGCAGGAATTCATCGTCCCCTGTACGAAATTTTCAGTTCCATGACCCCGAACCTTTGCACACCGGATTTTTCTGCCCTCTACGACAATATAGCCCGGGCACTGAAAAGAATCCTCTTCCCGACAACGCCGTTTTCCAGTGCGGCTGCCGCCGTAATGACCTTAAAGGCAGAGCCAGGCTCGTAGGTATCGTTGATGCAGGCGTTTCTCCACATTTTATTCAGGGCTTCCTGCTTTTCTTTTTCGGTCATGAGCTGTTCTTGCTGCCCCTCCGGAAGTGTGAACGGGTCATTCAACTGATATTCCGGCACATCCGCCATCGCAAGGATTTCTCCGTTATCGGGACGCAGCACCAGAATCGAAACGCTTTCCGCTTCTTTTTCCAGGCAGACCTGCTCCGCCAGCTGCTGTGCGTACAGCTGGATGTTGGCATCCAGACTAATGTATAAATCTTTTCCATCCACCGGCTCTACCCGGCTCTCTCCTTCATCCAGAAGCCGGACGCCGCGTGCGTCCGTCATTTCCAGAATCAGGCCCTCCTGCCCGGAAAGCACTTCCTCATACCGGCTTTCCAATGCCAAAATTCCCTGATTATCGCCTCCGGTAAAGCCGATCACTTTGGAAGCGAGATTCTCATACGGATAATATCGTTTATAATCCTCGTCCACCTTGATGCCGTCCAGCCCTGTCCGGTAAATTTCCTCCCCGGTTTCCAGATCAACATTGCTTTTGATTTTTTCGATGGACGATACCTTTTCCACTCTTTTTCGAACGGTCTCTTCCGACAGTCCAAGCTTGCTGCACAAAGCGCAATCACTGCGTTGGGATCGCGAATCTGGTTATGGATGACAGAAATCGTACAGACCGGCTGGTTATCCGCCAGCACGATCCCGTTCCGGTCTAAAATTCTCCCGCGCTTTGCCTTGATTTTGCGCTCTCTCTGATGCAAATCCAGCGCGAGCTCAGAATAATGTGCCGCCCGAAATACCATCAGATATACCACTCTGGCGGACAGCCCCGAAAAGATCAGAATGCACGCCAGAAAAATTACGACAATCTTTTTGCGGTGAAACGGTTTGCTCAGTTCCATAGGTTCCCTGCAAAGCAGAAATTACTATACCTTATGAAACCGCTGCCTAAAATATGCACACGCTGCCGCTGCGCGCTGTGACCACAGCAGACAGCGATCGAACTCTTTTCGTAACTGTTCCGTACCCTCGCAGTTACGCGCAAAAATCCATTTCAAATCGGCTATGCCGATAGGATTTTTGCCTTCTAGTCTAAGTTTTCTTACGGTCAGCGCAGTAAATGCGCAGACCTACTGAGCAGTTACCTCTTTTCTTCCATTATTCCATAGGATTTTGCGTATCCCCACCAGAGTCGCCTGCTGCACCGTTTTCCAGAATGCCGGAAACCGGCACATCATAGCCATCCGAATCCTCCGTGATCACCTCTCCAGTCGTCGGATCGATCAACTGCCCGTCACTGTTGACATACGGATTGTCCGCTTCTGCTCCATTTGCAGTATCTCCACCTGTTGTAGACGGGTCGTCGCCCGCAGGCTGCGCAGCGCTGCTGTTCTCCCCTGCCGTAGTATCCCCAGCGGAAGAATCCCCTCCGGTATCGGTTGTATTTCCACTGACATCATTTCCACTGACATCATTCCCGCTGACATCTGACGCCAGTGCGTTTGCGCTCAGCTGCTCGCGAATTTCAATCTGCATCGCTTCCAGCTCTGCGCGTTCTTCGTCCGTCAGCTCCTGTGTCATGAAGATATTTAAATAAGGAAGCACTTCGGTCAAAATGTTTTTGGCGATGATACATGCTTTTCTCGTTTCCAGATCCTGCTCCCGGGCGTTTGGTCTGTTTAAAACCACATAAACTGCGATCTGTGGATCTTCTGCGGGCGCATAGCCCAGAAACGATACGACGTATTCGTCCTTTTCACGGGTACCGCTGGCGCTGACAGTTTCTGCTGTACCAGTCTTACCGCCGATGCGATAGCCTGCAGGCTTTGCACGTTTACCGGTACCATTTGCACCTTCCACAACCTGAACGCAGTATTCACGGATTTTCTCCGAAGTTTCCGCGGAAATGGTCTGTTTTAACAGTCTCGGCTCAATATTCTTTACCACAGATCCATCTGCTGCCGTAATCTTACTGACCATATGCGGTTCATAATAATAGCCTCCGTTGATCAGGGAGCAAAAACCTGTGATCATCTGGATCATCGTCACGTTAAAGCCCTGTCCAAAGCTCGAGGTTGCAAGCTCCGTAGGCCCCATCGTTGAAGAATTGAATACCAGGGAAGCCGTTCTTGCCTCGCCCGCCAGATCTATATTGGTCTTTAAGCCGAAATTATATTCTGACATATATTTCAGAAATTCATCGATCCCGATAACCTGTGCCATCCGGATCAGCGTGACATTACAGGAGCGTTCAATGGATTCTCCGATCGTCAGCCACCCCTCCGCACCGTTTCTGTAGTTATGACAGCGGATTTTGTAGCCGCCGATCTCGATGATACCGGTGCATTCAAAGGATTCATCGCCTTTGAGCCTGCCGTCCTCCAACCCCATCGCTGCAACGAAGGGCTTCATCGTGGAACCCGGCTCGTAAGTGCTGTTGATGCAGTAGTTTTTCCAGAGGGCATTTAAGTTCTGTACAAGCAGATCGTTATTTTCCTCCTGCTTCATCGACGCTGCAATCTCTTCGTTGATGACCGTATCCGTCGAGTTTCCACTGACATCGATCAGTTTGCTGCCGATCAGTGCCTCCGGATTTCTCGTATCGTTTAAGTCAAACGTCGGATAACTCGCCATTGCGAGCACTTCCCCACTGTGGACATCCATCACAATACACGCTGCATCCTGCGCACCGTTACCCTCGCGGGTGCTGTCTTTGTTTTCGTCGTTATATTTTTTGAGGTACTTTTCCACAATGCCCTGAATCGTCGCGTCGATCGTGGAATAAACATTGTAGCCGTCTACAGCAGCCTCCGTCGTCCGCTGCAGATTATCGTCCCCCGTCTATATATCCATACTGCCTGCCGTTTACGCCGCTCAAAACATCGTTGTAATACTCTTCCAGTCCGTAGGTTCCGGTTCCGTCCGTCCGCGTAAAGCCGATGACATCGCTTGCGAGAGAGCTATTCGGGTAAACACGCTTATAGCTTTCCTCAAACCAGATTCCCTTGACATACTGGTTATATTCTTTCTGGCTCGTATCCGCCATCATCTGCTGATAATCACTGATTTCATTGTAGGACATTCTCTTTTTTTGAGGACATAATACTGGGAATCTGGGTGTTCCTGCGCATAAGCGCGCACCTGATCGCCGTCAATGCCAAAATAATCCTCCAGTGCCTGGATCGTAGGCTCAACATAGTCCTCTTTATTATTCATCTGTTTGATATCCAGCACCAGATCGTATACCTTTTCACTCGATGCCAGCTTCGTTCCCTTGTTGTCCAGGATTTCTCCCCGCTTATAAGGAATCGTCGTACTGGAATACTGCTGCTGGGAAAGCACCTGCTTTTTGTAGCTGTCGCCGTTATCCCGGTTAATTAAAATCAATCTGACGCTCAACCCTGCAAAAGCCAGCAGTACCAAACAAAACAGTACCACCAGCTTTCTCTGCATTCGTATTGTAAACTTATTTTTCTTATCCAATCCGGCACCTGCCTCACTTCTTGATGTCTGCATACTGTCTTACATAATCGCTTCCATCATCCGGGATTTCCACGATCTGTCCCTGTCCTGCGTAGGTCATGCCAAGCTCCGTAATTGCAATTCTTCTGATTTCCTCCAGATTGATGGAGCTGTCAATCCGGTTTTTCATTTCGTCATTTTCCGTCTTTAAGTTATTTAGCTGACTCTGCAGCGCTGCAACCTGCTTTACGCTCTGGGTGATCGAGGATTCCAGCCGGATATAGCCGATCAGCATTACGCTCGTGACTGCAAACGCCACGGTCAGAAACAGCACATAGGCTACATTTCTGTAGCGCAGGCGTTTCATTTCCTGCTTCTGCTTCTCCAGCTCGCGTCTCGAAACCCGTCCGGAGCCCTGATCCAAATGGCGTTCCAGCTCTTCTCCCGCCTCAGCGTGTCTGACTGCCGTACCGTTTACATATGCTGTTTTCTGATAGGGCGTTCTTTTGTACGCTGCCGATTGGCTTTTTCTGGCTGAATTCGATGTTCTTGCCATTTGCTCTCCTCACCGCCGTCTGTTCCGGCTTCCAGTACAGCGTTTCGTAAATAACTATACCAATCGGATTCACAGGCAAGTGAGTGGTATCGTTATTTCGAAAACGATGTACTAGCTCTCTATTTTTTCGAAAATGCGCAGCTTTGCGCTTTTCGCTCTGGAATTTGTCTCCATCTCTTCCTCGGTCGGAAGAATCGGTTTGCGGGTCACAACATGTCCCCGGCTCGTTTTGCCGCACACGCACACCGGAAATTCCGGCGGACAGGTACAGGGATTTTCATTTCTGCGGAAGGCATTTTTCACAATTCTGTCTTCCAGCGAATGGAAGGTGATGATGCAGAGCCTTCCACCCGGAGCCAGCCGATCGATAAAGGCGTCCAAGGAATTTTCCAATACCTCCAGCTCTCTGTTGCAGGCAATCCGAATCGCCTGAAACGTGCGTTTGGAGGGATGTCCGCCTTTTTCCCGCATCTTTGCCGGAATCGCCGCCCGGATGATGTCGTTTAATTCCCCGGTCGTCTCAATCGGCTTCCTTTCTCTCGCCTGCACGATGTGTTTGGCGATATTCTGTGCAAATTTATCTTCTCCGTAGTCCCGGATACACCGAAACAGCTCTGCCTGTGACCACTCATTGACGATCGTTTTCGCCGTCAGGGTCTGGCGCTGATCCATCCGCATATCCAGTGCGGTATCATAACGATAGGAAAATCCTCTCTCGGCGTTGTCCAGCTGATAGGAGGATACGCCAAGATCTAACATAATGCCATCTACTTTATCGATGCCGAGGCTGTTTAATACTGCCGGAAGGTTACAGTAATTGTCGCGCACCAGCGTCACATGCTCCTGCCACGGCTCCAGCCGCTTTGTCGCCGCTTCGATCGCCTCTGCATCCTGGTCGATACCGATCAGCCGGCCGGTCCTAAGGCGCGCTGCAATGTGGCTGGAATGTCCTGCCCCGCCCAATGTGCCGTCCACATAGATGCCGTCCGGTTTGATTGCAAGTCCTTCAATTGTCTCCTCCAACAGGACGGATGTATGTGCAAATTCCATCGATTTTTCCTTTCTTTGTTACAGCAATTACAGTCCGAGGTCGTCCATGCGCTCTGCGATATCCTCCATGGATTCCTCCGCCTCTTCTTCCAGGGCATCCCAGCGCTCCTGGCTCCAGATTTCAATATGTCCTGCAGCGCCCACCAGCACAACGTCTTTGGTCAGCTCTGCAAATTCTCTTAATTTGGAAGGGATCAGGGCACGTCCCTGCTTGTCCACCTCCACCTCCGCGGCGCCTGCCAGAAAGTGGCGGACAAACATACGGGTGTCTTTTTCTGCTGATGGGCATTGCCTGAAGCTTTTCTTCGAAAGCAGTCCAGCCGACATTGTCGTACACAAATAAGCAGCCATCCAGTCCCTTGGTCACTACAAATTTCTCACCGAGCGTCTCTCGAAATTTGGAGGGAATGATCAACCTGCCTTTTGTATCCAACGTATGATTGTATTCGCCCATAAACATGTACAATCACCTGCCATTCATGGAAAAGGTCTGCCACCTTACTCCACTTCGTACCACTTTCTACCACTTTGAAACCATTTTAGTATAAAATGCCCTCCTTGACAAGCGATTTCAGAAAAAAAAAGACAGCCGGACCGTGAAAAGTCCAACTGCCTTTTTTTCGTCATTCGTGACAACAAAATGCCCTAAAAGCGTACCTTTTGTTGTATTTATAATTTTTTTTTGCCCTTTTGCGAATGGCGCGAGTGAACAGTAACGATTTTCTCAGACATTGAAGCGGAACAGAATTACATCGCCGTCCTGTACCACATATTCCTTGCCCTCCATGCGGACAAGTCCTTTTTCTCTCGCTGCCGCAAGGGAGCCGTTTTCCAGCAGATCTTTGTAATTGACAACCTCAGCCTTGATAAAGCCGCGCTCGAAGTCGGTGTGAATCTTGCCGGCAGCCTGCGGTGCTTTTGTGCCCTGTTTGATCGTCCATGCTCTCGTCTCATCCTCGCCGGAAGTTAAAAAGCTCATCAGGCCGAGCAGATGGTAACTTGCGCGGATCAGCTTTTCCAGACCGGATTCTTTTAATCCAAGGTCATCCAGAAACATCTGACGTTCTTCATCGTCCAGCTCGGAAATTTCTTCCTCGATCTGTGCGCAGATCGCAAATACCTCACTGCCGGTTTCTTTTGCATATTCTCTGACTGCCTGTACGCCTGCGTTGTCTGCGCCGTCGTTTGCCAGATCCTCTTCCCCGACGTTCGCCGCATAGATCACCGGTTTTGCAGTCAGCAGGTTCAGGTTCTTGAAGTATTCTTCCTCGTCTTCATCCTCTGTCTCGAAGCCGATTGCAAGCTTTCCGTCCTCCAGACGCTCCTTGACACGCTCCAGCATCGCCAGCTCTTTTGCCTGCTCCTTATCCATTCTCGCGCCCTTTGCCACTTTGGCGATTCTGCGTTCCAGAATTTCCAGGTCGGAGAAGATCAGCTCGAGGTTGATCGTCTCGATGTCGCGCAGCGGATTCACGCTTCCATCTACATGGACAACGTTGCTGTCCTCAAAACAGCGAACGACGTGCACGATCGCATCCACTTCGCGGATATTGCTCAAAAACTGGTTGCCAAGGCCTTCACCCTTAGAAGCACCTTTCACCAGACCTGCGATGTCTACAAACTCGATCACAGCAGGCGTTACCTTTTTTGGAATGATACAGATCACCCAGAAGCTTTAAGCGCTCGTCCGGAACGGCTACCACACCTACATTGGGGTCAATGGTACAGAACGGATAGTTTGCAGACTCCGCACCAGCTTTCGTCAGAGAATTAAATAAGGTACTTTTACCAACATTCGGGAGACCAACGATTCCAAGTTTCATTTTACGATTTACCTGTCCGAAAACCCTTGATTTATCGGGATTTTCGCCTTTCTATGTTTTTGTACTGCACAATTACCTGCACATTTTCAGGACGCTTTCTATTTTCTCCAGCTCTTTTATTTTCTCCCTCTCTCTGCCGTGTAAGCAAACAGTTGGATACAATCTAACAATATATCATATTTGTTTTCTTTTTTAAACCTCAAAAATCAATTTTCCAAAGAACATAACGCATAACACGCCGTCCCAAAATCCACTTCCGTCATTCCAAATCCGATGGCTTGTTTTTTTTTATGCTTTCCGCTATACTTTTCTCTGCAGGCTCTGTTTTTCTCCTGGGCAGAGCTGTATTTGGGAAAAAGAAAAGAGGAAAATCAACAACAATGGAAAAAAGGGAACAACTCGGCAGCCGTCTCGGATTTATCATGATCTCGGCAGGATGTGCCATCGGCTGCGGCAATGTATGGAAATTTCCGTGGATGTGCGGACAAAACGGGGGGGTGGAGGCTTTATGCTGATCTATCTGATCTGCCTTCTGATTCTCGGTCTGCCTGTCATGACGATGGAATTTTCCGTCGGGCGTGGGGCCCGGACAAGTCCGCTCTACATGTATCAAAAGCTTGAAAAGCCCGGCCACAAATGGGGGATTTTCGGTATCGTCAGTCTGATTGGCAATATTACTCTGATGGCATTTTACACCGTCGTATGCGGCTGGCTGATCTATTACTTTGTGAAATTTTTAACCGGGCAGAATCAGTCCTTCGGCTTTACACAGATGATTCAGAATCCGTCCGTCAACGTGTCCTATCTGCTCGTCACAGTCATCGTCGCTTTTCTGATTCTGAGCTTTGACTTACAGGGCGGGCTGGAACGCATCACGAAATATATGATGACCTCTCTGCTCGTTCTGATGCTGGTGCTGGCGGTCCACAGCCTGACCCTTTCCGGCGCAGCAAACGGATTGAAGTTTTATCTGGTTCCGGACTTTTCCAAAATCAACGGCTCCGTCATCGTCGGCGCGATGAATCAGGCATTTTTCACACTGTCGGTTGGAATGGGAGGCATGGCTATTTTCGGCAGCTATATTGACAAAAAGCGGTCGCTGATGGGGGAATCCGTCACCATTATTTTACTGGACACCCTCGTGGCAGTTCTCGCAGGGATCATCATGTTCCCCGCCTGCTTTACCTACGGGCTGGAGGTCAATGCAGGACCCAGCCTGTTATTCGACACCATGGCGGATGTCTTCAACCACATGGCTGGCGGACGTATCTGGGGCACTCTGTTTTTCCTGTTCATGGTGTTCGCCGCCCTTTCAACTGTCCTGGGTGTCTGCGAAAATATTCTCGCCATGATCCGCGAGCTCACCGGCTGGTCACGAAAAAAGGGCTGCATTGTCTGCGGCGCCGGCATTTTTGTCCTGGCTCTGACAACTGCCCTCGGCTACAGCCTCCTGCATTTTCAGCCCTTCGCAGCAGGCACGGCATGGCTGGATTTCTGGGATTTTATCGTATCCAACAATGTATTGCCCCTCGGTTCCCTGGTGCTTGCTCTGTTTTGCTGCAACAGCTTTGGCTGGGGCTGGGAGAATTTCGTACAGGAAGCCAATACCGGACACGGTTTAAAGGTGAAGGCATGGATGAAACCAGTCTTTCGCTTCGTCGTCCCGATTGCCATCGCGTTTATTTATATCTACGGTATGGCGACATTTGCGTGGCGCTAGACACAAACAATAGAATGCACGCTCTGCGAGCATTCTATTGTCATGAAAAATAGTAGCTGCCCGGAGGATTTTTTCATTCCTCCGGGCAGCCTATTTTTATGCTCTTTCTAAATCCGTCTCAGTCAGGCGTCTCTATGCCTTCCGTATCCCGTCTTTTTTTCAAATCTTCATAAAGCAGCTGATAATTTTCGTATCTCCCCTTGCTGATTTCGCCATTATCCACCGCTTCCTTCACCGCACAGTCCGGCTCCGCCAGATGCGCGCATCCCCGAAACCTGCAATTTCCGGCATGTGCTGCGATTTCCGGAAAATAGCCGCCCAGCTCTTCTTTCTCAATGCCGAATAACTCAATCGAAGAAAAGCCCGGCGTATCCAGAATGTAGGTATCCTCTTCCACCCACATCAGCTCCGTATGTCGCGTCGTATGCCGTCCCCGTTCAATTTTTTCACTTACTGCGCCTGTCTGCATCTGTACACCATCCTGCAGCAGGTTGATCAGAGACGATTTTCCGACTCCGCTGGGACCAGCAACAGTCGTCGTCTTCCCCCGAAGATACTCCCGGATCGCTTCAATACCTTCTTTTTGTGCCGCGCTGACAAACAGCAGCGGATAGCCACTGGTGCGATAGCGTTCCCTTACTTCCGCGATCATTTCGTCGGAAGCCAGATCCGTCTTGTTCATACAGATCAGTGCAGGAATTCCCTGTTTTTCCATTAAAACCAGAAACCGATCCAGTAAGTTAAAGTTCGGTTTGGGGCTCACAAGTGCAAAAATGACAAGCGCCTGATCCACATTGGCTACTGCCGGTCGGATCAGGCTGTTTGTTCTCGGCAGGATTTCATCCAGATTTCCCTTTTTTTCTGTTTCGTCCAGGACACTGATTGAAACCAGGTCGCCCGGCAGGGGCTTTTCCTTATCTTTTCGGAAAATGCCCCTTGCACGGCATTCGTATACGCCCTGATGGGTGTGCACATAATAAAATCCACTGATTCCCCTGATGATTTTTCCCTGCATCCGCTTATCCTTCCGATGTAAACATGACCTGGCGCTGCACGGTCTGTCTTGTTGTCGTTCCGGGCACGGTTACAAGGTTTCCGTCCTCGTCCGTCGTCGTGGTCGCCTCACCGGTCACCGTATATTCGTAGGTAATCAGTCCTGCCGGATCTGCCATTCCATGCAGATGACTGTCGTGATCGGGAAAAGAACGAACTGTCGTCTTTAAATATTCCGTACCGGACTGTCCGGTGATCGTTACTGTACACTCGGTTCCTTCTTTGTACTGAGGATCCAGATCCGCCGGGCTTGCAACCGCTTCCTGATATGCGTAGGTAACCGCTTTGGGTCCGACGCTGATTCCGATGTCGATCGTAGAACCGGGCTCTACCGCAGCACCTGCCGTATAGCTTGCATAGCATACCTTTCCGGCAGGAACCGTGTCATCGCTCATCTCTTTCTGGTCCCCGATCAAAAATCCGTTTTCTGTCAAAATTGCAACCGCTGTCTCCACATCCAGACCGATGATAGCCGGCATCGTATTTTTACTGCCGGTATCCGGTCCCTGGCTGATCACGATCGTCACGGCAGAGCCGGAGGCTGCACGGGAACCACCGACCGGATTCTGGGAAATAACCTTTCCCTTTTCAATCGTATCGGAGTAGCCGTCCGCTTTCGTCACGGTAAATCCGCTTCTGGTCAGCGTTGCGGTCGCATCCGCCTCCAGTGCTCCTAACACATCAGGAACCGGGACTCCGTCCGTATCGGAAGCAGGTGCTGTGCCGCTCACCGTCAGCTGTACCTGCGTACCGGAGGAAACCGTCGTACCGCCCTGTACATCCTGTGAAATGACATTGCCCTCCGCTACCGTATCGGAAGTCTCATAGGCAAATTTTACCTTCAACCCGAGGTCTTCTAAGATCTTCTGCGCCTCTGCCGCGGATTTACCGGTCACATTCTCCACCGTCACCTGCGCAGACGTCGCACCGAAATTGAAAATACCAACTGCCCTGCCGACTAAAAAGATCACGGCACAGCCGATTAAAACAGCACCGATGATCGCCAGCAGCGTCGTGATTTTTTCCATTCTGGAATCGTCATCGTACTCCTCATCCTCGTCATCTTCTTCATCCTCTTCCGGCTCTTCATAGACGGGCTGTTTTTTTCTTCTTGGGCTTCTGGGGCGTCTCGTTCTTTTTTCAGGCGCGTTCCCTCTGTCGCCTCTTTATTTCTGCTTTCGTTGATTTCCTTGCGTTCCCTGGAAGTCACGGTACGGGTCGCCATCGCCTCATCCGGGTTCTCGATCTGGACAAAATCCTCGTCCGGGGACATCAGCGCCTTTTTCAGGTCCGCAATCAGCGCCGCCATACTGTGATAGCGGCGATCCGGACTTTTCTGGGTACATTTTAAAACAATCTGTTCCACGCAGACCGGAATTTCCGGCACGTATTCTCTCGGAGACGGCATTTCTTCCTGAATATGCTTGATCGCAATCGCAACCGTCGTCTCACCGTTGAACGGAACGCGTCCGGTCAGCATTTCGAAAAGTGTAATACCCATCGAATAAATATCACTCTTTTCGTCGCTATATCCACCTCTTGCCTGCTCCGGAGAAGTGTAATGCACAGAACCCATGACGTTTGAGGTGATCGTGTTGCTCGTCGCCGCTTTTGCAATGCCGAAATCCGTCACCTTTACCTTGCCGTCCTTGGAAATAATGATGTTCTGCGGCTTGATATCCCGATGGATAATATGGTTGTTATGCGCTGCCTCGATGCCCATGCATGCCTGAATGGCGATACTTAATGCCTCCCGCACAGACAGACGCGCCTTTTTTTCGATATATTTTTTGAGCGTGATGCCGTCTACGAGTTCCATAACGATGTAGTAAACCCCGTTATCTTCCCCGACGTCATACACATTTACAATATTCGGATGCATCAGACTGGCTGCTGCCTGGGCCTCTACCCGGAATTTAGATACGAAATTCGTATTTTCGGAAAATTCCTGCTTCAGCACTTTCACCGCTACATGCCGGTTCAGTTTGTGATCCTTTGCCTTATAAACATCTGACATTCCGCCCATCCCGATGCGCTCGAGCACCTCGTAACGGTCGCCTATCATTGTTCCTATCTTAATCATCCGCTCACCTCATCTGAAAACGGCTCCATAATAATCACCGCGATATTATCTCTTCCGCCGTGGTCGTTTGCAGCCTGCACCAGCCGCTGCGCCCGCTCTTCCACGTTGCCTTCTCCTTCCAGAATCTGCAGGATTTCTTCATCCTCCAGCATTCCGGTCAGGCCATCCGAGCACAGAAGCACCCGGTCTTTTCCTTCCAGCGGAACCAAAAACAGATCCACCTGCAGATCATCCTCTACGCCTACGGCACGGGTAATGATGTTGCGATCCGGATGGATCCTCGCCTGTTCCCGACTGATTCCGCCAAAGCGCACCATTTCCTGTACCAGGGAATGATCCTCGGTAATCTGACGGATGCCGACATCATCTGCAATATACAAACGGCTGTCCCCGACGTTTGCAACCTGAAGCTGCCGGTCTGCGCAGGTGGCGGCTACCACTGTAGTCCCCATTCCACTCAACTGTTCATCCTCCGCTGCCGTCTGCCGGATACACTCGTTTGCATGACGGATCGCATCCACCAAAATTTCTGCCGGGCTGTCCGCCTGGCTTTGCCGGATCTGCTCCAGAATCGTCTCCACTGCAAGGCGCGATGCATAACCGCCGCCCCGATGACCTCCCATTCCATCTGCTACAATAAATAGGTTGGGAAGCTTTCCGATCTCATCGGTGGTCATCCACGCATAGTCCTGGTTGAAGGATCTCTTTTTTTTCCAATATCTGTAATCGCGTAAGCTTTCATTCGCTCACCCTCTCTGTATTCGGAATTTCACCCATTATCTTTACCATACTAGCACAAAAAATACAAAAGGACAAGCTGTTATCCGGCATTGTCCTCTTTCGGGAAGGTTCACTCGCTCTGCTCTTCCATGTGTCTGCGGCGCAGCTGTCCGCACGCCCCGTCGATGTCCCTTCCCATCTCACGACGGATTGTGACGTTGACGCCGCCTTTTTCCAGACGCTTCTGGAACGCTGCAATCGCGGCATGGTTGGACTGTACAAAATCCCGCTCCTTGATCGGGTTGACCGGAATCAGGTTGACATGACTGCCCAGCGGCGCTGCCAGACCGATCAGCTCTTCCGCGTCCTCTTTTGTATCGTTGACGCCGCCGACCAGACTATATTCAAAGGTCAGCCTCCGTCCGGTTTTGTCCGCATAATTGCGGCAGGCGTCCATCAGCTCCTTCATTCCGTATTTGTTAGCGATGGGCATCAGCCTGCGGCGCTTTTCATCTGTCGTCGCATGCAGGGAAAGCGCCAGCGTGATCTGAAGCTTTTCCTCCGCCAGCTCATACATTTTCGGCACAATTCCGCAGGTCGAAACCGTCACATTGCGCTGGCTGATATTTAAACCGTTTTCATCCGTCAGCATCCGCAAAAATACGAGCAGATTGTCGTAATTATCCAACGGTTCCCCGCTTCCCATCACGACGACATTACTTACCCTCTCCCCGGTCAGCTTCTGAATCCGGTAAATCTGATCCAGCATTTCCGCAGGCGTCAGTCCCCGTTCCAGACCGTCCAGCGTAGACGCGCAAAAGCGGCAGCCCATCCGGCAGCCAACCTGAGAGGAAATACACACGGAATTGCCATGCTTATACTGCATCCACACACTCTCCACCAGATTTCCGTCCGGCAGCGCGAATAAAAATTTCTTTGTCCCGTCAATCGCAGAGGTCTGCTCACGCACTACCCTGAGGGTTGTCAAAGGATATTCTTCCTTTAACCGGTTGCGAAGCGCCGCCGAAAGATTCGTCATTTCGTCATAATCTCCCGCCAGCTTGACATGCATCCAGTCGTACAGCTGTTTTGCCCGAAACGGTTTTTCAGAAAGCTCTGTCATTTTTTCTTTCAGTAAATCAAGCGGCAGGGACTTTAAATCCCTGCTTTCTCTGTTTTCCATCATCTATTTCTTCCTTCTCAGTCTTGCCATAAAAAATCCGTCGGTGTCCCACTCGCCCAAAAACAGCTGCAAAAATCCTGCTTTTGTCTGTTGGCTGTGGAGACATTCCGGCAAAAAATGGGTCGATGCTCTCTGCTTCAAACGGATACTTTTCGGTCACGTAGCGCACCATCTCTTCGTTTTCTGACACATCCAGGGTACATGTCGAATACAGCAAAATACCGCCCGGCTTTACATACTGCCAGCATGCGTCCACTATTCTTTTCTGCAAAGTGACAAGTGCTGCCAGATCTTCTTTCGTTACCCGATAACGGATTTCTTTTTTTCTGCCGATTACGCCAAGCCCGGAGCACGGAACATCCAGAAGCACCACGTCCGCGCTTTCTTTATACTGCTCCATAAAAACTGACGCATCCCAGACATTGACCGAAACGTTGCTGCACTTCATCCGGTCAGTATTTTCCAGAATCAGCGCAGCCTTTCTTTCGGAAACATCTCCGCAGATCACCTTCCCGCTGCCCGCCTTTCTTGCTGCAAGCGTTGTTTTTCCGCCCGGCGCGCTGCAAAGATCCATGACCGTCATTCCACCTGAAATTCCTGCTGCCTCCACCGCGAGCATGCTGCTGACGTCCTGCGCATAAAACAGCCCTTCTGCAAAGCCCGGCAGATGACCGATGCCCTCACAGCCTTCCAGATTCCACGCATCTGCATACAACTGGTGCTTCTGCACCGTCACGCCTGCTACTTCGATCGCTGCGATTTCCTGTGCCTTTTCTTCTTCCGTCAGACGGCTGTCCAGACGGATCGTCAACGGACGCCCATTTTTCAGTCTCTCCAGCATAGGTTCCGTCTTTTCTTCTCCATACTGCGCTTCCCAGAGAGAAATCATCCACTCCGGCACGCTGTAGCGCACCGAAAGTGCCTGCACAGGGTTCTTTTGAAGTTCCTGCCAAAACGCACTCTCCGAATTCAAAATTTCTTCTTTGTTCCGTGTAATTGTACGCAGTACACCGTTTACAAAACCGGACAGCCGCTCAAAGCCCTTTTTCTTTGCCAGACGCACGGCTTCGTTGCATGCCGCAGAATCCGGCACGGTGTCCATATACAAAATTTGATAGACCGACAGGCGCAGCAGACTGCGGATCAGCGGTTTCATTTTGTTCGTCGGCGTTTTGGAATACGCGTTGATGACATAGTCCAGCGTCAGGAGACTTTCCAGCGTTCCTTCCGTCAGACGTTTTAAAAACGCTTTTTCCCGTGGATCTTCGTAGTCGTATTTATTTAAGGTATCCCGGATCAGGCTGCTGCCGAAGTTTTTGGTTTTCTCCATCTCCACAAACAGGAGCAGCGCTGTTTCTCTTGTATCCATTTTCTGTTCTCCATGTTCAGGGCGCGGTGCCCGCTGTTTCAGGCTGCGCAGTCAGTCCCTGCGGTCGTCCCGCCTGGACAGCATCACCAGCCGCAGCAGGTTCAACAGCGCCGCCGCTGCTGCCGCAACATAGGTCATTGCAGCCGCCCGAAGCACTCTGCGGCTTCCGTCCGCTTCGTTTTCCGATAAAATTCCGTATTCTGTTAAAAATCCCATCGCCCTGTGACTTGCATCGAATTCAACCGGAAGCGTCACGATCTGGAACAGCACTGCTGCCAAAAAGACCCAGATACCAATCTGCATCAGCAGCTCGTTGGAGCCCAAGAACAGCCCCAGGACGAAAATCGGCAAACCGAATTTCGAGCCGAAATTTGCAGCCGGAACGAGGGCCGCACGGAATTTTAACGGTGCATAGCCCCTGGCGTCCTGTACCGCGTGGCCGCACTCGTGCGCTGCAACTCCCACCGCTGCAACACTCGTCGCATTGTAGGTCGCATCTGACAGACGCAGTACCTTGGAGGACGGATCATAATGATCTGTTAAGTTGCCGCTGATATGCTCAATCCGCACATTCGTCAAACCGTTCCGGTATAAAATCCGCTCCGCAGCCTCTGCTCCGGTCATGCCGCAGCTGCTTCTGACGCGGCTGTAACGTTTAAACGTGCTGTTGACCTGGGCGCTCGCGATCATCGAAAGCACCGCGCCCAAAATTACAAGAAGATACGTCACATCATAGTAATAATATCCCATGTATGCCAAAACGCTCATCCAAGCACCTCTCCTTCCTCTACCTTACAGCCCAGCAAAAAGTCGTGCACCTTCATGCGTTTCTTGCCTTCCAGCTGGACTTCCTGCAGGCACAGTACGCCATCGCCGGTCTGGACAAAGATTTCATTCTTCGTCACCTTGGCAATACTGCCGGGCATAGAGTAAGCGGCAATGCCTTCTTCCTCCACAGGCTTTGCCTGCCAGATTTTCAGCATTTTCCCCTTTACAGGAAGTGTATGCACCCGGCCAGGAATACAGTCCACGCACCTGTCTGTCAATAGAAATCGCGCTCTGGTTCCAGTCAATCTGTCCCATCGCCTTGGTCAGAAGCTTTGCGTAACAGCTTTGGGAATCATCCTGCTTTGTCGCAGTCAGCGTACCCGCTTCCAGCTTTTGAAGCGTTTTCACAATCAGCTCTGCGCCTACTTTGGACAGCTTTTCTTCCAGCGAAAGGTCGGTATCAGTGTCCTCAATTACAACTTCCGACTGTGTCAGGATATCACCGGTATCGATTCCTGCATCCATCTGCATGATTGTCACGCCGCTCTTTTTCTGTCCGTCCATAATTACACGATTGATCGGTGATGCCCCGCGATAGGCGGGAAGCAGAGAGGCATGAATGCACAGGCTTCCATAATGGGGCAGATCCAGGATCTCCTGTGATAAAATCTGTCCGAATGCTGCTACCACATAAACATCCGCTTCATACTGCCTGAGACGCTCGATTTCCTCTGCTCTCTTAATCTTAATCGGCTGCAGCACCGGAATATCATGCTGCAGCGCGCATTCCTTAACCGGGGACATCTGCAGTTTTCCACTGCGCCCCTTCGGCTTGTCCGGCTGTGTCACAACCGCCGTTACCGTATGTCCCGCCGCAAGCAGTGCTTCCAGCGGAGCGACTGCAAAATCCGGCGTTCCCATATATACTATCTTCATCTTGTCCTCCATTCTGCAGGCTCCTGGCACCGTGGAAATTACAATTCAAACCTGCTGATTGGCTTCTGCATTGCATTCCAGGCTGCGCTGTACTGCCCTTATTCTTCGTCGAGTACCTCTGTCCCGTCCATTTCTTCGTAATATTCTTCGGTATCCATCAGCTGTCCTTCTACCTTGGACACATACAGCTCACCATCCAGGTGATCTGTTTCATGGCAGATTGCACGCGCCAAAAGCTCGGTTGCTTCGATTTCATACGCTTCCATGTTTTCGTTAAACGCAATCGCCTTGACGTAATTGGGTCTTGTCACTGTGCCTGTCTTGCCGGGAACAGAAAGACAGCCCTCACCGCCGGTCTGCTCGCCGGATGTTTCGATAATTCTGGGATTGATCATGACAATCGGATCTTCTCCGGTCGTATCAATTACGACGATTCTCTTTAAAATACCGACCTGGGGCGCTGCAAGTCCGACGCCGTTTGCCTCGTACATCGTATCAAACATGTCATCGATCAGCTCCTGAATGCGGGGCGTCATCTCCTTGACCTCTTTGCATTTTTTATTCAGGACGGGATCTCCGATCGTTCTGATATTGCGAATTGCCATTCTTTTGTTCCTCTCTTTCTGATGTTCTGTCTTACTCTCTATTATCGGTTTGCTGTCCTTTCCTGCTTTGCAGGCAGCATCTGTCTGCTGATGATTTTCTAGAAGCTGTGCACCGGATCGAAATCGAACTGACACAGCGCCTTCTGTCGCTGCGGCAGGCTGCGCATCTGCTCGATTCCGTCCTTTAATTCTACCAGCTTTTCGTAGTCATGGTTTTTTAAATAAATACCATAGCGGTAAACGTCGTTGATTTTGCCAATCAGTGCCGGCGCAGGACCGATCACAATCGTATCGGGCAGGGCAGCGCTGGCGGCGTTGTGTGTCGCGGCGGGTGTTGGTATTTGCACAGTGCCTGACATTTTCTGTGTAAACTGCCGCGACTGAGTTACCTGTCGTACGTAACTCGCTGCCTCCTGTGCGCCTGCAAGCGCCTCTTCCTGCTTTTTGGAATAAAACTGCACCGCAAGGATGTGAGACGCAGGCGGATAGGAAAGCAGCTGCCGATACGTCAGCTCTTCTTTATAAAATCCCTCATAATCCTGCCGTGCAGCATACTGAATGCTATAATGATCCGGCTGGTAAGTCTGGATCACAACCTCACCTGGACGGCTTCCGCGTCCGGCACGCCCCGCCGCCTGCGTCAGCAGCTGAAACGTCCGTTCTCCGGCACGGTAGTCGCTCATGGACAGCGACAGATCCGCCGCCAGCACGCCGACCAGCGTCACCGCCGGGAAATCATGCCCTTTGACGATCATCTGCGTACCGACCAGAATATCCGCATCCCCTCTGGCAAACGCCGCCAGAATCTTTTCATAGCTTTCCCGCGTGCGGGTCGTATCCGCGTCCATACGCAGCACTCGTGCCTGCGGAAACATTTTATGAAGCTGTTCTTCCATCGCTTCCGTTCCCGCCCGAAAACCCAGTATATATTTCGAACCACAGGACGGACAGAGCTTCACAGCAGGCTGCTCATACCCGCAATAATGGCAGACCAGCCTTCCGCCCCTGTGCTCCGAGAGGGAAACGTCGCAGTGCGGACATTTGCATACATAGCCGCAGGCACGGCACGATACAAATCCTGCATAGCCGCGCCGGTTCAAAAACAGCATCGACTGCTCTTTCCGCGCCAGACGATCCCTTAATTTTTCCTGCAGGCTCACCGAAAAAATCGACCGGTTGCCATTTCGCAGCTCTTCGCGAAGGTCTGCGATTTCCACTCTGGGAAGGCTTCCGCCGGTCAGCCGCTTCGTCAGTTTATAAAAATGATAGTCCCCCCTCTGAGCACGACTGTAAGCTTCCAGCGAAGGTGTTGCGGAACCCAGCACCAGCGCTGCATCGGATAGCTCAGCGAGCTTCTGAGCCGTCTCCCGCGCATGATACTTCGGGCTCGTTTCGCTTTTATAGCTCAGCTCATGTTCCTCGTCCATCAGGATCATCCCGAGGTTTGGAAACGGCACAAACAGCGCCGACCTTGGACCGATGATAACATCCAGCTCCCCTCGCTCTGCCCGCCTGCACTGATCCTGTTTTTCCCCGGCGCTGAGCGTCGAGTTCATCACGGAAACCCGGTCGCCGAAGCGCGCCGTAAACCGCTGCACCGTCTGATAGGTCAGCGCAATTTCCGGAATCAGCACGATCGACTGTCGTCCTCTTTTTTATCATGCCCTCAATGAGTGCCAGATAAACCTCTGTTTTTCCGCTGCCCGTAATACCATGGATCAGGCTCGGCCTGCGGTCATTTTGGTCAAAAGTGTTTAAAATTCCATTTACCGCCCCTTGCTGTTCCTCCGAAAGCGTCTTTTTTTCCGTTTCTTCGCCCATTCTCCGGATCGGGTTACGGTACGCTACAGAAGCATGTACCTTTAACACGCCGTCGGATTCCAGCTTGCTGATTACAGACGACGGAACTTTTAACCTTTTGGTCGCTGCCTCCCACGAAATCGTCCGGTTCGTCATAAGCTCCTGCAACAGTCGGAGCCTCGCTGTCTGATGCTTTCTTTCCATCTGCGCAGCCAACTCCTGCGTTTGTGCATCCTGTAACAGCAGCTCAATGCTTTTTCGCTCTTTTTTTTCCCCGACGGTCGCCCTCGCAGGCAAAACGGTTTTCAGAGCCTGTATCATCGTAGAACCGTATTGCTGCTTCATCCACGCCGCCAGCACGATCAACCGCTGTGACGGCTCCTTTGTTCCCGGAATCACAGAATCGATCTCTTTCATCCGTTCCCGCGGGAACTCCGAATGATCTGTCACCTCGATCACATAGCCGGTGCGCAGCGCATTTCCTGCACCAAACGGAATTTTTACCCGCACGCCGGGTGTCACGCTGTCTGCCAGGCGCTCCGGAATCCGGTAGCCGAAGGGCCGATCCACTTTTTCATGGGAGATATCCACGATCACGTTCGCAAATTCTTTTTTCAAAAAGAAATTCCTCTTTCTTTTAAGATATCCGCAATCAAATCTCTTTCATCCATCGGATATTTCACACCCTTAATTTCCTGATAATCCTCGTGTCCCTTACCGGCGAGCACAATGATGTCGCCGGGCTGTCCGTGGTCGATCGCATAGGCAATGGCTTCTTTGCGGTCCGGGATGGAAATATAGACGCCATCTGTCTTTTTCATGCCTGTAATAATGTCTTCGATAATCGCCTCCGGCTCTTCAAAACGCGGGTTGTCGGACGTGATGATCGTAAAGTCCGCAAGATTTCCGGACACCTCGCCCATCTCAAACCGGCGCTCCCGGGAACGGTTGCCCCCACAGCCGAACACACAGACCAGCCTTCCGTGCTCATACTCTTTTAACGTCGTCAGCAGGCTCTTCAACGCCATCGCATTGTGGGCATAATCGATCATCAGGGTAAACGCATTCGAAACCTTGACCATTTCGATACGTCCTTTGACCCTTGCTGCCAGAAGTGCCTTACAGATATCCGCTTCCGACACCTTAAAATGTCTGCAGATCGCAATCGCAGTCAGAGCGTTGTATACCGAAAACCTTCCCGGCATCGCGATTTCTGCATGGAAATTCATCAATCCGGTCACATCAAAGGCGATGCCGAGATGTCCCTGTCTGTTTGTAAACTGCAGGTTCTGTGCGCGCAGGTCGGCTTTTTTAGACATGCCGTAGGTTTCCAGACTGCAGGTGTGCTCCTTTGTAATAAGCTGCCAGTGCACATCGTCACAGTTTGCAATCCCGACGCGGCACTGTTGAAACAGCAGACTCTTACAATGCGCATATTCTTCAAAGCTCCCATGCTCGTTCGGTCCGATATGATCCGGCTCCAGATTTGTAAAAATACCGAAATCGAATACAAAGCCCTGGGTCCGGTGGAGCATCAGCGCCTGAGAGGAAACCTCCATTACAACGGTATCGCAGCCAGATTCCACCATTTTGGCAAAATATTCCTGCAAAAGATACGATTCCGGCGTCGTATTGACCGCATGGATATGCGTGTCTCCGATAATAATTTCAATGGTTCCGACCAGTCCTACCTTTCGTCCCGCATTTTCCAGGATGGATTTTACCAGATAAGTGGTCGTCGTCTTGCCCTTCGTTCCGGTGATGCCGATCGTCGTCAGTTTTTTCGCCGGATGGTCAAACCACGCCGCAGATACGAACGCGAGGGCATAGCGGGTATCCTCCACCCGGATCAGGGTCGTTTCCGACTGTTTCGGAAGCTCTACTTCCTGGGATACGATAATCGCAGCCGCTTTTTTCTCTGCAGCCTCTGCGGCAGCCTGATGTCCGTCAAAATTTGCCCCCTTGATGCAGACAAACAGACAGCCTTCTACAATTTTTCGGGAGTCATAAACGACCGCCGTAATTTCTTTTTCCAGATTTCCTCTTTCACAGGTAAAGGTAAGCTCACTCAAAAGCTCTTTCAATGCTTTCATGAAATCGGTCTCCTTTCCAATCCGCTGCAGTTTCGCAGGAACGAACTATTACAATTTACAATCATAGCATATTGGCAGACATCCTGCAATTTAGTACAGATTTTTCACCTTAAATTCGCGCTCCACCTCGCGGCGCTGATCCTTCTTTGCAATATCCTGCCGCTTGTCGTAGAGCTTTTTGCCGCGGCAGAGACCGATCTCCATCTTTGCGCGCCCGTCCTTAAAATAGACCTGCAGCGGCATGATCGTATAGCCTTTTTTCCTTACATTTTCCGGCAAGCTTTAAAATCTCCGCTTTGTGCAGCAGAAGCTTTCTCGTGCGCAGCGGGTCTTTGTTGAACAGATTTCCCTTTTCATAGGGGGAAATATGCATGCCATAAACGTACATTTCGCCGTTGTCTTCCTGTATAAACGCTTCTTTAATGCTGCACTTTCCAAGGCGCAGGCTCTTTACCTCTGTTCCGGCGAGCGCAAGCCCGGCTTCCCAGGTCTCCTCTACAAAATAATCGTGATATGCTTTTTTATTGTTCGCGACCAGTTTCTGTGCTGATTTTGCCATCGTTTCCTCTCTTTTCCGCCTCTTCCAGCTCAAAATCCACCGTTCCGGCATACCGGTTTGCACCCGTCACCCGAACCGTCACCGTTTCGCCCAGCTGATAGGTTTTGCCTGTGTGTTCGCCGACCAGCGCAGAGTTTTCTTCATCGAAGATAAAATAATCGCTGCGCAGGCTCGATACCGGAACCAGTCCTTCTACCGTATTCGGAAGCTCTGCATAAAAGCCCCAGCCCGTCACACCGGAAATGACCGCTTCCATCGTCTCCCCGATATGCTTTTCCATATACTGCGCCTTTTTCATCTTTTCACAAATGCGCTCCGCCTCGTCCGCACGCCGCTCTGTCTCGGACGAATGCTTTGCCACGCCGTTTAAAATATCCTCGTAATGCTCTTTTCGCTTTTCGGTTAACCGTCCCCGCAGAAACTCCTTGATAATCCGGTGAATCTGCAAATCGGGATATCGCCTGATTGGGGACGTAAAATGGCAATAATGTGTTGCTGCCAGCCCAAAATGTCCGCTGCAATCCGGCGAATAGACCGCGCGCTTCATGCTGCGCAGAATCAGTCTCGACAGCATCGCTTCCTCCGGCGTCCCTTCGATCTGATCCAGAAGCTTTTGCAGCTGCTTCGGATGGACATCTGCCCCGTTTTCCTGACGCTTTCCCTGTTTGCGCCCGATATGCAGCCGATAACCGAAATTTCCTAAAAATACGGACAACTGCTGCATTTTTTCCGGATCCGGGTTATCGTGTACGCGGTATAAAAAACGGCTCCTCCAGCCAGTAAAAATGCTGTGCCACCGTCTCGTTTGCCGCCAGCATAAAATCCTCGATCAGCTTCGTCGCGTCGTTTCGCTCATGCGGGTGAATCGACAGCGGCTCGCCGTTTTCATCCAGTTCGATCTTGCTTTCCGGAAAATCAAAATCCACCGCGCCGCGCTCTTTTCGTTTCTGCCGAAGCACCTTCGAAAGCTTCGCCATCTCTGTAAGCATCGGCGCTTCGTCGCAGTATGCTTCCCAAAGGGCTTCGTCGCCGTCCAGAATTTTTTGCACCTGCGTATAGCTCATGCGCTTGTCCACACGGATCACAGATTCCACAATCTCATAATTGCCGATAGTTCCGCCCTTGTCCACTTCCATCAGGCACGACAGCGCCAGTCGGTCTTCCCCGGCATTTAGCGAACAGCACCCGTTGGACAGCTCCTTGGGAAGCATGGGAATCACGCGATCCGGCAGATAAACGCTCGTTCCCCGTTCCTTTGCCTCCCAGTCCAGCGCGGAATTTTCCTGCACATAGTCTGCAACGTCCGCAATATGAACACCCAGCAGCCATCTGCCGTCTTTTTCTTCAAGGCTGACTGCATCATCCAGGTCCCGCGCGTCCTCGCCGTCGATCGTCACCATCCGTACCGCCCGGAGATCTCGCCGCATCACGCAATCCGTCTCACTGACCGGCTTGGAGACGCGCTGCGCCTGATTCAATACCTTTTCCGGAAATTCATCCGGAATGCCAAGGGCACGCACAACAGAGAGCATATCGATGCCCGGCTCATCTCTTCTACCCAGCACCTCTATGATCTCGCCCTCCGGACTTTTGCCCTCTTCCCGACTCTCGATATATTCTGCAACGACCTTCGCAACCGTCATAGGCATCCTTTTTCTTTTTTCCCGCGGGATAAAAATATCCGGCAGCTTTTTGTTGTCCGGCACGACAAAGCCAAAGTTTTCACTCGACTGGTACAAACCAACTGCACGCAGGAGCTTCTTTCTGCGCGCACATACCGTCCGCGCTTGGTCTGCTCTATTTTTCCCTCTTCCAGAAGCTCCTCCAAAATACGTTTTAGCTCGCGCCGGTCTTCCGGTTTTTACCTGCATGAAGATTGCGAGCTCCTTTTCTTTCATCGGGACATACTTTTCGTCCTCCACCAGCTCACAGATCAGTCTTTTTCTCTTTTCCAATAAATCTTCCATATATCACCTGTTATAAAATGATGCTCCACTGCAATGCTGCCAAATCGAATCCGGCTCGCCGGATTCGTCGCCTGCGGCGGGTCGCGTAAGCGACATCTTCCGCTCCGCCGCAGTGCGATAAAATGCTTTTTTCACTTACAGCGTAGCTGCAAGTGAAAAAAGCACCCCGCCGTGCGGAGTGCTTTCGTAACATTCTGTACTTCTTATCCACGATATGCGCTCAGACAATACCGCTTATCAGCCCCAGATTCTGGTGATGTTCAGAATTACTGCAATTACCATGAAGCCGATTGCCAGCCATTTGGTAATTTTAACAAGCAGTCCTTCCATAGAACGACCTTTGTTCTTTCCCCCAGTAGGTCTCTGCACCGCCTGCGATAGCGCCAAGTCCTGCATCTTTGCCTTCCTGCATCAGAACCAGAACTGTCAGGGCAATACACATCACTATAAAAATCACAGTTAAAATAATTCTCAGAATCTCCATGTTTCCTCACAATCCGCCGTTTTCCGGCTCTCCGTCCACATTTCATCTTTCTCTGCATTGATACCTCTCAATGCGAAACACATTGATTATAACATGAACGCTTCCAGAAAGCAAGATGCGATTCATAACAATAGAATGTTCTCAGAGTGTGCATTCTATTGTATTGCGAATGGCGCATGTAAACCGTGAACGGAACCTCCATGCCGCTCAGCCAGCTTACAGAACTTTCCAGAGCAGCAACAGCAAAGGATCACCGCCGCCAGTCCGGCAAGATAGGCAAGTCCGATGAGAAGCGCCGCTTTGAGCGCTCCCATCGCATACCAGAAAACGTTCTTTTTTATTCAGGGAGGAATCTTCCCACGGCCGGTCATTTTTGACCTTCGGAACTTCTCCCTCCCGTCTTTTTTTTCGTCCGGAAAAAGGGGCAAACAGAGACGGCGTTTCGATACCGCTCATGTCCGCGATCACGCGGCCGTCGTCCTCTTCTTCCTGCTTATCCGTTCCCATTATTTATCGTAGAGATGGCAGACAACGTAATGTCCGGGTTCCACCTCTTTCTGAACCGGCGCTTCATGCTTGCAGCGCTCCATGCAGTGGGCACAGCGGGTGTGGAACTTACAGCCCTCCGGCGGATTTGCAGGGGAAGGGATCGAGCCTTCCAGCACGATACGGTTCATCTTCGCTTCCGGATCCGGGATCGGAATTGCAGAGAACAGGGCTTCCGTGTAAGGATGCAGCGGATTACGGAAAATATCCTCTGTCGTTCCGTACTCCACCAGATTGCCCAGATACATGACGCCGACGGTATCGGAAATATACTCGACTACCGACAGGTCATGGGAAATGAACAGATAGGTCAGGCTGTATTTTTCCTGGAGCTCCTTTAACAGGTTGATGATCTGTGCCTGTACGGAAACGTCCAGCGCAGAAACCGGCTCGTCACACACAACGAACTCCGGATTCAATGCAAGTGCTCTCGCAATACAGATACGCTGTCTCTGTCCACCAGAGAACTCATGAGGATAACGGTCTTTGTGGAAGGGCTGCAAACCGCAGTTATCCATAACCTGATCGATATAGTCATTTAATTCTGCCTTGGGAACCAGATTGTGCTCCCGAACCGCTTCGCCGATGATCTCACCGACAGGAAGACGGGGAGAAAGGCTGGAAAACGGATCCTGGAAGATGATCTGCATTTTTGTACGCATCTCGCGCATCTCTTTGGAAGAAAGGTCATAAACCTCTTTTCCGTTAAACAGCACCTGACCGCCGGTCTTTTTCGCCGGCCAGACGCAGGATGGTACGGCCGGTGGTGGTCTTGCCGCAGCCGGACTCGCCCACCAGACCCATTGTGGTTCCGCGCTTTAAGTTAAAGGTTACGCCGTCAACAGCCTTGACCTGTCCAACGGTTTTACCGACCATGCCGCCTTTGATGGGAAAATATTTTTTCAGCTGATTGACCATCAGAATATACTGCGGATCATATTCTACCGGTGTGAAATTCTTATCGATTGGCTGCATTTATTTTCCCTCCTTCTTATCATAATAGCGATAGCAGCTGACCTTGTGTGTTTCGGACAGGCTGATCTCGCAGGGGTATTTTTCCATCGCATTCCGGACAGCGCATTTCGCAGCGGTCACGGAAATAGCAGTAATCCGGCATGTTGACCGGGTTCGGCACCTTGCCGGGGATGGAATAAAGCTTATCGACCTTTTGCCGATCACCGGTTTGGAAGCCATCAGACCGATTGTGTAAGGGTGGGAAGGATTCGCAAAAATCTCCTGTACCGTACCTTTTTCCACAACGCGTCCTGCATACATAACAACAACGTAATCCGCCATCTCTGCGATAACGCCCAGATCGTGGGTGATCAGCATGATGGAGGAATTGATTTTATTTTTCAGGTTGCGCAGCAGATCCAGAATCTGTGCCTGGATTGTTACGTCCAGTGCCGTTGTCGGCTCGTCTGCGATGATGATTTTCGGGTTACATGCCAGCGCCATTGCGATCATGACACGCTGACGCATACCGCCGGAGAGCTCGTGGGGATACATCTTGTAAACGCCTTCGCTGTTTGCAATACCGACCATCTCCAAAAGCTCAATGGTACGGGCTTTGATCTCTTCCTTGCTCTTTCCTTCGCCGTCATGCAGCTCGATTACTTCTTCTACCTGTTCCCCGATACGAAAAACCGGATTCAGGGAAGTCATAGGCTCCTGGAAAATCATGGACATATAATTGCCGCGCAGCTTCTGCATCTTCTCCATCGGAGTTTTTGCAATATCATATGCCTTATCGCCCAGGTTTAAGCGGATCTGACCATCTACGATCTGACCCTGGGGACGCTGCAGCAGCTGCATCAGGGATAAGCTGGTTACGGATTTACCGCAGCCGGACTCGCCTACGACGCCAACCGTCTTGCCGATAGGAACCTCAAAGCTTACGCCGTCAACGGATTTTACCGTTCCGACGTCTGTAAAGAAATAGGTATGCAGATTATCAAATTCCACTGCATTTTTCCGGATTGTGCATCTGTGTCAGATATTCCTGCTCCGGAACATTTTTACGCTTGTACTGTTTTTCATACTGACCTGTAATCTTACGGTTCTCTCTGGAAATCCGTCTGGATTCTTTCGCGGAGAGATAGCCTTCCGGATGTTTTTTTGCCATAGCTGGTTCTCCCTCCTTATCGTTTCATCTTCGGGTCGAACGCATCGCGCAGACCGTCGCCTACAAAGTTAAAGCCAAGTACTGTGATCAGCAGACAGATACCTGCCGGGATCCAGATAAACCAGTAGTTGGTCATAACGTAAGCATTGTTGACGTCGTTGATGATGTTACCCCAGGATGCAAACGGGAACTTAACACCCAGACCTAAGAAGGAAAGAGTTGCTTCCGTAATGATCGTACCGCCAAGGCTCATCGTACAGGTTACGATCAGCTGCGGGATAACGTTCGGAACCAGGTGACGGAAAATCCGCTTGGAAGCGCGGATACCGCAGGCTTCCGCGGCTGTCATAAATTCCTGCTCTCTCAGGGAAAGGATCTGTCCACGCACCAGACGTGCGATAGACGGCCAGCCCAGGAAACCGAGAACCAGCATCAGATAAAGCATACGGATCTGGGGATCGAGCTGCATGGCATCCATTGCAGCACCCAGAATGATGATCAGGGGTGTGGACGGAATACAGTAGAAAATATCTACAATACGCATGATCAGGTTATCCACCCATTTTCCGAAGTATCCGGCGATACCGCCCAGCAGGATACCCAGGAACGCTTCAATAAATACAACGATAAATCCGATAACCAGGGATACACGACCACCGTACATCAGACGGGTCAGCATATCCATACCGTTTGTATCGGTGCCGAGCCAGTGGGTTTTGGAGGGACCTGCATAACGATCATATACATAGGTTTCCTTCGACTGCAGCACAGACCAGGTTTTGGAATCAGGTTTGTAGGTGATGGTGTAGGTGTATTCCTCACCGTCTGCATCGGTGTATACAAATTCTTTGGTGTCGCTGTCGATGGCATCTGCCAGCTTTTCTTTAAAATCACGGCTGATGACAACGCCGTTTTCCTTTGCCTGTACAACGAAGCGGCTGACATAACCGATCTCATCGCCGCCGGATAAAATGTTTCCATCTGCATCCATCGTATAATCCTGTCCGTCTGCAGTAAAAGCAGTTTCTCCGTTTGCATAGGCCTTTAACGCTTCATGCTTGACTGCGAAAGTCAATGCAGAAGCCTCTGCGCCGTCTGCAGCGTTTACGATGTCCTTTGCTGCGATTGCCAGCACTGTGCCGTTGCTCGAAATCAGATAAAGGTCTTCGCCCTCTTTCTCTACCTCATAGGTCACATCTTTATACTCAAAGCTTTCCGCATTCTTGCCGATCGCAAGCATCAGCTGAGCCTGCAGAATGGAGCCAAACTCCTGTCCGTCATTGATCGTGTAACGCAGATCGTTATTTTTACCACACCCACATACTCTTTGTCCATGTGCGTGTAAGTATAGAACTGTTCATCCTGTCCGTAAGGGCTCAGACCGCCGATAAAGGAAAAGACAAACATAACGACCAGCATAGTCAAGCCAACTACTGCCAGTCTGTTTCGGAAAAACCGTTTTGCAACCAGTGCGCCGGGGACAGCACTTTGACACGACGGTCGTCATTTAAGGACAGTTCCTGCTCTTTTGTTTCTTCTGTCACTTTCTTTTCTTCCTGCATCACGCTCTCCTCCTTTCTTACGCAATCCGGACACGGGGATCAACCACCGCGTACAAAATATCGGAAATCAGGTTTCCGGCAAGGGTCAGGATTGCCAGAAACGTCATATAAAACATGGAAAACGGAATATCGCCGGAAACCATCGCCTGATAAGAGGTATAGCCGATACCCGGGATTGCAAACAGTGTTTCCGTGATCAGTGCACCGGAAAACAATCCAGGCAGGGAACCGCCGACAACCGTAACGAGGGGAATCAGGGTATTACGGAACGCATGGTGATAAATAACCTTTTTTCTCGGAAAGTCCCTTTGCACGCGCAGTACGGATATAATCCGCATTTAATACCTCCAGCATATTTGTTCTTGTATAACGCATCAGGGAACCGACAGAAACGATCACCAGTGTAATAATCGGCAGTACCAGATGGTTTGCCTTATCCATAAGCTGCCCCCAGGAATCCAGCTGTGCATAATTACGTCCCACCAGACCATATAAATCAAACCAGCCCAGCTTTACGGAGAACAGCAGCTTTAACAGCGTTGCGAAAAAAAAAGAAGGTCGGCAGCGAAATACCCATCAATGCACCTGCTGTGATCAGGTAGTCTGCTTTGGAATACTGCTTTGTTGCTGCGACAACTCCCAACGGGATCGCAATGATCAGCTGTAATATAAAGGAAATCGCACCCATCACAAAGGAAAGCCAGATAACTTCCTTAAATTTATCCAATACCGGTACCGTATATTTCCAGCTGTCTCCGAAATTGCCCTTCAGCGCATCACCTACCCAGGTCAGAAAGCCGAGTACGATCGGTTTGTCCAGGCCGTAGGATGCATTTAACTGTTCCATCCATTCATCATAGGACTTTGCACCCGCTCCCTGCGAAAGCTGCATCGCTCTCGTTTCCACAAAAGAGCCGGGAAGACATCTCATCAGAGTGTAAATGATGAAGGATACGCAAAATAAAATCATGACTGACAAAAGCAGTCTTTTGACGATATATTTCCGCATAAAAAACTCTCCCTTTGTTCTTATCGATTCCCTTCTTCCGCTGTATATCAAGCGGCCGCCTGCCCCAGGCAGCTCCTTGATATACAGCATCGCCCCTGATCTCCTCCTTAGAGGAAGATCAGGGGCATAAGCCTGCAGTCTGTGCGTTTTAAGCACAGGAATCGCCGTCGTTTAGTTTAACTCCAGCTTTTCAACTTCATTTCTCCAGCTCCAGTAAGGAGTCATATCAGGAGTCAGAGTGCTGATGTTGATGCGTTCGCTAGAGAAGATGTAGCATTCGCTTCTCTGGTAAACAGGAACTTCAACACCCCAGTCCATGATAATATCCATGGCTGCTTTATACAGGCTCTTTCTATATGTCTGGTCAACGGACTGACGTGCTGCAACGATCATTTCATCCAGCTCAGGATCATTGATCTTGTAGTAGTTGGTTGCGCCCTTGCTGTGATACAGCTGATACATATCAGGGTCAGGAGTTGCGCTCCAGGCTGCTACCCACATCTCTGCTACGCCGGACTGATAGGTCTGATACAGTTCAGATGCAACTGCGATATCGTTTACCGTCAGAGTAAAGCCGATCTTTGCAAACGCGTCTGCCGCATTCTTTAACAGCAGGAAGGAAGGATGATCACCGGAGCCGCCTGCACCGATGTTTACCTGATAGCCAAGCTTAGCGCCTTCAGGAGCTGCTGTCAGCTTGCCGTCTTCTACGGTGTAGCCAGCTGCTTCAAAAGAAGCCAAGTGCTGCCTGTGCTGCTGCTTCATATTTCTCTTCTGTGCTCATGCCGTCAGTGTAGATCGGATTGCCGTCTACATCAGTAGAATACGCGATCTGGTAACCGTCGTCTGTTACCTGAGGTGCTGCCCAGGAGGTATTGGAGATCGGGTAGTTGATTACAGAAGCGGAATCGCCGTAGTAGGAATCAATACCTTCATCACGATATACTGCAAGGATAGTTGCAATTGCCTTACGCAGATTCTTGGACTGCTCGGATGCAGGATCGCTGCCAACCTTGATGTTGTCTGCACTCATGGCGACATAGCCATAACCAAGGAAATCATACAGACGCAGAGTGATCACATCACCGTCGAAATCTTCGCTGCCGCCGTTGTATTCTGTAATCTGGTTACGAACCTCGGTAGAGTAGGAAGGATCTGCAATATCGATGGTGCCGGATTCTACGCCAACAACCTTATCGTCTTCCTGCGTTTCCAGGAAGTTCACATGCTTGATCTTGGGCTCGCCCTGGAAGTAGCTCTGGTTGGAATCCAGATAAACGATACCGTTGCTGAACTCCTTGAAGGTGTAAGGGCCAGCACCCATAGGAGCGGTAGTTACAGAACGAACCTTGGAAAGGTCACCCTTTTCAAAACCGAACTTATTGTTGTCATAATCATACAGAGATGCATCGCCGTAGTAGCTCAGAGGAGCGATTGCAAAAGAAAGCTGATAGATCATGTTAGCGGCAACTTCGGTAGTTACAACTCTCATGCTGTAGTCGCCGGTTTTCTGGATACCTTCGATATGATCTGCGGAATCACCGGTTTTTACACCAACAGTGGAGTAATTGTAAACATCTTCCGGAATCAGGTCAGACAGAGCAGAGCCTGCTGTCTCAGCTTCCATGGAAGAGAAGTTCCATTCATACTGATCGCCGATGGCCATAAAGAAATCCTTTGCGGTAGCGCCGTCAGCCAGCTCGAAGCCCCAACCAGCTGCTGCAGAGGTAACGTCGGTAGCGCCGTTCTCTGCCATGTAATCAACGATTTCCTGTGCAAATGCAGTACCACCGTCATTTACTGCAGCCCAGAAAGCGGTCTGCTGATCTTCTGTCCACAGAGAAAGTCTGTGTTGTCTTCGCCTGCTGCTGCGATCAGGGAAGACAGAGTTGCCATACCTTCCCGGTACTCATCCATGCCAAGGATCGGCTGGCTGTACAGAGTTGCAGAGCCGTCGTAGGTAGGATCGCAATATACATACATGCTGAAAATTACATCATCAATTGTGATCGGTGTTCCGTCAGAGAAGGTCAGATCATCGCGAATGGTAACGTCATAATAAACGGAACCGTCGTCGTTCTGAGTCATCTCCAGATCAGAAGCGGTATAATAGGTATAGTCTGTTCCGTTGTAAGAACGAGTCTCACCTTCGATACCTTTCTCAACAATAGCGCCCTGTCTGTCAGAGCCTAACAGAGGGATCTGAGTCATATCAACGATATGCTGATCTTCTGCGCTGGCTGCAAAGAACGGAGAGAATTTTCCCTCAAAATGTGCGCTGGATGCCACCAGAGTATCCGCGCCGCTTGCAGATGCACCAGCATCTGCTGTCTCTGTTGTGCCTTCCGTAGCAGGTGTTGTCTCTGTCTTGCCGGAGCCATTGCTGCTTCCGCAGCCAGCCAGAGAACCGGTCACCATGGTAAGCGCAAGCAGAGCTGCAAGAGCCTTGTTCGCCTTTTTCATGTGAATCCTCCTTTTTTTTGAAAAAAACACCGTTTGCATCCTTTTTTATTTCATGCAGATACACAGGAGTTTTTTTCTTAAAAATGTACATTTGTTGCAGAATATACCGGTTCTCACAGCTTTTCCGCCCCTGTGATCGCCATACCTGCAGGTTGCATCGGCCCATTTTCTTTTCCTTTCGTCAAAGTATTAGCCAATGTTTAAATATATTACTATCTTTTTTGCTTTCTGTCAATCCCATTCCGTGTCAAAAATACATTTTTCCGTCACAGTCGCACACGTTTCCACGTGTATTTTTTAACGTTTTTTAAAAGTATAAGTGCGGCAGTGCCCATAACTACTTCTATTAGAAGGAACGGAATGGAGAATAAAATTTTGTTGCTGTGACGCGTTAATTCAACAAGTTCTCCTATGACGGACACTCCTGCTGCTGCGATGCAGACTCCGCTGCGCAGCGATATTTTGCACACTGTCTGCTGATAAACGTATTCCCGAAGCGGATATTCCTTGCCCAAAAGCCTTGCACATGCCCACGCGAGGCTGCAGGCTGCCGCCAGCTGCACTGCATATGGAAGCAGCACGAAAATGCTTCCCTGTAATCCCACCGACGGTACGCAGCCTGCGGCGATCGTCAGCAGGATGACCGCAATTCCGGCTGCCGCCATCGCGGTGGATTGTTTTTTCCACTCTTTTTCTGACAGTTCACAGGCATATCGACTGCCCTCGTATTGATAGTCACCGTTTTGTGTTTTCCTGAAATCGTCCAGATAGGCCCGGCGGCGATGGGATTTTGTAGAAGACTGGGCGTCTGCTTCTTTGGGCGAAGCAGCCCCCGGAGCCTTGGCAGACTTGGATTCTGTGGCTTTAGAAGGCTCCGAGTCCGTTTTTTTAGGGGGCATATTTCTCTGATTATTTGAAGTCATGTTGAAATCCATCGTTTGTTTTGATTTTATCATTGCAATTCCTTGCTGTCATTTTTTAATAATTCTATAGTTGACAAGATCATTTTTTTATTTTATCATAATCATGTGAAACGGGTTTTGTGACCGTGAGACTGACTCAGAGCAGTCCAGACGGGGTGCTCGTTTCTTTTTTGTTCACCGCCATCTCCTTTATACTCAGTGCGTATATTCTATCACACTTTTTTTCAAATGGCAACCTCCAGTTTCCGGGAGCAAAAAAACCGGCAGGCATTTTTCAATGTCCGCCGGTTCTCTTTTTATGGCAATAGAATGCTCGCAGAACGCGCATTCTATTTTTATGCAATTTTCACCGCTATGCAATGTGCCGCAGCAATTAACTTATCTGCCGAACTGCATATCGTTGTTGCCGGAAGTGGTCTCCCACATTTCCAGCATATTGATAGGATCGTTGTAGTCTGCCAGCCAGCCTTCACGAGCGAAGTCAAACTGTCCCTGCTTTCTTTCATCCAGGAATACGGACCACTCACGGGTCTCAACAGTTACATTGATACCGATCATAGCGAAATCCTGCTGGATCGCTTCACCAATCTTAACATTACCTTCAGAATCATTGGTAAGATAAGTCATGTTGATCGGGGTATTTGCGGAAAGCATACCGCTTTCATCGAATTCATAGCCAGCGCTCTTTAACAGCTCGATTGCTTTCTCTGTGTTGCCCTCCATATCGGTAGGATTGAAGTAACCAACGTTCTCTTCATCCGGATAGGTGTAAGCGTCATCATTTGCTCTGAACTCACCGCCATTGCCATCGCTCATGCCGGCAGGAATGAAGGTATTGGCAACTTCCTGGTTTGCCTGTGCGATCGCATCAACGATATACTGACGGTCGATCAGCAGGGTGAATGCTTCTCTCATTGCAGCAGCCTGCTCAACAGTCTTGCCTGCAAAAAGATCGCTGTTTACATTGAATCCGCAGTAATAGGTTCCCAGAGTAGGGATCTTGTGGAATTCAGGAGTATCCTTTACAGTAGCCATCATATCTGTAGCAATGGTATCTGCAAACTGCAGGGAACCATCTACAAATGCATTGTAAATTGCTGTATCATCACTGCTCAGCATGAAGTTGATCTTTGTCATGGAAACCTTGTCAGCTGCCCAGTAGTTGGGGTTGGGCTCATAGGTCATGGACTCGTTATGCTTCCACTCGGTCAGTACGAACGGGCCGCTGCCTACGAAACCAGCTTCCAGTGCCCATGCACCGGGGTTGGTGTCAGCGCCGTCAGCAGCTTCTACAGCCTGCTGAGGAACAGGATAGAATGCAGGGAATGCACACAGGTCAAGGAAGTATGCGCAGGGTGCGTTCAGATGAGCAGTAAAGGTCTTGCCGTCTTCGCTTGCTTCGATATCCAGAGTGCCGTCATCCTTAGTTGCAAATACGGAGCACAGGTAAGAATAGTCAGCAGCTGTGTTTTCATCTGCCAGACGGTTCCAGCTATACAGAACGTCATTTGCATCCAGAGCTTCGCCGTCAGACCACTTTAAACCATCCTTCATCGTGAAGGTATAGGTCATACCGTCTTCGCTCATTTCATAGGAATCTGCCAGTTCGGGAACCAGCTGACCGTTCTCATCGTATGCAAATAAGCCGGAGAAGTTCAGGATTGCCAGGCATGCACCGTCAACAGTGGAGTTCAGCGCGGGATCCAGTTTGTCGGGCTCAGATGCAATCTGAAGATCCAGGGTGTTGGTAGGAGTCTTTGCAAAACCGAAGTATTTATAGCCGAACAGGTTGGCATAGATGTTCTCTACATCGGTCTTCTGCAGGTAGCTGTCGTTGTAGTAGTACAGCGGAACAACTGCCCAGGTGTTCATCAGCTCGTCCTCAGCCTCATGCATCAGCGCTTCACGCTTTACAAGATCTGTCTCCGATCTGATCGCAGCGATTCTTGCATCATAATCCTCCCATGCCGGAGCAGCTTCGCTGCTGGGTCCATGCTCACCGGTTGCTGCTGCAGTGTCTGCTGCTTCAGTGGATTCTGCTGCAGCGGTGTCTGCTGCTTCTTCTGTTGTTGCTGCAGGAGCGCTTGTATCAGCTGCTGTGGAACCACAAGCTGCTAAAGAAGCGGTCATGCAAGCTGCCAGCACAAGTGCCAGATACTTCTTTTTCATAATGTCTTCCTCCTTTAAAGATAGATAATGAAAAATAATATATACCCAAACAGTCCGCTAAATCTGCGTCCTGTCCAAGCGTCAAAATTACTGCCGGTTATTTATTCCAGCATGCTACCTGATGTCCGTTGCCGCGATCTGTCAAGGACGGGCACTCCTGGGCGCACTTTTCCGTGGCATAGCGACATCTGGTACGGAATGCACAGCCGCTTGGCATGTGCAGAGGGCTCGGGACATCCCCTTCGAGAACGATTCTCTGCCGTTCCTTTGCCATCTTCGGATCCGGATAGGGAACTGCACTTAAAAGAGACTGTGTATAAGGATGAATCGGATTGTCATTCAATTCATTGGAATCTGCAATCTCAACAATTCTTCCCAGATACATTACAGCAATTCTGTCGGAAATATGATGGACAACCAACAGGTCATGGGCAATGAACAGATATGCAACGCCCAGCTTCTCCTGAAGTTCCTCAAACATATTTATAACCTGTGCCTGAATGGAAACATCCAGGGCACTTACTGCCTCATCACAGACAATAAACTTGGGATCGGTTGCAAGCGCCCTTGCAATACCGATACGCTGCCGCTGTCCGCCGGAAAACTCATGAGCATAACGGGTTGCATGCTCCGCATTCAGGCCGACCAGCTCCATCAGATGCAGGATCTTGTCTCTTCTTTCCCCTCTGGAGGTGTAAAGCTTGTGGACATCCAGAGGTTCTCCGATAATATCCTCAATTGTCATACGGGGATTCAATGAAGAATAAGGATCCTGGAACACCATCTGCATCTGTCTGCGCATATGTCCGATGCTCTTTTCATTCACTCTCTCCCCATCGAAAAAGACGTCGCCGGAGGTCGGTGTATACAGACGCAGCAGAGATCTTCCTACAGTCGTCTTGCCGCAGCCGGATTCTCCTACCAGACCGAGGGTTTCTCCCGGCTTGATGGAAAAGGAAACGCCGTCCACCGCTTTTAAGGGTGTGGTTTTCATAAATCCGGTTTTTGATCGGGAAAATACTGTTTTAAATCCCGTACCTCCACCAGATATTCACTTTTGTTTTTTACTTCTTCGCTCACTGTCTGCCTCCTTTTTCTTCCTCCATGGCTGCCTTTACGTTCAGCCAGCAGGATGCGTAATGTCCGTCAGGCATTTGCATTTCCGGCGGCTGCTCTTCGATACAGATCTTCATCGCTTCCTCGCAGCGTGGGCAAAATGCACAGCCCTTTGGCATATTTAAGAGGTGATCGGTGTTCCCGGAATCGGGATCAGTTTTTCCCCGATTTTGTCTACATTCGGGATCGAACGCAGAAGGCCTTTCGTATATTCATGATGAGGACGGTAGAAAATATCTTCAGCCGTACCTCTTTCACACACACGTCCGCCGTACATAACGATAATTTCATCGCACATGTCCGCGATAACACCCAGGTCATGGGTTACTATAATGATTGCCATTCCCAGCTTTTTCTGCAGGGACTGCATCAGCTCCAGAATCTGTGCCTGGATGGTAACATCCAGCGCTGTGGTAGGTTCATCAGCAATCAGTATGTCCGGTTCGCAGGCCAGAGCCATGGCGATCATAACACGCTGACGCATACCGCCTGACAGCTCATAAGGATACTGTTTCACACGTTTTTCCGGTTCATTGACACCAACTAAAGTCAGCATCTCAATGGCTCTTGCCTCCGCCTCTTTCCCTTTTCTGTCCGTGTGAAGCTCAATGGCTTCCCTTAACTGGTTGCCCACCGTAAATACCGGATTTAAGCTCGTCATGGGATCCTGGAAAATAATAGAACAGCATTTTCCACGGAACTCCCGCATCTGTTTTTCAGAAAATTCTGCAATATCCTGTCCTTTGTAAAGGATTTTGCCTTCTGTGATGCGGCCGTTCTTTTCCAGAATACGCATAATGGAATATGCGGTTACGGATTTGCCGGAACCGGATTCGCCGACAATACCGAGGATTTTGCCTTTTTCAAGGTTAAATGTAACACCGTTGACTGCCTTGACCTCTCCCTTGTCTGTGTGGAAGGAGGTATGCAGATTCTGCACGGAAAGGATATTCTCACTCATGGTCTTACCTCCTTAATTTCGGGTCAAATGCATCCCGCAGGCCATCGCCCAACAGGTTGAATGCCAGGGTGATCAGACAGATCATGCCGGCAGGGAATAACAGTTTGTAGGGATACTGGGTGATTCCGGCTCTTGCCTCGTTTGCAAGGGAACCGAGAGACGGCATCGGAGCCTGTACCCCCAGACCGATAAAGCTTAAGAAGCTCTCTGTAAAGATCGCAGACGGAATCTGCAGCGCTGCTGCAATGATGATAACGCTGACGATATTCGGCAGAATGTGACGGCGGATAATTCTGGAATCCTTCGCACCGCTGACTCTCGCCGCCAGAATGTATTCATTCTGTTTTACGGTCAGAATCTGACCGCGGACCATACGTGCCATGCCGGTCCAGTACAGCAGAGCAAATACGATAAACATGGAGATCATGTTGGTACCGATCTTCTGCAGCGCCGGAAATGCGTCGACATTGATAACCTCACGCAGTACGACAGACAGAAGAACCACCATCAGCATATCCGGCAGGGAATAAATGATGTCCACGATACGCATCATCACCATATCCACCTTGCCTCCAAAATAACCGGAAATACTTCCGTAAACGACGCCGATCAAAAGGACGATCACTGCCGCAAACAGACCTACCGTCAGAGAAACCCGGGTTCCGTATACAACACGGACGAAATAATCACGTCCCATGCTGTCCGTTCCCATGATGTGAGGGAACACTTCTCCGCCCTCTGCCATGTAAGCCAGCTCTTTTTCGGAATAGGTAAAAGGTGCCATGTTGCCCGCTGCCTTATCACGGCTGCCATTTACGGTAATGATCTGGGAATAGGAATAAGGAACCACATGGGGCACGATCAGAATCATGGCAACAATCAATATGAGTACAACAATACTTCCCACAGCAAGCGGGTTTTTCATCAGCTTGCGCATACCATCTTTAAAGAAGGATACCGATTCGCTCATAACATCCTGCTGTCTTTTTTTTTCTTCATCAGTTGCTTTTTCAAATTTTTTCAGATCCACCTGAAAACTCAAAGGAGATTTCTTGGGCATCTGATCAATGCTATTGGTTTCGCTGCTCATTGCTTCCTCCTTTCTTATTCCAGTGTGATTCTGGGATCGATCAGCTTGTAAACGATATCGGTGATCAGGGTCATCGTAACCATCAGGGTTGCCAGGAAAATTGTCGTACCCATGATCATGGGATAATCACGGTTGGTAATACATTCTACAAACTTGGAACCAAGACCGCCGATCGTAAAAATGGACTCTACAACGAGAGAACCGGTCAGGATGGATGCCGTCATCGGGCCGACATAGGTAATAACCGGAATCAGGGCATTTCTCAGGGTATGCTTGAAGATGACCTTCCACTGTGCAACGCCCTTCGCCCGCGCGGTACGGACATAATCCTGCCCCATTACGTCCAGCATACTCGTCTTGGTCAGACGGGTGATGTATGCCATCGGATATGCAGCAAGGGCAATGACCGGCAGCACGTAGTTATGACTGGAGGAGCTCCATACCGGAACCCATTTTAATTTAATACAGAACACCAGCAAAAGCAGGGTACCCAGTACAAAGCTGGGAAGGGAAGTAAACAGCGTCGAGAAGAAAATGATCAGTCTGTCCGGCAGCTTGTTTCTGGTCAGAGCCGCAATGCTTCCCATCACTACGCCGGAAATCAATGCTACTAAAACCGCCATGCCGCCAAGCTTTGCAGAAACACTAAAGGAACTGAAGATCGTCGTTTTAATCTCTCTTCCAGTCTTTGCAGAAACACCAAAATCACCGTGAAGCAAATTGTTCAGATATAAAAAGAACTGCTCCCAGACAGGCTTATCCAAATTAAAGCGCTGTTCCAGAACGCGCCTCACCTCATCCGAGATCGCTTTCTCTCCATCGAAAGGACCGCCGGGAATCGCGTTCATCGCAAAAAACGTAATGGCACAGACAATGAACACGGTCAGGATTGCAAGCAGTACTCTCTTCACAACATACTTTGTCAAATGTCAACACTCCTTTTCTTTCGCACATCCGTCTAGTAAATACACTTATTCGCTTCAGGCGGACATTATGCTTAAATAAAAATCCCGGGCAACAAGACCCTCCTTTGGGCTCGTTACCTGCCGGGCTTTTTTCACTGGTGAAAACTATATCATAATTTTCTTCTTCTTTCAAGTATTTTTTCGTTTGATAATATCGAAATAGCGTCCAAAAAAACGACCGGAATTTCATTTCTTTCCGGTCGTTTTTCACAAAATTTATTCTATTTTCTCCCTGTTGGCCGCCGTTTACGCGTGGAGTTTTTTCTCCAGCTTCTCTACGATTTCTTCAAAATATCCGTCTTCAAACGGAACCTTTAAGCCGCATTCCCGCAGCATTTCAGGATAAAATTTTGAAGCAGACAATCTGCAGAGCGCAAGGTAGCTCTTCCATGCCTCTCTGTAATCCTCATCCATCCACACCTTGTACTGGAATGCGCAGCTTTGTGCCAGTACATAGTCAATATAATAAAACGGGCTGTTGTAAATATGCTGCTGTTTCTGCCAGAATCCCCCCTTGGAAAAGAACGGATCCTCTTCATAATCCAGATGGGGCATGTAGATTTTTTCCAGTCTGCTCCACTCCCGGCGGCGTTCTTGCGGTGTCAGCTCCGGAGTTTCATAGACGATATGCTGGAACTCGTCCACCATCGTTCCATATGGGATAAAACGGATCGCATCCTCCAGCTGCATGCTTAAGAAGTCCTTTTCACGATCTCCGAAAAATTCCTTCATCCACGGATCCGTGAAAAATTCCATCGACATGGAGTGGATTTCCGCAGTTTCCATCGTGATGTCCGCATGCTCCATGATCGGATCCTGCCCGGACAGATAGCCCTGAAATGCATGTCCGCATTCATGCGTGATCACGTCTACGTCGCCGCTGGTTCCGTTAAAGTTAGCAAAGATAAAAGGAGAATGATACTGGTACAGATAGGTCATATAGCCGCCCTGTTTTTTATCCTTTCTGCCGAACACATCGAAGAGCTCATTCTCCATCATGAAATCGAAAAATTCTTTGGTTTCGGGGACAACTCCGCATACATCTTCTGTCCGCTCTCCAGAATTTCCTGTGCAGTGCCCACCGGATCGGGATTGCCTTCTTTGAAATAAACCTCATTATCGATATAAGAAAGCTTCTCCAGACCGAGGCGCTTTCTTCTGATCTCGTGTACGCGCTCTGCAAACGGTACGAATACTTCCTTCACCTGTCGGCGGAAATTTTCGACATCGTTTCTGTCGTAGCTGTTACGGTTCATTCTGTAGTAGCCCAGCTGGATATAATTGTCATAGCCCATCGCCTTTGCCTGCGCAGTGCGGTTTTTTACCAGCTTGTCATAAATGTCATCCAGTTCATCCGCAACTGTCATAAAGTAATCGCTGTAAGCCTTCCATGCCTGTCTTCTTACGGTTCTGTCGTTTCCGGTCAGATAGGGACGCAGCAGGGACAGATTGCATACCTGCCCGTCAAACGGAATCTTCGCGGACGCAATCAGCTTATTGTACTGAGTCGTCAACGCGTTTTCCTCCTGCATCAGGCCGATAATGCTTTCGTCCATACTCTTGATCGCATTATCCATCGTCGCAAAGGCAACCCTGCCGATCTTTTCTTCCATAAAAGAACGATACGGCGATTCGTACAGGGCGCGCTGATAATCGGTTGCCAGACTGCTCAGCATCGGCGCTGTCTCATCGTAATAATCCTTTTCTGCCGCGTAAAACGGATCTGCGGTATTGCCGTCGTGACGGATTTCCGCAATCGTCATGGAATCCATCATATTCTGATAAACCTTATAATATTCCTGATGGATCTCCCAGAGTTCTTCTCCGCTTTTTTGCTTCTTTGACCCGTTTGGTCAAAGCTTTAAACTGCTCCGCTGTTTTGTCATAATCGACCCTTTTATAGGGCATGTCTTTGAACTTCATACGCATTCTCCATTCCCCTGATAGATTTGATTTTGCAGACAGCTTAATCCCGCACCGCCGCCTGTCGGATCCTCTCCGCAAGTAAGGAAGGTTCCTGACTTTTCAGGATCCGCACCTGCTCATCCGGATTGCTGTAGCTGCTTTCCTTCGGCACAACTGTCACATCAATCCGATAATCCCAGTTGTAAACGCCGAATTCCTCTCCACTAATCCAGCTTAATTCCACCGGATAGATTGCGTCAAGCATTTTTTCGATATCCTCCGGATCGGAAAGGGTCACCCGGATTTCCTGATCCGAGATTTCTCCGGGTTCAAAGAAGCTGTCACTGTTTTCCTCTTCGCTGTCATCGTCATAATAATAGTAATCTACCTTGATCGATTCGATGTCATCTGCGCTCTGGTGGCCGGCACGGGCATAAACCTCAGCACCATCCTGCACAAGCAGGTCGTTTAAGGCCAAATAGGACCCATAGACCGGATAGGTCCAGGTGGTCATCATCGATGCATCCTTCTCCTCCGGATCCGCCATAGCAAAGGTCAGTCTTCCGTTTGGAAGCTCCGACGAGATCAGACTGTAATCATACTTCTTCATTTCCTCCTGCAGCGTCTTTAAGAGGGTCTGCTTATCTCCGGTGTAAAAGCTTTCCGTAACGCCATTATAATAGCTTACTTTCATCTTACCGACATTTGCCAGAAAATCCGGGTCATTTAACTGATATCGCTCCCGCTGGTAGGAAGCATCCCGCATTACAGTATCAATTTCAGAACGGTTTTCGTTTGAATCGGCCAAAAAGCGACGGTATACCTTTCTGCCGCTCTCCATGGTATAGCAGACCACCCATCTGACATAGCGTTTCTCTTCCTTTGGGTTAATTTCCTCTGCAGAAATCTCTGTCTGCGCTTCCTCCTCCCTAAAGCTCCCCGGCATTCCGGCATCCTGCCATCTCTTCTGCATCCGGATTGCTGCATCGATCGTCTTTTCCTCGGTTGAATTCATCCGTCGGAGCATCCGATCATCGAAAGCCTCATACATAATGTCATCGGAGCCGAAGCTTTCGCCCTGATAATAACCAAAAGCCGTATAGTCATCTTCCATCGTCACAGACACGGCTGCAATGTTCCCTTTCTCCGGAATCCAGCGATCATAGCCTGCCCAGTCAAACTGAAAGCCTGCAAGGATCAAAACCGCTGCCGCTATACTGAAAATTCCGGCAAGCTTTCCATCCAATATGGTTTTTAACTCGCATCGGTAAATCAGGCGGATCACCACATGTCCGACAAGGACACCTACAATGCAGCCACCAAATAAAAACAGCCCCTTATTTTTGCTGCTACACGGGAAATGATCATGCCAACAGCAATGCCAAAGGGCACTGCCATCGCAGCCTCCAAAATACCCTTGAGGGGTGCAAATGCAATGGCATGCTCATAGCTTTCTGTTTTGCGCCTGCGGTAAAGCCAGAATGCAAACAGGCCTGCAGCAGCCGCACAGGCAAGAAGCAAAATACATTCTACCCCCACAGCCCTGCCCCAGCCGCCTGCATTTTTATAGCTGCACAGTCGTCCTTCGTCTCTGTACCAGATATGATTCAGCAAGTCCCAAAAGCCTGCAAAGGGTGTCAGATAGCTTTTTGCATCCACTGTCTTGCATCTGCACTGCAATAGCTGGCAAAAAACATCGTTTTAATTCATCGATCAGGAATCTCACTGCCAGCTCATAGGAAAAAAACACCGCGCATCCCAACAGCGCCGTCAGGATGTTTCCGGTCAGCATGACTGCCACAAGCGCCACCTGATACATCGCAATAAACGCAAGCTGCTCCACGAACCATGCCAGTAATGACTGTGCCGCCAGAATTCCTGTCATTCCATGAAATGCTGCGCCAATGATCCAGTCCAGCAAAAGTGCTGTCAGGGTAGAAAAGCTATAGACCAAAATTCCGTTTCCACAGATCAGCATATAACGCTTTTTTAAGGATTCCGGGACCGAAAAGTACAGATCTGTTTTTCTGCGGCTGTAAAGCCAGCAAAAGCCCTGCACGGCAAATAGAATTGCAAAAAAAGCAGCAAACAGGACGTGTATGGAGGAAAAGCCGATCACATCCGTGATCCTGGACTGAATCAGCTCCCGCAGGGACTCTGCGGCCTGCGCTGCATTGTAAACACTGTCATTTGCATAATTGTTCTGTAAACCAGTCAGTACAACCATCAGATACAGCGGACCGCAAAAGAGTGCCATCACCAGACACAGCAAAAAGTCCAGCTTCTTCTTCTGTTATTTTCCAGCCATTTAGCCCAGTACGATTTTTTTAATATCATAACCTTGCACCTCCGTCTCGCTGATAAAGATTTCTTCCAGGGAAAGGGGCAGCACTTCGTGGAACAGACAGTCTGCCGCTGCAAACATGGCGATCATCTCTTCTCTGCTTCCTCTGACTGTCAGAGTCAACAAAGATCCCCGTCTATCGCATTTTACAATGTCTAACTGCTTTAACAGCCGCTTCTCTTCCTCTTTGGAAGAAAAGACGCACTGGATTTTCTGGATGTTGCACTTCATCTCCTCCAGATCCTTCGATAAGAGCACGCCGCCCTGATGTAAAAGCCCCACATGGTCGCAAATATCCTCAAGCTCGCGCAGGTTATGGGAGGCGATCACCGGAGTAAACTGCCGCTCCTGCATTTCTTTTGCAAAAATGCTTTTGACGCTCTGGCGCATTACAGGATCGAGCCCGTCAAAGGTCTCGTCACACAGAAGGTACTCCGTCTTTGCGCTCAGCCCCAGCAGAATCGCGAGCTGCTTTTTCATCCCTTTGGAAAAGGTGCTGATCCTGCGTCTCGATTCCAGCCCGAAGCTGTTTAAGTATAAGTAAAACCGTTCCCGGTCAAAATTCCGGTACACGCTGCTGTAATAACGCTCCATGTCCTTCGGCGTCGCACCGTTGAAAAAATACGGCTCGTCCGCGATGAAAAACAGCTTCGCCTTTGCATGCACATTGTCGTATACCGGCATGTTATCCACAATCGCTAATCCGTCATCCGGCTTAAATACCCCGCACGCCAGGCGCAGCAGCGTACTTTTGCCCGCGCCGTTTGTCCCGATCAGCCCGAAAACCTCTCCTTCCCGGACTGTCACGCTTACATTTTTCAGAGCTTCAATCCCGTCGAAGGATTTGCTCACGTTTTTCAGTTCTATCATGTTTTCCGCTCATTTCTGCGCACGCTTTTTGCGCATGTCGAGTTTGTGTCAAGTGCGCGCAGACACAAATCCCGCGATTGAAAAATTTTATTTTTCAATCTTCCTCTCATTCCGCTGCATGGGCTTTGGTCTCTTTTTGCCCTGCCGCAGCTGTATCCTCTTGTTCCAGGAACTCAGTCAGCTCCTTTACCGTCATCCCCATGCTCAGTGCTTCCTTTTTCAGATCCCGGAGCTTTTCTAAAATTTCCTGCTTCCGGACGTCCTTTAGACTGTCGCTGTAGGCGACGTAATTGCCCTTTCCTTTTTACTGTGTATAAAAATCCGGTCCGCTCCAGCTCACTGTATGCCCGCTGAATCGTGTTCGGATTGATCGACAGCTCCACCGCCAGGGAGCGTACGGACGGCATCCGGCTGTTCGGCTCCAGCGCACCGCTTAAAATCAGCATCTGGAACTTGTCCACGATCTGCTCGTACAGCGGTCTGGTATCCCGGTAATCCAGTATAATCATCCTTTCCTCTCATTTCTGCGCACGCCTTTTGCGCATGCCGAGTTTGTGTCAAGTGCGCGCAAACACAAATCTCGCGATTGAAAAATTTTATTTTTCAATCTTTCTTCCTTCTTCCGTTCCGATTCTTTTTGCCTTTTTCATCGGTTCAGAACTGTATTGATTGTATTAAGTGTATTATCAGTATTAGTACGCTTTGAATATATACAGAATGTTGGTTCTTGTCAAGAGATTTTTCTATCACTTTTCCTTGCTTTTTTCACATAAAATGGTATACTGAAAAAATAACTTAAATTTCAGGAAGCATTTCAAACTTATGGAGGGATTACACCATGATTACGCTTCTGTCAAGACTGTTCATCCCGGATTACGAGAATTATTCCAGCCCGAAGGTTCGCCAGGCATACGGCATTCTCACCGGTTCGGTGGGCATTTTTTTTAACTTTTTTCTATTTGTGCTAAAGATCGTCGCCGGTATGATCAGCCATTCCATCGCCATCACTGCGGACGCATTCAACAACCTGTCGGATGCCGGTTCTTCGGTCATTACGCTGATCGGATTTAAGATGAGCGGACAGGAAGCAGACTCCGACCATCCTTATGGGCACGGAAGAATCGAATATCTCGCCGGGCTTTCCGTTTCTGCCATTATCCTCATCATGGCAGCGGAGCTTGCCAAATCCTCCTTTGAGAAGATCCTGCACCCGACCCTGCCGGAAATTTCTCCGGTTATTTTTTTGATTCTGGTCGTTTCCATTCTCGTCAAGCTCTATATGTATTTTTATAATCACAAAATTGCCGGTGCCATCGACAGCTCTGCGATGAACGCAACAGCGTCTGATTCCTTCGGCGATGTGCTCGCTACCTTTGTCGTCCTCCTTTCTTCTGTTATTGGGTGGATTTTCGGTCTTGCCATCGACGGCTGGTGCGGTCTTTTGGTCGCAGTCTTCATCTTTTATTCCGGCGTAAGCTCTGCCCGGGATACCATCAATCCGCTGCTCGGTCAGGCTCCCGACCCGGAGTTTGTCACAAAAATCCGCAGCATTGTGCTTTCCCATCCACAGATCATGGGCATTCACGACCTGCTCGTTCACGATTACGGTCCCGGACGACGGATGATCTCCCTGCATGCGGAGGTCAATGCCCAGGGCAGCTTTGTGGAGCTGCACGATCTGATTGATAACATAGAGCGCGAGCTGCAGCAGAAGCTTTCCTGCAGTGCTGTCATCCATATGGACCCGGTCATCACCGATGATCCGGAGATCAATGAGCTGCGCCATAAGGTCACCGATATCGTCTACCGGCTCGATGAGCAGCTGACCCTTCACGATTTTCGTATTATACGCGGTCCTACCCATACAAACGTCATTTTCGATGTTGTGGTTCCGTTTCATTTTAAAATGACTGATGCCCAGCTGCGCAGCTGGCTCGATAAACGGATCAAGCAGATCGATCCGTCCTATTTCTGTGTGATCAATATCGACAAAAATTAGCGGATCTTGTGCTCCGTGTGTAATATCGTTTTTTGCCTCATTTCTGCGCACGCTTTTTGCGCATGCCGAGTTTGTGTCAAGTGAGCGCAGACACAAATCACGTGATTGAAAAATTTTATTTTTCAATCTTACCACTTATTTCGTCTTTTACAATGGAGAATTTTTTATCATGAGCTTACTCGAATTATTCCTTCTGGCTGTCGGTCTGTCGATGGACGCTTTTGCCGTATCCGTCTGTAAGGGCCTGTCCGTACGCCGCGGCAGTATGAAACAGGCACTCACCGTCGGCATCTGGTTCGGTGGCTTTCAGGCGCTGATGCCCTTTCTCGGCTATCTTCTGGGCATCACGTTTTCCTCTCTGATCACGAGCATCGACCACTGGATCGCCTTCGTCCTGCTGGCATTTATCGGTTTCAACATGATCCGCGAAGCCAGAAGCGATGAAGAAAATGAATCCAATGACCGCTTCGATTTCAAAACCATGCTTCCGCTTGCTGTTGCAACCAGCATCGACGCACTTGCCGTCGGCGTTACCTTCGCTTTCCTGCGGGTAAACATCGTTCCGGCAGTCAGCTTCATCGGCTGCATCACTTTCCTGCTCTCCGCAATCGGTTTAAAGGCAGGCAACATCATCGGCGCAAAAAACCGCTCCCGCGCAGAATTTGCGGGCGGTCTTGTCCTGATCCTGATGGGCATAAAGATTCTGCTGGAACACCTCGGCGTGATTTCGTTTTAAAAAGCTTTTGTGTGAGTTTGACTAAAAAATCTTTTGCTTGACAACTGTATGATGCAGTGTTAAGGTTGGCATATGCGATATACATTAACAATCACGGGAGATCCGGAAGGGATTTTCTGATAAAAGAAAGGAAAGGAGGTATGTTATGATGTTATTGTTCGTCGGATCAAATCGAAGCTATTTTGAATATCATAAGAATGCCTCCCGCCCAAACTGACGTTTTGATTCGTCTGACAAGAGCCGCGGCATTCTCATGCTGCGGCTTTTTTTATACAACAGGATGTTGAAAAACAGGCATTTTGTTGTCAATCAGGGCAGCCTGCCTCTTGTCTGATCCGGTTTCTTTACCGCTCTCAGAAAGCTCCGGTGCTTTCCTGAAAAAGAGATTTTTGCCGCAGAACATGCTTTCATGCTTCTGCGTTTTTTTATACCCAGGGGTATGTCCTGCCTTTGCAGGCATTATGAGCAAACGTCCCTTTCGACGTTATGTTTTTTACAAATGGAGCGAAAATCCTGTCTGGCGGGATTTTTTCCACATATATCAACTTCAAAAGAAGGGGGAATTTATTTTCATGAAAAAGTTGTCCTATTACTTAAAACAGCATATTCCGGGCTATCTGTTTGCCATCCTTTCGATGGTTATCGCAGTCAGCCTGGATCTGCTCACCCCGCAGGTGACCCGACATATTGTCGATGACGTTCTTGTGGGCGGTCAGATGGGGAAGCTCAAATATCTGCTGCTGGCGATTTTACTCATCGGCATCGGACGCTGTATTTTTCAGTACACCAAGGAGTTTACCTTCGACAAAATCTCCTCGACCATCGCCACAGACATGCGCCGCGATTTATTCGCGCACATTCAGTCGCTGTCCGCCGACTTTTTTGACAAGACGAGCACCGGTGAGCTGATGGCGCGCGTCAAGGACGACATCGACCGCATCTGGAATGCGCTCGGCTACGTCGGCATGCTGATGATGGAGGTTGCGTTCCATGTCACCGTCATTTTATTCTGCATGTACAGCTTAAACTGGAAACTTGCGATCCTGCCCACGCTCTGCATGATTTTCTGCGCTGTCCTTGCAATTTTGATGGAAAACAGACTCGGAACTATCTACGAAGAGATCAGTGAGGAAAACGCAAAATTAAACACCGTTGCAGAAGAAAACCTTGCAGGCGTGCGCACCGTCAAAGCCTTTGCGCGGGAAAAAATTCGAAATCAAAAAGTTTCTTTCCCACAATAAGCGCTACTACGAGCTGAACATGACGCAGTCCCGCGTGTTTGTCCGCTACTCTCCGTACTTTTCCCTGATTGGAAAACTGCTGCCGCTTCTGGTGCTTTTGATCGGCGGTTACTTATTCCTGCAGGGAGAGCTGACGCTCGGTGCACTCAGCGCATTCGTACAATATTCCACCAACATCGTATGGCCGATGGAAATGCTCGGCTGGCTGTCCAACGACTTTTCCTCCGCGGTCGGCAGTTACCGCAAAATCCGCAAAGTGTACGACCAGAAGCCTTCGATTCAGGAACCTAAAGAACCGATTGTCCTGCCGGAAGTGACCGGCGATATCCGCTTCGAGCACGTTTCTTTCCATAAAGAGGACCAGCATGAGATTCTTCACGACATCCATTTCCATGTGGAGGCAGGCAAAACGATCGGTATCATGGGTGCGACCGGAAGCGGCAAGACGTCCCTGATCCAGCTGCTCTGCCGCCTTTACGACGCGACGGGCGGCACGATCTATCTCGACAACGTGGATATCCGCAAACTCAGCCTGCGCCAGCTGCGCAGCTGTATTTCCACCGTCATGCAGGACGTCTTTCTGTTCTCGGATACAATTCAGGAAAACGTTATGCTCGGTCAGAAAGGAAACTTAAACATTTCCGACGTGCGGCTCGCTTCCCGCGACGCACAGGCTTCGGAATTTATCGACCGGCTCTCCGAGCAGTATGACACCGTAATCGGCGAACGCGGTGTCGGCTTGTCCGGCGGCCAGAAGCAGCGAATTTCCATCGCGCGGGCGCTTGCAAAGCATACACCTGTGCTGGTGCTGGATGATTCGACCAGCGCACTGGATATGGAAACGGAATATGCCATCCAGCAGACCCTCACCCGGCTGCCCCATACGACCAAGCTCATCATCGCGCACCGTATCAGTGCCGTCCGTCATGCAGACGAAATCATCGTCCTGGAAAACGGACACATTGCAGAACGTGGTACCCACGAAGAACTGCTTGCCCTTCACGGGCTTTACTATCAAACCTGGCAGGCTCAATTTGGCATGATGCCTGACCAGAAGGAGGTGACAGATTATGGCTGTTAATTCTTATAAGCAGGACGAACACAGCACAGACGTCGGTAAAATGAAGACGCTGATGCGCCTGTTTTCCTATCTGCTCGACTATAAAAAAGAGATCCTCGCTGTTCTGGCGATCATGGCGTTCTGCGTGTTTGTCAGTCTCGTAAACCCTCTGATCATGGAAAACGCGATCGACAAGCATATTTCCACCGGCGATTTTCCCGGACTGGCAAAACTGATTGGAATCGCCGTTGTGCTGAACGTGATCATGATCCTTTTTGTCAAGCTGCGGATGCTGATTATGGCAAAGGTCTGCAACAGTATCCTCGTAACGATCCGCCAGCAGCTTTATACCCACATCCAGACCCTGGATTTTTCCAGTTCTTCGACAGCCGTCCCACAGGAAAAATTCTCGCCCGTATTATCGGCGACATCAACTCCTTAAAGGACGTGCTAGGCAACTGCGTCACGACGCTGATCCCGGATTTTTTCACAATCTGCGCCGTCGTCGTGATCATGTTTTTCAAAAATCCGGTTCTCGCAGCGGCTTCCCTGATCAGCCTGCCGCTGATGATCTTCTGCATGTGGTTTATCCAGGTGTACTCGCATAAGCGCTGGCAGATCCACCGGAAAAAATCTTCCAACTTGAATGCTTTTGTCCACGAAGATCTGTCCGGTATCCGGATCATCCAGAGCTTTTCCGCCGAACAGGAAACGATGGCTACGTTCCATCAGCTGACGGACGAGCACCGGGATTCTTTTTATCGACGCAGTGCGCTTAAATGACGCATTCGGTTCCGCCATCGATATTTGCTGGGCAATCGGCACTTTCGCCCTGTATTTTACCGGCATTGTCCTTCTCGGTCCCGATAAGATTTCCCTCGGTATCCTGATCGCATTCGGCTCCTATATTTCGATGTTTTGGAATCCGATTATGAACCTGAGCAACTTCTACAACCAGATCATCACCAATATCGCCGGAGCCGAACGTATTTTTTTGAGATTCTGGACACAGAGTCTAAAATTTCCGATGCTGACGGTGTGACCAAGCTGCCTCCGGTCAAAGGGGCTGTTACCTTCGACCATGTTTCCTTCTCTTACGATGGAGAGAAACGCGTTTTAGACGACGTCAGCTTCCAGATCAAACCCGGCGAAACGATTGCTTTAGTCGGTCCTACCGGCGCAGGCAAAACGACGATCGTCAACCTGATCAGCCGCTTTTACGATATCCAGACCGGTCATATCCTGATCGACGATTACGACGTGCAGAAAATTTCCATCGAAAGCCTGCGGCATCAGATGGGCATTATGACCCAGGATAACTTCCTGTTCTCAGGAACCATTAAGGATAACATCCGCTACGGAAAGCTGGATGCCACGGACGAAGAGATCATCGCAGCCGCAAAGGCAGTCAACGCACATGACTTTATCCTAAAGCTCGAAAAAGGCTATGACACCGTATTATCCGAACGCGGCGGCGGTCTTTCCATCGGTCAGAAGCAGCTGCTTGCCTTCGCACGCACGATGGTATCCGATCCCCGCATCCTGATTCTGGACGAGGCAACCAGCAGTATCGATACCAACACGGAAATCCTCGTGCAGGAGGGCATTGAACAGCTTTTAAAGGGACGTACCTCCTTTGTCATTGCACACCGCCTTTCCACGATCCAGAAGGCCGACCGGATCTTCGTCATCGACGACGGCCGCATCATCGAGGAGGGCAATGCAGCGCAGCTGCTTGCGCAGAAAGGCTTCTACTACGATCTGTACATGAGTCAGTTTAAAAATGTGATGTAAATCACTGCACCGCGGCATAAAGACGATATCATTTTGTTGTGCCTCACTACGAGCAAAAACGGCGCTGTCTGGAATTTCGTTTTCCAGACAGCGCCGTTTTTGTGCCTTCTTTCTATTCTGCCCCTTCTTGTGCCCGTTATTCTTTTTTCGGATAAGATCACTGCAAGCATTCCCTGCTCCACCGTCACACTGGACCGTTTTCCAATAAATTCATTGGAAATTCCGATCGGAAAGCTGTTTGTAATCTCACCGTCCTGCATTTCATATTTTAAATTCCAAATCGTAACGCCTGATGCCTTTTCCCCAAGAGAAAACAGGGACAGAAAGCCTTTCGCTTCCGGTTTAAACCAGACCGTCTCGTTCTGCATCACGAACGCCGTCGTCTTATCATCCATCAGATACCCAACTGCGCTGCACTGTTTTAAATAAATCAGGCACTGCAGGTTTGCCAGCGTATGCTCGAATCTGCCGCCCATTCCGCCGTAAATGCGAAATTCCTGACAGCCTTCTAAAAGACCTATACGGATGGCCGCCAGCATATCCGTATCGTCCTTTTCTGTCGGAAGTACAACGACATGATCCGGCGCAATTTTTGCGATCTCCGCAATCTGCGGCATGTCCGATTCCTGCACGGAATCAAAGTCGCCCACAATCAGGTCCGGAACTATATCATATTTTCTGCAGGTATCGTAACCGCCATCCACTGCGATCACAAAATCCTCCGGCTTTGTTTCGATTTTTTGAACATTGCAGTCTCCTGCTCCAATTAAGATACACCGTTGCATGCTGCCACTCCCTTCTGTCCATCTGCGCCGCCTGCATGATACCTCCACGCTGTGGCAGCCTACTTACTCCTTCTGACGCTTCTCGTTTTCTCCGCCCCAGTCATAAATCATTTCCGCCGACGAGCCCTCCGCCGTGTAGGTCTTTTTGCAAAGCGGTAATTCATCCGGGATACAACGTTTGTATTGTCCGTTGCAATCCCGCTTACCATTGTATTCCAGTACACGATTTCATATTCCGTATGCGGATAATATGCCGCCGGATCGTAAGCTGGCACATATTCGATGCTGCTTCTCTGTACGCCGAGATCCTCCATTTTCTGTCCCAGCACCCGAATTGTACCACTTGGCTGTGCAAGAGAATCATCTTCTACAAAAGAAAACTTCCAGCCGTCATCTGTAAGGAGAAATACGATCGCTTCTTTCGTGACCGGCACATAGGTATTGCCCGTCCAGTATTCCATCGTGCGATTGATAAACGCATCCCGGATGGCCTTGTACTGATCCGTCACGATGAAATTCCGCGCCGTCTTGTAGTCTTCCTGTTCAAACGCCTCAAACATCGGCGCGAAGTAATCGCTTATCTCCTGCTGTTTGGAAAGACATGCCAAAATACCATCTGCTTCTGCATCTCCCAGCGCCTGCGCCCGTTCTACCAGTTCCTTCCAGCTGTCCCGATGCGAAAGGCTTAAATAAATCTTCTGTGCTTTCGGTATTATAAATCTGTATGCTGCTTCCTGGTAGCTATTGTCCTTTTCGGCAAGCCCCAAAAGCTTTTCGGCAACGTCTGCATATTCGTCAAAATCAGAGGTTCCATCCAGTTCGTCTAACATCAGGGACGCAGTATCCTCCTGCACTGTGACCTGCTGGACACAGTTTTCTAAAACGCTTCTGACACTTTCATTATCCGGATCTGATTCCAGCACGGTAAGACAACTCCTGATATCGTCCAGACCGGCAGTCTTTTCATTGATATGCTCCACTACGCTGTTCAATACGGTCGCACAGTAGTTCTGCAGCAGAATTTCGGACTGTGTCGTCTCGTATCCCTGATGCAGAATTTCTGCCGCCTCATCCAGCTGTCCCTGCGCTGCATAATCATCCGCCAGCCCACGATAAGCACGCACGCTGCCTTCATCGATGGAAAGCGCTTCCGTATAAGCCTCCTGCGCCTCTAAATAATTCATTTCCGTCATATATTTTGCCGCAAGGGTCAGCTGCTTTTCCACCTTTGTCTGCGGTAAATTATGATAAATCAGCGTAGAACCTGCTGCCGCCACAATCACTGCTGCCGCTGCGATTCCGATTTTTTTCCTTTTCTGCGCTAATTTTTTTCCTCTTTTTTTTCCACATGATAGATCTCTGCCTTTTCCTGTCTTTCTTTCGCCCCGATGCCAAAACCAACGGATTTTCCGGCTGTTTCTGGTGTCAGCGCATACAGACGGTATTGTATCAACTTTTCTTCCGCTTTGTAAAGGCTTTACACGAAAAAGTCACAGATCCGCTCTTCTATTCCCAATCATGCTCCCATAGAGCGGAACATTCCAAACATAAGCCCCATACTCAGAAATGGTCCAAGCGCAATCTTCCGCTCTCTCCCGTTTCGAAACAACATCAGATACAGACAGTATCCCCCTGCAAGCGCCATTCCAAACGCAAGACTGTCCCAGACAGCAGACAATCCCAAAAAGAAACCACCTGCCGCCATCAGCTTGACATCCCCGCCGCCGACTGCTCCCGGCCTGCATACAGCTGCCGCAAAAAGCGGCAATCCGGCAATAAACGCCCCGGCAAGACGCATTTTTATAGAAGGCTGCGGCATCCAAAAAAGCGCAGCAACACCGGTCAGGAACAGAAATCCCGTGATCGCGTCCGGAATCTTTCTTTTCTTAAAATCACAAAGGCTGGCTGTAATCAGACCTCCCATAAAAAGCACATCAAACAAATAGCTTCCTGTTTCTTTCATTTTTTCCGCTCATTTCTGCGCACGCTTTTTGCGCATGTTTTCTGCTTTCCATTCTAGCAAATTTGCGACTTTCCGGTAAGCCGTAATGTCTCACAAAATCGATAATCCAAACGCACGTTCTTTTTGTAACCACTTGCAAATTTGGCAGCAATTTCAAAACTGGTATGGTAAAAAAAGTGTAAAATGGCACTTTCTATCATGCCACATATTGCTTATGATAAGAAAAACTTTGATGAGGAGGATTTCCACTATGAAAAAAAGAATCTTTTCAGAAGCTGGTTTTAACCGGTGTATTTGCAGCATTATCTTATGTTGTCTTCACTTTTTTGCAGATTAAGATCCCGCTTCCCGGCGGCGACGCAACAAGCATCCATCTCGGCAATGCAGTCTGTGTTCTCGGCGCGCTGATCCTTGGCGGTCTCTGGGGCGGCATCGGCGGCTCCATCGGCATGACCATCGGCGACCTTTTCGATCCCGTCTATGTCGTATATGCGCCCAAGACCTTTATTCTGAAGCTCTGCATCGGTCTGATCACCGGTCTGATCGCCCATCACTTCGGTCACATCACTTATCAGACAGACAAAAAGAAAATCGCCCGTATTGCAGCACTGGCAGCACTGGGCGGGCTGATCTTCAACACAATCTTTGATCCTCTTGTAGGATATTTTTACAAGCTGCTGATCCTGGGCAAACCCGCTGCAGAGCTGACTCTGGCATGGAATATCACTGCAACAGCCATCAACACCGTGATTTCCACCATCGTTTCCGTTCTTGTATACATGGCGCTTCTGCCTGCACTCAAAAAGTCCGGTCTGTTCTTTCAGGTCGGCAAAGAAGGATCTTCCAAATGAATCTACAGATTCCCAAAAAGGCGGCAGTCATCAACAGCTTCGCCGGATATGGACGCTGTTCCCTCACCGAGGCGCTTCCCATTTTGAGCGCCATGAGGGTGCAGGCGTGCCCGGTGCCTACCGCCGTTTTTTTCCAATCATACAGGGTTTGCAGCCTTCGCCTGTCAGGATCTGACCGCGTTCCTGCCCTCCTATCTGGAGCAATGGAAGCAGTTAAATCTTACGTTTGACGGTGTTTTGTGCGGATTTTTAGGACAGGCAGAACAAATTCTGTCTGTTTCTTCCTTTCTTTCCGACCAGAAAAGCCGAGGCTGCCAAACAATTCTCGTCGATCCCGTCATGGGCGATCACGGAAAACCCTATCGCACGATCACACCAAAACACTGTCAAAAGCTGCGCAGCCTGATTCCGCTGGCAGACATCATTACGCCCAATATCACGGAAGCATGCCTTTTGACGGATACGCCCTGGAAAGACGGCTTCTGGAATGAATCTGAGCTTTCTGAGCTTTGTCAAAGGCTTCACAAACTCGGTCCGTCCAAAATCGTCATCACAGGTCTGCCCTGCCTGATCCATGGGAAAGAAGGCTTTGAAAATTATCTGTCCTGCAAGGAGCCGTTTTCTCAACGCGCCTGCCTGACGCCCCTGCAGGTCCGTCCCGACATGGAACCGGCGATATTTTCGCTTCGATCCTGATGGCGGACGCACTAAACGGCGTCGATTTTTCCGTCTCCGTCCAAAAGGCGGCGGATTTTATTTCCAAATGTATTTCCGCATCGAAAGCGCTGCAGATTCCGGAGCCTGATGGCGTCTGCTTCGAAAATTTCCTGTCAGATCTGGCAGACCAGTAAATGATACATCTATAACCGGGCGTATCAGCTCCTGTTTTTCCTGCACGAAAAAGAATGCGCCGAGTGCGCATCCTCGCAGCGCGTTTTTCTTTCATAGGACGCATTTTCCTATGAAAGAAACAAAAGATCCTGCATTGTCCGGCGCAAACGCGCAGCTGCAATGCAGGATCTTTTTTGCAATCTGTTATTTCGATCCGGCTCTATTTTACCAGCACTTTCTCAATTTCTGCGATATAAAGCGTATGGAAATCCTTATCCGGATACCAGGAATCCACGGTCTTTTGATCCAGAAATGCCGCTTCCTCCATGGGTTGTGCGAACAGCTTACGGCACACGAACGTCATCCGGCTTTCTTCAAAAACGGGTGCGCCATCTACAAGTGACTCTGTCAGTCCGCTTTTGGCGATCTTATCCTCTGTCCTTCCAGATACCGTTCCCATGTAATTTAACATCTCCCGCTGTGTTTCCGGGAAAATACCAAGGGAAAACGTCTCTGTCTGATCCAGAAAGGTCTTCGTGTAGCGCTGTGGGCGAATCACGATCATCACGACCGACTTTCCCCACATTTCACCTACTGCTCCCCAGCTCGCCGTCATGGCGTTGCTTTTGCCGTCTTTGTTTGCAGCTACCAGCAGCCACTCTTTTCCGATCAGCTCGAAGGGGTTATCCTTGATCTCCTGCGGTTTGATTTCACGAAACATAGTTTTCCTCATTTCTGCGCACGTTTTTGCGCATGTCGAGCTTGTGTCAAGTGCGCGCAGACACAAAATCCCACGATTGAAAAATTTTATTTTTCAATCTTCTTTCTCCCGTCTTTAGTCTACGATTCCGTCATCTTCCGGAATGATCACTGCCAGAATAAAATACAGAATCAGTCCAAGGAAGCCTGCACTTGTAATCAGGCTGATCACTACATATAAAATACGGATCACAGTTGCATCGATCCCAAAGAAATCTCCAAGGCCGCCGCACACGCCGCATACCATTCTGTTCGTTGTGGAACGAAATAATTTTTTATTGTTCATAAGGATGTCCTCTCTTTCTTTGCTTTATCTTAATCCTGTTCGAAGTAAATTTCAATATTTCCCATGGAAGAATCCAATTTCATCTTTCCGGATGCCTTATTGCAGATTACGAAATTTTCCATGGAAACGCCGTCAAATTCTACGTTTCCCAGATCGCTGTCGATCTCATAATCAAAATCGTCTTCGCTCTGTGAAAGGTTCAACACAATGTTTCCAAGCTCAGCATCTGCATCCACCATATCTGTGATGCTCCCCGAAAAACGGAGGACACCTGCTTCTGCATCCGCTTCCAGCTCCGCTGCCTCACTATCCGTCACAGTAATGGCTCCCGCCTCCGCCGACAAAATCAGCTTTTTCGTCTGCAGCCCGGATGCTTCAATGCTTCCAGCTCCTGCCGAAAATTCCATTTCCTCCGCCGAAAAATCCTGCAGTGCCACATACGCCGCCTGTGCATCGATTTCGATCTTTTTCCAGTCCCTCGATTCCGGAACCGTCAGGACGATTTCGCCGCCCTTTTGAATCGGTTTATGGTTCTTTTCTTCCAGATACAGGCAGTTGTCTTCGATATAACAGTTCATCTTATCCCGATTGCTTCCGCTGAGGATAATTGCGTCGGACTTTCCGGGAACGATTTTTAATGCCAGGGTATTTGCGGAAATTTCCATTTCTTCCGGCAGCTTCCCGTTGAACGAAATTACCTCGCCTGTGCTGGTGCTTCCTACATCTACAGGGCTGTCGGTTTCCCGTGACAAAATCTGAATCGATTCTTTTGTATTTGCCGGGAAATTCAAACCGATAAACGTGTCGCTGCCACCGAAAATGAATATAGCGGCTGTTGATCTTGTCAATATTCTTCCATCCACCCATTGAGCTTCCGATCCCGATGAAAAGGAAGCCTGTTGCAATACAGATGATCGAGACTGCAATCATCCCTTTTTTCCAGTTTTTCATACTGCCCGACCTCCTTTTCTCGTCACAATCCTGTGCAGGCAGTTGCACAACGCCCGGACTCCTGTCGGAACCACCTTACCGATCAGCCATCCCATAAGCAGCGTCACCAAAACGCCGATTCCGATTGCTGCCAAACTGATGCCGATTCCAATCATCGCCGCCGCTGGCCACGCTACGATCTGCGTAAACGCCTGAATCAGCGCCCAGATGCCCGCACCTGTACAAACGATTCCGCAGACCAGCAGTGCAATTCCTGTGATAAACAGGGCAAAGAGAACGGAAATTGCCGCCACAAGCAGCCCAAACACAATTGGAAGCACCACAGGCGCTGCGAAGACGATCAGCAAAATCCACAGCCAGACCGAAGGTTGCCTTCTGCGGGCAGCGCTGGAATCATCCTCTGCATCGCTATCCGTGCTCTGCCAGTCCTCATCAGAACGGTCGCCGCACGCAGGTTGCTTTACCCGCTGCAGCTCTTCCTTCTGCGGCTCCCGGTCGACGTAGCCGTTTTCGGAGAAATAACCGCTGTCACCCAGCTGACCGGTGCGGCTGCTGTCCTGCCAATTTTCGTCCGCCTGGCCGCTGCGCTCGCCAGCGGCGCTGCTATCCTGCCGCAGTCCGTTCCGGATAGAATCCGCGACCTCCTCCGGTGTGCCGAGTTCCTGCAGAATATCGAAATCTCCTGCGTCGCCCGCGTCGTTTAAGTAATCCTCATAATATTGCAGCGCTTCTTCCCGCTCCGCCTGCGGAACATCTAAAAGCTGCGCTTCCAGACGATTTAAAAATTCTGCCCTGTCCATCAATTTTGTCCTCCCTCAAAAAGTGCCGTTATCTTCTCAGAATATCGAATCCATTCCGCTTCATACAGCGAAAGCTGCGCGCTTCCTTGCTCCGTAATCCGATAATACCGCCGGTTCCTGCCTCCGAATTCCATATCGTAGACTTCCAGGCAGCCGTCTTTTTGCAGTCTGCGAAGCACCGGGTACAATGTCGATTCCGACAGATCGATCGCCTGGCGGACCTCCTGCGTGATTTTATAGCCGTATGTCCCTTCCGGCTCCCGAGAAACAACTGCAAGAACAATCGCATCCAGCAGCGCAGAGCCTGTATTAAAAATCATACGTTCCCATCCTTTCCCTAAACCTGTATCTTCTACAATATTATATATTGTATAATATTGTTTGTGTTATAAACTATAAGCTACGCTTTTCATTTTGTCAAGGGCGACAAGGATGATAAAAAAGAATGTGCCCTGGCGCATCCTCGTAGAGCGTTTATTATCGTATGGAAACGAAGTTTCCTATACGAAAAAAAGAATGTGCCAGGGCACATTCTCGCGCCGAGGCGCGGTTGCTTCGGCAACCATCTACCCTTGCGCCGAGTGCGCATCCTCGCGGAGCGTGCATTCTATTGTTTATGAAATCTTTCGCTTCCGCACAGAAACCTCTTTTCCGTCGATATCCAGATCAAAGAGCCAGCCCGCCACTTCGAAGCCGCGGATCCTCATGTGACCGCAGTTAATCGGCAACTGTGGATGAAAGACCGGTTCTCCATCCTCCATGGTAAGCCCCAGAATTTCAAAATAAATCAGGGATAAAAATGCAGTTGCGCTCCAGGTCTGTTTGCGTCTGGAATCCCATTCCACGATTCCGCCGGGTCCCTGCTCCTGCATACCACCATAAAGCGCACCGGTATCCGGATGATAAATTTCGGAAAAGTGCATATCCCGGACTGCCTTCTGTGCCATCAGATACAGCTCTTTTTCGAAGCTTTCCTGATGTCCTGCCCTGTGCATTGCGCGCGCCCAGAAGCCCTGGATATGCGGCCAGATCGTGCCGGAATGGCGTCCATAGCCGCCCAGGCACTCATAGCGCCAGAAGGTCGGCCATACACAGGGAATGCCGTGTGCGCAGATATGGGTATTTTCCCGGATCAACGCCGTCTGCCGTTCGTCCGCAATGCCGAACAGCACGGCAAATGCCAGCCCAAGCCCCTCTTCACAATCGCATTCTCCTGCTAGATAATCGTAGCTGCCGCGCTTCTCATTCCAGAAATTTTTGTTGACGGCTTTCTTCATGGCTGCCGCTTTTTCCTCGAACTCTTTCGCGGGCTCGCCAAGCGCATGGGCCATCTCTGCCAGAATTTCATAGGCTTTAAAATAAACGCAGTTGGTAGAAAGTGCCTTCATTGGGATGCCGTAGCCCTTTGGATAAACCGGATTGCCCGGATAATCCACCCATTCCAGGATTCCGGAACCCTGATTCGGGCATTTGCTGTACTTGTCCGGATATGCCGCAATGCCGTCGCCGTACACAGCGGGACCGCGGAACAAACCGTCCTCTTCATCAAATTCGTCCTCTTCCAGACGATGTACAGAATTTCTGCCGGCTTCAAAAGCAAGGCGATAGAAGTTATCGTCTTTATGAAATCTGCAGTACTCCCTGGCACCGATCATCCAGATGATCGAATCCCAATACTGGCCACCGATATAAATGTTTCCCTCTTTCTTCCTCCAAAACCGCAAGCAGCGTGTTTTTGAAACCTCCGAGACAAAATGCTCAACGCGTTCCATATGTTGATTGCCGTATCCCGGGTCCACGGGGTATTGTAGTCCAGCCCCGCGATCATACAGGGCTTTTCCTCCGTCAGCAGTCCGTTCTGGTAATATACGATATTGCCGACAATATCCCCCGCTGCGATCCGATACGCATCGTTTAGGAGCTATTGTCTGTCTCCATGTAAGGAATATTCAGATTCATTTTGACCCCCTGTCATTTTTTGTCGAAGCCGGAGATCTTTTCCTGTCTCCATACGCCACTTTTTCCCGGGCGGAAAATTTTTAACATCCGGAAAACACCGGCGCGTTCCAGCACCGTCATCACCAGATATAAAATGATGCTGTCCACCGGAGCCTTGATCACATTTTTGATCAGCCGCGCGGGAAGCATCACCATAAACGCCTTACCGTACACCTGAGACAGCCAGAAGGTTCCGAGCAGGACGTTCACCAAAAGCGCCACTGTCAGCTCCGCCGCCAGAATCCGCCAAAAGTTTGTCGGTTTGCGGTACAGGAAAAATCCGTAGATCAGTCCCGCCAGCAGGCAGTTTAAAGTCAGACCCGGAATCCATGCTCCGGTGGGATACAGCAGCAGCTTTAAAATATCCATCGCTGCAGCAAACAGGCTGCCGACCGCAGGGCCAAACAGGACGTCCACCATTTTTCATTCGGAAGACCGGATACGCCGATCTTTAAGTAATTCCCGATCTGAACGGTGAACGAGTTGAGAATCAACGCAAGCGCCGCAAAAAAGTCCGCACGCCGTGATGGTGCGGATATTGCGAAACTCCCGCATGGATTCCGTAAAAAGAGCTGCCATTTTTTTCATTGCATTTCCTCCTTCTACAGACATCGGGCCGCAAAAGGAGATAATGGGATTATCTTCTGCTGCAGCGAGATGCGGTCTGTATACCGCAAGCCGAACCGGCTTTTCGTCCAACAGGCAACTCTCTGTCCTGCCGGCACTTAACGCATACAAACCTACTCTGCATATTTTATTTTTTTGTTTCGTTTCCCATTATAGCAGTGCAGCCTGCAATATACAATTCATATTTCAGGAAAATCTGTCATGGTCTGCGCAGCTTTCTAAAAAAGGGACGAATCTGTTTTTCGATTCGTCCCTTTCAAATAGAGTTCTATTTTCCCCGATACCGCTTACATTGCGTACTGGCTGTTATACAGCGTTGCATAAAAAGCCGTTCTGTGCAAGCAGCGTCTCGTGGTTGCCCTGCTCGATGATATGACCATCCTTCATGACCAGAATGACGTCCGCGCTGCGGATGGTGGAAAGACGGTGTGCAACGATAAAGCTCGTCCTGCCTTCCATCAGCTTTGCAAATGCATTCTGAATTTTTAATTCTGTTCTGGTATCGATTGAGGACGTCGCCTCGTCTAAAATCAGCATCGGCGGGCGGCACAGCATAACGCGCGTTATGCACAGAAGCTGCTTCTGTCCCTGGGAAAGACTTCCGCCGTCCTCCGAAATAACCGTGTCATAGCCCTCCGGCAAGCGCATGATAAAACTGTGCGCATGGCATGCCTTCGCCGCTGCTTCGATCTCTTCCTGCGTCGCATCCGGCTTTCCGACCGTAATGTTGTCGCGGATGGTCCCGGCTCTCAGCCAGGTTTCCTGCAGCACCATGCCGTATCCCGCACGCAGGCTGTGTCTGGTCATTTCCCGGATATCCACATCTTCTACCGAAATGGAGCCGCTGTTTACATCATAAAACCGCATTAACAGGTTGATCACCGTGGTTTTGCCGCATCCGGTGGGTCCGACAATCGCCACGCGCTCACCCGGCTTTACCTGCAGATTGAAGTTCTCAATGAGCTTCTGCTCCGGCACATAGGAAAACGCAACGTCCTTCAGCTCCACTTTTCCATCCACATGCTGCAGTGAAACCGCATTTTCCACTTCCGGCACCTGAGATTTTTCTTCAATCAGCTCGAATACCCGTCCCGCGCAGGCGATCGCGTTCTGCAGCTCTGTTACGACGCCGGAAATTTCATTAAAGGGTTTGGTGTACTGATTTGCATAGCTCAAAAAGCTGCTCAGCTGTCCGACCGTCAGCCGTCCGTTGATCGCAGCCAGCGCGCCGAAGATGCCAACGCCGGTATACACAAGGCTATTGACAAAACGGGTGGACGGATTTGTGATGGAGGAAAAGAAAATCGCTTTCAACGAGCAAGTCTGGAGACGGCCGTTGATTTCATCGAATTTTTCGATGGCATCCTTTTCCTGCCCGAATGCCTGCACAATCTTCTGGTTGCCGATCATTTCATCAATCAAAGCAGTCTGCTCGCCTCTCGTTTCGACTGGGCCATGAACATGCTGAAGGTCCGTTTTGCGATAAACGAGGCCACAAACAGGGAAACCGGTGTTACCACCAGCACGACAATCGTGATGCCGACGTTGACCGAAAGCATGAAGCCGATCGTTCCCAGAATCGTAATCACACCGGTAAAGAGCTGGGTAAAGCCCATCAGCAGACCGTCCGCAAACTGATCGACGTCCGCAATGACACGACTGACGATCTCACCGTGGGCATGTCCGTCAATGTATTTGAGTGGCAGGACCTCTATCTTTTCAAATGCCTCGTTTCGAATATCCCGCACGATCTGATAGGTCAGTTTATTGTTGCAGACGTTCATAATCCACTGTGCCAGTGCGGTGATCCCGATCATGACCGCCATTTTGATCAGAACTGCAATCAGTCCGTCAAAATTGACATTACCTTTTCCAACGATGCAATCCACCGCTTTACCGATTAACAGTGGAAGATACAGCGTGGATGCGACAGTAATCGCCGCTAAAATCACGGATAAAAGAAGGAAAAAAACGGTACGGCTTCATATAGTGCAGCACTTTTTTCAGGGTCTGCGTCTGTCCTGCTTCCATTTTTTTTGCCATGCTCAGCATCCTCCTTTCTCTGCCTTATCCGCATTGGCGGCGTTTTCCCGCACTGCCTTCGCCGCCTTTTCATCGAACTGGGAATAATAAATTTCCTGATAAACCGGACAGGTCTCAAGCAGCTCCTCATGGGTTCCAAGTCCGGCAGCCTTTCCATCGTCCAGCACCAGAATTCGGTCTGCATGCTGAATGGAGGACGTTCTCTGGGAAACGATAAAGACCGCAGGATTTCCTTCCATATTTCGGATCGCTTTTCGAAGCGCCGCATCCGTCGCATAGTCGAGGGCAGACGCGCTGTCGTCCAAAATCAGGATCTCCGGCTGTCTGACAAGGGCACGGGCAATGGTCAGACGCTGTCTCTGACCGCCGGATAAATTCTTGCCTCCCTGCTCGATTCTGCTCTCGAGCTGTCCGTCTTTTTCTCAACAAACTCTTTTGACTGGGAAATTTCCAGCGCTTTCCACATTTCTTCTTTAGACGCGTCCTTCTTTCCCCAGCGCAGATTCTCTACAATGGTTCCGGCAAACAGCACTGCTTTCTGCGGCACGATGCCAATCCTGCTGCGCAGCACTTCCGGGCTGTAATCTTTGACGTCCACGCCGTCTACCAGGACACGTCCCTTTGTTACATCGTAAAAACGGGGGATCAGATTGACCACACTGGATTTACCGGAACCCGTACCGCCGATGATGCCGATCGTCTCACCATGCTTTGCCGTAAAGCTGATGTCCGTCAGCGATTCGCTGCCCGCTCCCGCATAAGTCAGACACACATGGTCGAATACAACCGCAGGCGCATTTTTGTCCGCCTCAATTTTCTGTTCCACATCAGCCAGCTCCATACTGTTTTGCACTTCCAGCACGCTCTGCACACGGTTGCCGCAGGCGATCGCTTTTGTCACCGTGATAATCAGATTCGCCAGCTTGACAAGCTCTACCAGAATCTGGGACATGTAATTGACAAGCGCTACGATCTGTCCCTGGGTCAGGACGCCGGAATCTACGCGGATTGCGCCGGTATACAACAGTGCAATGATCGAAACATTGACGATCACATAAGTAATGGGGTTCATCAGACCGGAGATTCTGCCGACGTATTTCTGCAGCCCGGTCAGCGTTTCATTTTTTTCCTGATAACGGCTTAATTCTTCCTCTTCTTTATTAAAAGCGCGGATGACGCGTACGCCTGTCAGGTTTTCCCGGGTCAGACCCAGCACCTGATCCAGCGCCGCCTGCACCTTTTTGTACAGAGGCATCGTCCAGAGCATGATGCCGAACACGACGATGGAAAGCAGCGGAATCGTCACCACGAAAATCAGCGCCGCCTTTCCATCTACGGTAAACGCCATAATCATCGCGCCGAACACAATAAAGGGTGAACGCAAAAACAGGCGCAGCACCAGATTGACACCGGATTGTACCTGGTTGATATCACTCGTCATTCTCGTGATCAGCGTAGACGTGCCGAGGGTATCCATTTCCGTATAGGAGAGTCCCTGGATGTGCGCAAACAGCTCATGGCGCAGGCGGGTGGAAAATCCGGTCGCCGCTTTCGCCGCAAAATACTGTGCTGTAATCGAGCAGACCAGTCCGATGACGCCCAGCGCAATCAAAAGCATGCACATCCTCACGATGTACGGTTTGTCCGATCCGCCGATACCCTGATCAATCACCGCAGCCATTATCAGCGGGACAAACAGCTCAAACAGTGCTTCCAGCATTTTAAACAAAGGGGCGAGCACGGTTTCCTTTTCATACCCTTTCAAATAACAAAGCAGCTTCTTCACGTCTTGTCTTCCTCCATTCGGTCTTTTTATCTGCCAAAAATCCGATTATAGCCATAGGGCAGCGGTCGTCCGAACAGATCCGGCCATCGAATGCTCTCTACCACGCCTTCCGTCTTTTCTGCCGCTTCCTGATTGTCCGGATTATCCGGAATTCGGTTCTCACACTGCACATTTTCACAGCTGTCGCATACACCGGCGCAGCGGACGCCCTCCTTTGTCAATTCTGTCCAGAACACGACGCTTTTTTTTCGGGATCAGGCAAAGGCTTTCATTGCAGGTGATGTAGGAAGCGGTGTATTGACCATTGCAGTCAAGCATTTTCAGCAGCGTCGGCAGCTGTTCGATCGGCTCGCTGCTGCTTCCCAAAAAGCTCATCTGCTTCACAAACCATCCGGTTCTTCGATGAATTTCCGTATGGAATCGGCTATAGGCTTCCATCAGAGCTTCTCCGGCGAGTGTTTCAACCATATAACTTTCCAGCAGCATGTCCTGCTCTTGAAGCTTTTCCTGCAGCTCGTCCACTCCTTTGCCAAGTGTCATTGACGCTGCCAGTCGATCTTCTTTTTCCGGACACGCTGCGAACCGGCAGCTGATCTGATCTCTGCAGGCATCCTTTAGCCGGGTGCACAGCTGCTTGAGCTGCTCACGCTCGTCTTCCGGAAAATGATAGCGTGCAAGCGTCCGTGCTGTAAGGAGCGCTGTATCTGCGATCGGAAGCACTACTGATTGCGGCATAGCGTAAACGGGCGGAATGACTGATTGTGCAGACGATGCGCCCGCAGGCTGACGTGCCGATTGTGCACCTGCCGTGCCCCGCGGTGCGATCATAACGGACGCTCCTGCAGAATCTCCGCAAAATATCCCATGTGGGACACCGGCTCCCCGGCGCAGTACAGATGAGACGTGTCTCCCAGCATCTGCGTCCGGAACATCCCATAGCCCTGCTCCACCTCTTCCGTACTCACAACCGTCACGGAAGACGGCGGCAGAAACATCGTATGATTCAGACACACCGGAGAAATGGAAAGCAGATGGGACAGCATATAAAAGGTCACTCCCATATGGCAGAACAGCACGATTGTGTCCTCATTATGCTGCTTCGTGCGATATAAGCGTCCCTCCCTGTGGTAACCGTGTTTTGCGAGGATGCCGTCTAAGCCATCGCAGACTTTCTGATAGGTCTCTGCAACCGGACCGCTTTTCATCAGATCCGTTTCCAGAAAACGATCTATATTCAGCAAATCCGGCTCTTTTGTCCAGTAAGCGGGCTTTAAATCCCAGCTCAGCCGGTTCTTTCCGGTTTCCGGGTCAACGACACAGGCATCGAATTCGCGCATCCAATCACATGTCACTGCCTCCCTGCCGCATTCCTTCAGCGTAAACGAAGCAGTATCCTTCGCCCTGCCAAGCGGCGAGCAGTAAAATTCATCCACCCTCCAACGCTTCGTGCGCTCAGCAAGAAGCTTCGCTTCCCGCCAGCCCTTTTCTGTCAGGCTGTCAATTGAATAATCCGGTTCTGCATGCCGGATAAAAATCAGTCGCATCGACCCTCTCCTCCTTTTGTATCTCCCCATTTTTCAAATTGTTATGTAGTTTTTCTGCTATGCAGCAAACATGTTTTCATGTTACTCCATTTCCACAGAAAAATCCAGCGCCAATTCTGCGTTCCGACAGCGTAGCGCAGTGAAATTTTTTACGAATACCAACCGCATTCCGCGCAGCGCGCTCTGTGCTTCCATCCCGGATACCGCGTTTTATCCGACGGTGCCCGGTGCACCCGGTGCATCCTGCTTCTCCTGCTTCTCCTGTGTCCGACGGGCGTCCCGCAGGCAGCGCGAAAAAACCGCATATCCCAGCAGCGCACCCACGCAGCTCAGCAAAATATCATCCACATCAAATGCGCCGAATGCCGTAAAAAGCTGAAACAGCTCGATACAGCAGACAAGCACGAACGCATCCAGAAACAGAATCCAGAATCGGCGGCTCTCCTTTTGAAGAAACGGTAATAAAAAGCCAAGCGGCACAAAAGCAAGCACGTTGCCGAAAAGATTTTCAAAGCTGTTTAATTTTCCCCAGTAACAGATATACATCCGAATCGTCTTAAATAAAGTGAAATTGGCGGTTCCAAGTCCCTCCCAGACAACCTCTTTTGTCCAGGAAGCAGCGATCGCCTCCAGCCGCGCAAGGGGATACTTAAAAACAATCACCTTGAGCAGCACAAGAATATAAAAAGAAAAACACAGTCTTGAGGATGTGCTTTGTTTTCCGACTGCTTTCATCCTCTGCAAAAAGACTGTGTCCCAGTTGATTCCATATCTTTTTTCATAAAGATCCTCTACTGATAATAAACCTCCATCAGGCAAAGTCCGGACGCCGGTGCCAGCATTCCCGCCTTCTGCCGGTCTTTTCCGTCCAGAATCGCAGCAATTTCTTCCGGTCTGCGCACCCCGAGACCGACCTCCACCAGTGTTCCGGTCAGAATGCGGACCATATGGAACAAAAATCCGTCTCCCCGAAAAGAAATCCGGATATCCGCGCCGTTTTGCTCGAACAAAATGGACTCTATCGAGCGGACAGTCGATTTTTTCTTGTTTTTTGCGGAGGTAAATGCTGCAAAATCATGCGTCCCGACCAGATACTTCGCCGCTGTTTTCATCGCATCTACATCTAACTGCTGTTCGATCTGCCATACCAGCCGTCTGTCAAACACCGCCGGGATTTTGCTGTTGTGAATCCGGTAGCAATAGGTCTTACCGACCGCATTCAAACGCGCGTGGAACCTGGGAGCAGCCTCCTGACAGGAAATAACCGCCACATCCTCCGGCAGATACTGGTTCAGCTTATCCAGAAGCTCTTCGCAGGAAAGCTCCGTATTCATATGGAAATTCGCGGTCTGCCCTAGGGCGTGCACACCTGCATCCGTCCTGCCGGATGCCTGGATTTCCACCGGAGTCCCCGCAATTTTCGAAAGCAGCGCCTCGAATTTGCCCTGCAGCGTGTTCTGAGTCGTCCCCTGCCGCTGCCAGCCCTGATATCTGGTTCCTTCGTATTGAATCACAATTCTAAAGTTGCGCAAATCATCCTCCACTCTGCGGGCACAGCGCGCCAAAACCCCCGAACAACCAAGCGTTTCCTCAGACTTTGGCGCGCCGCCCCGAACCTCACGACAACGTTTTTTATTCCTTTTTCTCCGAAATCTCTGCCTTATCCTCCGGGGTCAGGCGCCGGAATCGGTTAAAGCCATGCACCAGGATCCGCACACTGTCAATGGTTGTGTCAAAAAAATCCCGCCTGATACATATTGGCAACAATAATGCCTGCCGGAACTGCCAGGATCATGCCGGCAACGCTGCCTACCTTATAACCGATAAAGATCAGAAACAGGGTCGGAAGCGGCGGAACGCCAATGGAATCCCCAACAATTTTCGGCTGGATGAGCTGACGCAAAAGCTGTCCAACTCCCCAGATGATCAGCAGCCCGATGGCCATTTTAAAGTCTCCGCCAAGCACCTTGATCACTGCCCATGGCCACAGAACCGTACCGGTTCCGAATACCGGCAGAAAATCCAGGATCGCAATCCCGATCGAAATCAGCGCACCGTAACGCACCCGCAGGATCAAAAAGCCTACCAGCATCAGAAGATACACCCAGATCTCGATCTTTAGCTGTGCTTTGAAATATCCGCCAATGGCACCGGTCAGACTGTGATACATCACATCCCACTTTTTGCGGAAGTTCTCCGGTACATATCTGCGAAACGCAGCAATCACTTCTTCCCGCTGCGCAACGAAGAAATAAGAGGACAACAGGCACATGATGACACCGACGATGATCGTCGGGATATTTTTGGCAAAATTGCCGACTGCAGATACCGTCGGACGGCCCATATGATCCACTGCGCTGCTCAACAGCTTCATCAGCGAATTCAGAATTCTGGCAACCTGCTCCTGCACGTTTGGAGAAAAATAGTGAGAAAAAGCTTTCCAGTGAGTTTCCCGCGTTGGAAATATCAGACTCCATTGCCTTCCAGAGTCCCGGCAGCTCTTCCACAAATCCCTTCAGCTGTCCTGCAAGCAGGCTCAGGATCCCGTAAATACCAGCTACGATCGCAGCGATAACTGCAATAATGACGATCGCAGAGCCTGCTTTTCTGCGGATTTTAATCTTTTCATCCAAAAACGCACCAGCGGGTTTGCGATCATCGCGATGATCCAGCCAATTACAAAAGGCATAAAATACGAAATAACCGATGGCACAACAAATACGACAAACAGCAAGATCACTACTGCAGTGATCAGGTTTAACACTGCTTTTACATATTTTCTGGATTGTCTCCACATGCTTTAATGCCTCCGTCTTCTGAGAGAATGCTGTCGAGCAGATCATAAATTTCTTCCCGCCCCTGCTTGGAAAGAGAGGAATACGGGATGATGATCGTATCCTTCTGTGCCTCTAAGCCAACCCGAATTGCCTTGAGCTGCTTTTTGGATCTGACTGCGGTTGATTTTGTCAAGCTTGGTTGCAATGATGATCGGATCAAAGCCGTAATGACGCATCCACTGATACATCTGCTTATCGTTTGCAGACGGGTCGTGCCGGATATCGATCAGCAAAAAAACCGCCTTTAGCTGCTTGGAGGAATGCAGGTATCGTTCGATCATCTTGCCCCACTGCGCCTTGACTTCCTGATTGGCTTTTGCGTAGCCATAGCCAGGCAGATCTACCAGATAAAACACTTCATTTACATTATAAAAGTTGATGGTCTGGGTTTTGCCGGGCTGGGAAGAAGTTCTCGCCAGGCTTTTCCGGTTCATGATCCCGTTGATGAGGGAGGATTTGCCAACATTACTCTTTCCGGCAAATGCAATTTCCGGCAGCATATTGTCCGGAAGCTTACTCGTAATGCCGCAGACAGTTTCCAATTGAACGGATTTGATTACCATATCAGTTGTTTCCTTTCCCGCCCACAAAAGCGTGCGCAATCACATCGTCCATCGTTTCTACAAAAAGAATTTCCAACCCATTTTTGATCTCCGCCGGAATCTCTTCAACGTCCGGACGGTTCTTTTCTGGCACCAATACTGTCTTGATTCCAGCAGTCTTTGCCGCCAGAGTCTTTTCCTTTAAGCCGCCGATGGGCAGCACTCTGCCCCGCAGCGTAATTTCGCCCGTCATCGCCAGATCGGCGCGAACCGGCGTATAGGTCAGCGCAGACAGAAGCGCCGTCGCCATCGTAATACCGGCAGAGGGTCCGTCCTTGGGAACCGCTCCCTCCGGAATATGAATATGAAAATCATTCTTTTTAAATACGTCGGGATCGATCTGGTACCGCTCGCTGACTGAACGGATATAGCTCAGACCAGTCATAGCGGATTCCTTCATCACATCGCCTAACTGTCCGGTCAGCTCCAGCTCACCTTTGCCCGGCATCATATTGACTTCAATCTGCAGCGTATCGCCGCCCACACTCGTCCATGCCAGGCCGCGCACAATTCCGATTTCGTCCGTCTGATTTGCTTTCAGGGAATGGAATCTGGGCTTGCCGAGATATTTTTCAAGGTTCCGATCGTTGACGCGGATACAACTTTTATCCTCTTTTAACAGCTCTCTCGCTGCTTTCCGGCAGATCTCCCCAAGCTTTCGCTCCAGACCTCTGACACCGGCTTCTCTTGTATAACCCTCAATCACGCTGCGCAGTGCATTATCACTGACGATCAGCCGTCCCTGCATACCGTTTTTCTTCAGCTGCTTGGGCATCAGATGCTCCCGTGCGATATGGAACTTTTCCGCAGCGGTATAACTGCTGACCTCGATCACTTCCATACGATCCAGAAGCGGACGCGGAATTGTCTCGGTCGTATTTGCCGTCACAACAAACAGCACCTCCGATAAATCGATCGGAATTTCCACATAATGATCACGGAAATTGCGGTTTTGTTCGGCATCCAGCACTTCCAGAAGCGCCGAAGCGGTGTCTCCTTTATAGTCGCTCGAAACCTTATCCACCTCGTCCAGCAGCATCAGCGGGTTTTTCACGCCTGCCTGTCTCAAACCATTGACAATCCGTCCGGGCATCGAGCCGACATAGGTTCTTCTGTGTCCCCGAATCTCCGCCTCATCCCGCACGCCGCCAAGGCTGATGCGGACGTATTTTTTATTCAACGCCTCTGCAACGCTGCGCGCAATCGAGGTTTTACCGGTTCCGGGAGGTCCTACCAGACAGATAATCGGGCTTTCTCCCTGTTTGGTCAGCGCGCGCACCGCCAGAAATTCCAGCATACGCTCCTTTACCTGTTCCAGACCATAATGATCCCGGTCAAGAATCTCCTCCGCGCGAGTCAGGTCGGAGGTTTCGCGGGAGGTTTTGTCCCACGGAAGCTCCAGAAGTGTCTCGATATAGGCACGTTCCACACCGGACTCTGCACTGTTTGTGGAAAGCCGTTTGAATCTGGAGATTTCTTTTGCGATCTTTTCCTTTACTTCTTTAGAGGCTTTGAGCTGCTGCAGCTTTTCTTCATACAATGCTGCATCCGACGCATCGTCCTCCCCCCAGCTCCTCCTGAATATATTTCAGCTGTTCCCGCAAAATGTAATCTTTTTTTGGTTTTTATCCACACGTTCCCGCACTTTTTCCGTCAGATCAGTGCGGATTCTGGCAACCTCTACCTCCGTCGCAAGCACCTCTGCCAGCGCTTCGAAACGGCTTTCGAGATCCACCTGCTCCAAAATTTTCTGCTTTACGGTGTAATCTGCCGGAATATTTTCGATAATCTGATCCATCAGCTTACCAGGATCACGAATTTCCTCCATATGGCGCAGAAGCGTCCGTCCCGTTCTGGGATAATATTTGCAATATTCTGTGAAACGATCGCGCGCGCTGCGCAGCATCGCTTCTTTCCTGCTTTCGTCCATTGCCGGCACTTCCAGCACCTCGATGTCGCCACCGAGCCATTCCCACTCTCCAAAAGCGTCCTAAGACGTCCTCTGCAAACGCCCTCTACGAGAACGCGAACCAGATTGTCCGGCAGCTTCGTGACCTGTTTTACCTTTGCAATACAGCCGATCTGGTACAGATCCTCTGCCTGCGGGTCCTCCGTCTCAGCATGGCACTGGGTTACCAGAAATACCTCCTGATCCTCGCTCATCGCCTGTTCTGCCGCCAGAATGGACTTCTTGCGGATCAGGTCAAAATGTATCATCGTATCCGGCAGGATCGTCATGCTGCGCAGGGCGATCACCGGAAGTTTTTGAAATTTTCCATCGTATGCTATCTCCTATTGATGCGGAGTTTAGGATAAAATCCTGCGGAGTATTTTTTATCGTATGGAAACGAAGTTTCCTATACGATAAAAACGCCGTCCGTATCTGTCGCGGGCGGCGTCTTTTACTGTCATTCTATTTTGCTTCTTTAAAGCCGTCCAGAAGTCCCTGTTTTTCACGCCGTACCACCATCGGTTTTCCGGTTCCTTCTACCGCTTCTTTTGTAATTACGCACTGTGTAATGCTCGGATCGGAAGGGATCTGATACATCACATCCATCATCGTCTTTTCCATGATGGAGCGAAGTCCTCTGGCGCCTGTCTTTCTCTCCAGCGCGAGGTCAGCGATCTTTTCAATCGCTTCCTTCTCAAAGGAAAGCTTTACATGGTCGAATCCAAAAGAGCTTCTGATACTGCTTGATCAGCGCATTCTTCGGCTCCATGAGGATTCGGATCAATGCCTCTCTGTCCAGTCCCTCCAGCGCTACCGTAATCGGCACGCGTCCGACGAACTCCGGAATCAGTCCGAACTTCACCAGATCCTGCGGAGTTACATCCGCATACAGCTCGCCTGCCTTGCGCTCTACGTTGGAAGAAATCTGTGCGTTGAAGCCGATGCTCTTTTTGTCCAGTCTGGATTCCACGATCCGCTCGATGCCGTCAAAGGCGCCGCCGCAGATGAACAAAATGTTCGTCGTGTCAATCGGAATCAGCTCCTGCTGCGGGTGCTTCCGTCCGCCCTGGGGAGGAACACTCGCTACTGTGCCTTCCATGATCTTCAGCAGTGCCTGCTGTACGCCCTCTCCCGAAACGTCGCGGGTAATCGATACGTTTTCACTTTTCTTCGTGATCTTGTCGATTTCATCCAGATATACAATACCGAGCTGTGCCCGTTCAATATCATAATCAGCCGCCTGAATCAGCTTTAACAGGATGTTTTCAACATCCTCACCGACATATCCGGCTTCCGTCAGCGTCGTCGCATCTGCGATCGCAAACGGTACGTTGATGATCTTCGCCAGAGACTGTGCAAGATATGTCTTGCCGCTGCCGGTAGGTCCCAGCATAATAATGTTGGACTTCTGCAGCTCAACGCCATCGTCGTCCGCCCCGGCTGTCACTCTTTTATAATGGTTATATACAGCAACGGACAGTACCTTTTTGGCCTCTTCCTGACCGATCACATAATCATCGAGGAATTCTTTGATCTGCACCGGTTTCAGCAGGTTGATCTGTTTAGGATCTTCCTCCTGCGGTTCTTCTTCATTTTCCTCTTCGATGATTTCGGCACAGATGTCCACGCACTCATCACAGATATATACGCCGTCCGGACCAGCAATCAGCTTATGCACCTGATCCTGTGTCTTGTGGCAGAAGGAACATCTCACCTGGTCATCAGAAAATCTGCCTGCCATATCGTTCTCCTATCTATTTCTTATTTCAAATAATCCTCGTGGGAAGTGATAATCATATCGATCAGGCCATATTCTTTGGCTTCTTCTGCGGTCTTCCAGTTATCTCTTTCGGTGTCCGCAGCGATCACTTCGTACTCTTTTCCAGTATTCTCCGCAAGAATTCTGTTCATTCTCTCTTTTGTTTTTAATATATGCTTCGCGTTGATTTCGATATCAGTCGCCTGTCCCTGTGCGCCGCCCAGAGGCTGATGGATCATGATTTCCGCATTCGGGAGGGCCATTCTCTTGCCTTTCGTGCCGCCTGCCAGCAAAAAGGCTCCCATGCTTGCCGCCATACCGATACAGATCGTAGAGACATCGCATTTGATAAATTTCATCGTATCATAAATTGCCATACCGGCAGGAATAGAGCCGCCGGGGCTGTTGATATACAGATGGACATCCTTGTCCGGGTCTTCAGATTCCAGGAAAAGAAGCTGAGCCACAACGAGGCTCGCCGTTACATCGTTTACTTCCTCACCCAGGAAAATAATTCTTTCTTTGAGCAGTCTGGAATAAATGTCATAGGAACGTTCTCCGCGGCTTGTCTGTTCGATTACATAAGGTACTAAACTCATATCTGAGCACTCTCCTTTCACAAAGGGGTATGCCAGAGCAGTTAAACGCCCCTGCTCTGGCATACATAAAAAACCCTGCGGTTTTTTTTTATTGCAGCAGGAAACTGCCCCGCTGTCGGATTTGATCTGTTTCCAATCTTATCCCATGGCATTGTCTTTTGCAACAAATCCAGCTGATATTTAAGAAATATTTTAGATCATGTTCGAATCGTTCGCAGTTTGAAATTATTTCTCTACTGCTTCGCTTACAACGAAATCTACAGCCTTGCGGACAGCCAGATCTTCCATGATCTGTTTCTTGCCTGCTTCACCCATCAGCTCTTTGATCTTGTCTGCTTCCATCTTGTAGCCTTCTGCCATGCGCTTTACTTCTGCATCAAAATCTTCTTCAGAAGCTTCAATCTTCTCCGCAGCGGCAACCGCTTCCAGAACCAGTCTGGATTTGATTCTGCGCTCTGCCTGAGGTTTTACCTGCTCCATCATGTGCTCGTAGGTAAGACCGGTGAACTGGAAGTACTGCTCCAGGTTCAGGCCCTGCATCTGCAGTCTCTGACCGAACTCGTCGATGGTCTGTCTCTGCTGAGTCTCTACCATAGCGTCCGGGATCTCCATCTGCGCATTCTCTACGATTGCGTCGATGACAGCGTCTTCCTTAGCGCCCTTAGCGTCTGCTTCTTTCTTTGCAAGCAGGCTCTTCTTGATATCTTCTTTGTACTCAGCCAGGGTTTCAAACTCGGAAACCTCGCCTGCGAACTCGTCGTTTAATTCAGGAAGCTGTTTTTCCTTTACTTCCTTAACAGTTACCTTGAACTGTGCAGGCTTGCCAGCCAGCTCGCTTGCATGGTACTCTTCAGGGAAGGTTACGTTTACTTCGCACGCTTCGCCTGCGTTCTTGCCGATCAGCTGCTCTTCGAAGTCGCCGATGAAGGAATGGGAACCGATCGTCAGATTGTAGTTGGTGCCCTTGCCGCCTTCGAAGGCTACGCCGTCGATGAAGCCTTCATAGTCGATTACAGCGATGTCGCCATCCTGTACAGGACGCTCCACAACTACAGTTCTGGAGTTGTTTTCCTGCTGCTGCTTTAAGTCAGCCTCAACCTCTTCGTCGGTTACGGAAACTTCTACCTTGTCAACCTCAACGCCCTTATACTGGCCCAGGGTTACTTCCGGCTTTAATGCAACCTCTGCAGTAAAGATGAAGGATTTGCCTTCTTCGATCTGGGTAACGTTGATCTTAGGAGAAGAAACGATGGTCTCTTCACATTCTTCCAGCGCTTTTTCGTATGCTTCCGGAATCAGGGCATTGGCAGCATCTTCGTAAAATACACCCTTGCCGTACATCTGCTCGATCATCTTCTTGGGAACCTTGCCCTTACGGAAACCGGGTACGGAGATTTTGCTTTTGTTTTTCTGGTAAGCATCTTCCAGTGCCTTGGAAAATTCATCTGCGGAAACCTCAATGGTCAGTTTCGCCATGTTCTTTTCAAGTTTTTCCACCTGTAAACTCATTGTATAAGTCCTCCTCGTGTTGCTTTTGTCCGTCTGACGGATATTCCAGTGAGCCGCCGGTACAAAAGCGTTTTTATAAAAAAGACGCACAACCGCATCAAACTCACTACAGTCATTGTACGATTATATCATAAGGTGTTTTAAAATGCCAGTTTTTTTTGACAGTCTCCCGATTTTATGCTATTGTTAAGACAATTCGTGCTGACCCTAAAGATTTTTGCCGCAGTTTTTCGGATTGCGGGCTGATTTTCTGCGGGAGAAGGCGTACACAGGAGGAAATTTTATGGACAACCGCGTAGCCCTGATTGGAATTATGGTGGAAAATCCCGATTCGATCGAAACGATGAACCGTATTTTGCATGAATACGGACAGTATATTATCGGACGGATGGGACTGCCTTACCGGGAGCGCGGTCTTTCTATTATCAGCATTGTTCTCGACGCGCCTATGAACCAGATCAGCAGCCTGTCCGGCAAGCTCGGCATGCTGGACGGCATCAGTACGAAAACCATCTATCAAAGTCTGAAAAAGGAGACATGATTATGAAAAAGTTTGGTTCCCTGCTGATGAGCACCCTGCTGTGCGCATCCCTGCTCGCAGGCTGCTCATCTTCCGCTTCCGTTTCGCAAAGCACTGTTCCCGAAACCATCAGCACTGCCGAAGGCGCTATCGAAACCGGCTCCGAGGAAGTTTCTTTAGAAGAAATGACTGCTGCTAAAACAGAGACCTCGACCGAAGCCCTGGAGGAAAGCTCTGATGACACCGTTGTCCGCGTAGGCGGCCTCAAAGGTCCTACCACAATGGGACTGGTCAAACTCATGGATGATGCCAAAAACGGCACTGCCGCAAACAACTACGAATTCACAATGGTGACCGCCGCCGACGAACTGACCGGTCTGGTTGCTTCCGGCAAGGTGGACATCGCCCTGCTGCCCGCGAACGTCGCTTCTGTCCTGTATCACAAGACAGAAGGTAAGGTTTCCGTGATCGATATCAACACCCTCGGCGTTTTATATCTGGTATCCGGCGATTCTTCTATCAGCTCGATCGAAAACCTGTCCGGCAAAACCGTTTATCTGCCCGGCAAAGGCACAACCCCGGAATATGTGCTCCGCTATCTGATCTCTGCATCCGGTCTTTCCGACGATGCCGTGACCCTCGAATTTAAGTCCGAAGCATCCGAGGTTGCCGCAGTTCTCGCAGAAGATCCCAATGCGATCGGTCTGCTTCCACAGCCTTTTGTAACTGCTGCCATCGCGCAGAACGACAGCCTGTCCGTTGTCCTTGATCTGACAAAAGTATGGGACAGCCTGCAGGAGGATGGTTCCAACAGCCGTCTCGTGACCGGCGTTTCAATCGTCAACAACGAGTTTTTAGCCGCACACAAAGATCTTGTAGATACGTTTTTAACGGAGCACGAGGCTTCGATCGCCTATACTGCAGCCGATCCTGAAGGTGTTGCTGCCCTGATCGAAAAAGGCAGGCATCGTCGCAAAAGCTGCCATCGCACAGAAAGCACTGCCCGCCTGCAACATCACCTATCTCGACGGACAGGACATGAAGGATGCGTTAAACGGCTATCTGTCCGTACTGCTTTCGCAGAACCCGCAGTCCGTTGGCGGTTCCCTGCCGGAGGATGATTTCTATTATCTGCGGTAAAAAAATGTGCTTCGGCACATTCTTGCGCCGAGTGCGCATCCTCGCGGAGCGTTTCTTATCATATGGAAACAAAGTTTCCATATGATAAGAAGTTACAGCTGCATCCCGCGCTTTTGCGTGCGGATGCAGCTGTTTTGATATGGAGCATTTTTTATGAATAGAAAAAAAGGATTCCCGAAGCTTTTCAAAAAGCTCGGCATATACGCGTTCTGGCTGCTCGTCTGGCAGCTGCTCGCTGTTTTCTTTCACAATGACATCCTACTCGTCGGCCCGGAAAAAACGCTTCGGACCTTTTTTTCATGTCTGATCACCGCTGGGTTCTGGCGTTCCATCTGGTTTTCGATTTCCCGCATCTGCATTGGATTTTTTCTCGCCATGCTGCTCGGCATCCTGACCGGGGCGCTCTCCTGCCGCTTCCGGATTGTCGGGGAATTTCTGGAACCGCCAATTCAGTTTATGAAATCTATCCCGGTCGCGTCATTTGTCATCCTCGCCCTGATCTGGACCGGTTCGAAAAACCTTTCGATCCTGATTTCTTTCTGGTCGCCTATCCGATCCTGCACATCAGTACGGTCAGCGGCTTAAAAAGCACCGCCTCGAAACTTTTGGAAATGGCGCAGGTTTTTCGCGTTCCTTTCCATAAAAAAATCTTTTACCTGTACCGTCCGGCGCTGTCGCCCTATCTGATCAGCGCCTGCAAATCGGCGCTCGGCATGGCATTTAAATCCGGCATCGCCGCCGAGGTCATCGGCGTCCCCGACTTTTCCATCGGTGCAAACCTCTATGAAGCAAAAATTTATCTCGACACGGCTTCTTTGTTTGCCTGGACGCTCTCGATCATTCTTATCGCCTCCTGTTTTGAAAAAATTCTGCTCCGGCTCATGACTGCTGCCGGCGGAAAGGGGAACACTGTTCATGAAAAACAATGATCTGATTCTGCAAAAGCTTTCCAAATCCTATCACGGACAGGTCGTCTTTTCCGATCTAAGCCTCGCGCTTTCTCCCGGAAACGCCTATTGTCTCATGGCTCCGTCCGGCACAGGAAAAAAACAACGCTTTTTCGCATCCTGATGGGTCTGGAAACACCGGACAGCGGCACAATAGATGGACTAAAAAATCTCAAAATTTCCGCTGTTTTTCAGGAGGATCGGCTGCTGGAGGGCTACGATGTCCTGACAAATCTCCGTTTTGTGTGCAGGCAGCGCCTTTCCGACGCAGAACTTTCTGCCTACGCTGCAGCCCTTTTGCCGCAAAATGCCCTGTTCCAGCCGGTATGCGAATTTTCCGGCGGCATGAAGCGCCGATTGTCTTTGCTGCGCGCCCTGCTCGTTCCCTTCGACCTTTTAATTTTAGATGAACCCTTCAACGGTCTGGACAGCGAAAACCGCAAAAAAGCAGCTGCGCTCGTCCGCAACCGCGCACAGGACAAAATTCTTCTGTTTGCCGCCCATACACAAGAGGACGCTGCACTTTTGGGTGCAGAAATTCTCTGCCCGTTCGATTCCTATTGTTCTGTGTAAATCAGTCGTTCCAAAGGAACTAAAATGACAAAAATTTCCATTATAATTCCCTGTATCCGGAACATACTAAGCTCAAGATAAGCAAATGTGACACTGATACATCGACCGGACAGGCAGCTGCAGAGCCAACGTTCCATCCGATGACAGAGTCTCTGCAGCTTATCTGAAACCCAACAGCAGAAAATAATGGAGGTGACTAATCATGGCAACGAATTCTGGTAAATCCAACAGAGTGGAAGTTCCTGAGGCGAAGGCCGCACTGGAACGCTTCAAAACTGAGGTTGCGTCCGAGCTGGGCGTCAACTTAAAGGAAGGCTACAATGGTGACCTGACTTCCAAGGAAGCCGGCTCCATCGGCGGCGAAATGGTTCGCAGAATGATCAAGAAGCAGGAAGAATCCATGAAATAAAAAGCATTTCATGAAATAAAGATCATTTCATGAATAAAAATAATTTCAGCCGTCCGGTAAATATCTGCCGGGCGGCTGTTTTGGTTTGTTCTTATTAAAGGACGGTGCACTATGCCGTCTGTTTTTTTCTTTCTGCGCTGCGCCATCTGCTCGTGGAATTCTTCGAGGGTCGCGCGCCCTTCCTGTGTAACCGGTTTGACCCATTTGCCGCTCGCAGTATAGCATAGCTCGAACACCAGACGGATCAGCTCATCTGTATACAAAAAGGCGAACACGGCCAGGAACGGCAGATGCAGAACCATGCCTGCAACCCAGGTTGCAGGTACGCTGATCGTATACAGACAGATAATTTCCAAAACGGTTCCGAAAATTGCCTCGCCGCCTGCGCGGTAACAGGTATTCATAATGTAGTTACAGGTTCGCACGGTTCCCGCTGCCAAATAAATGAGCAGCATATATTTGCCATATTCCATAGCCTCTGCTCCTAATCCGAACAAAGACAACAGCGGGCGGTTGAAGATCACACCAACCAGACAGATACCAAATGTGATCGCCGGGCAGAGAATCGTGAACCCTTTCACATACTGATAGCCCTTCATATGCCGTCCTGCACCAATCTCCTTGCCGACCACAACGCTGCTGGCATCCGCCAGTCCTCCGAAGAAGGCATACACAAAGCCCTCCAGAACACGGAACGCTGCCATTGCTGCGATCGCACTCTCCGACTGTCTTCCGATCACGATATTGATCAGCATCTGACCGATGCCGTAAAACAGCTCATTGCACAGAATCGGAAAACATTTGGACAGATAGGTTCCGGCAAATCCTTCTCCCCAGTGGAACATTTCCTGTACATGCAGGGTAACCGTCTTTTTATCTTTCAGCAAAAACACTGTCAGGATGATCAGATTGACAATACCGGAAACCAGCGTGCCTACCGCCGCGCCTGCCGCTCCCATTTTCGGCATGCCGAACCGTCCGTAAATTAAGATCCAGTTCAGGACAAAATTGACTACCAGCGCAACTGCGGAAGAAACGAGGGGAATCTTGACGCGCTCCGTCGCCCGCATCAGAAAGCTGATGATCACCGCCAGTACCTGCAGCGGATAAGCAAAGCCAACGATCCGGATATAGGGAATCGCCACTCCTATAATATTTTTCTTATCTGTATAAATCCCAAGCAAAAATTCCGGCTTTGTCACCGCTACTGCTCCGAACAAAAGACCGACAAGCAGCATAAAGCTCATGGAAAGCCCAAAGGTTTTGTTGATACCCTTTTCACTTTTGGCACCCCAATACTGGGAAAAGAACAAAAGCGCGCCTCCTGCAAATCCGAAATAGCAGGAGAAAAACAGCGACGAAATCTGCGAGCAGATGCCGACCGCCGCGACCGATAGCTCTCCCATGCTTCCGATCATGATCGTATCCACCATGCTCGCCGTCGTAGACAATAAATTCTGAAACGCGATCGGCAGTGCAATAGTATAGACTGCCTGTGCAAATACGTTCCATCTGATTCTTTTCTCTCTCATCTAATACCCCTTATCTGTCGTATTTTTGTCGATGGTATCCCCTCAGTATATCATCAGAGTCAACTACCCACGACCTAAAGGTCATGGGCTTGTAACTGCCCAGTCGTACTAACGGTTTACACCTCCGACCTTTAGCCCCAATAGATACTGCTATCTAAAGTGGCGTTACATCATAGGATGGTTGACAACACCCTTTGTAGCAGAGTTTACTCTGTTACAACTGTATTAGGTACTTGGCTATCTGCAAGATAGTCTATTCCCATACGATACAGATTCATAGCTCCAATGCGGTCATCATTAGATTTATAACCACAGTTTTTGCAAGTAAACAGATGCATCTTCTTATTGCGGTTAGCCTTTTCAATGTGTCCACAACAAGGGGCAACACTGACTTGTATAGCGAGGATCTACCTTAATATAATAACAGAAGATTGATTCTGTTTTTTTGCTTTGTAGATTAGTTTTTGCTCAAGATCATAGAAAGACCATGATACAGAAACATAACGGTCTTTTGTTTTAACACGTTCTGTAGCATTACGAATACCTGATAAATCTTCAATACAAAGAGAGTGTGCTTGGGGTTATTTTTGACGAGTGCCTTTGATACCTGATGGTTAATATCCTGCATCCAACGGTTTTCTCGCCCACCAATAGCTTTTTATTCTTCGTCTTGAAGATGAGGTCTGTCGCATTTGGAGTTTTTTACGAAGTTTGGAATAATTAGCACGTTTTTGCTTCATAGCCTTACCACTAACAAATCCAGACTTGTTTTTGCTGTCATAAGTGGCAACAACAAAGTTAATACCTCTATCTATACCCACAACATTACAGATGTCAGAAACATTACTTTCTTCGACATCGTAGGTTACTGGTATGTGAAGATAATACTTGCCATGCTTATTTACAAGTTTAGCTGTACCAAACTTATAAATCGTATGGTCGAAATACTTAGACATTCCGTCTGCAAAATAAGATAACTTCACACGACCGTTTAGCGTATTGATTGAAAAGCAGTTTTGTGTTAAGGAATAATCTCTGTTCCAAACCAAATCATACTGAGGCTTTTTGAACGAGGGTTTCATCCATTCGTTTTGATTCTCAAGAATGGTCTTATATCTGGCGATAACAGTCTTCAAAACAGACTGAGCCATTTGCGATTTAAGGTTAAAATTTTCTCGTAAAGTAGAATACAAAACCTTATTGAGCGAAAACTGCTTTAAGTCATGAGTACGGAACACATAGTCTGAAACATAATTGCAGGCATTACGATAAACAGACATAGTTTCATCAAGCAAAACCTTATCTGTTTCATCTACGACTATTTGAATTTTAACTGTAATAGTCATTTGTTCCATATATGTACTCCTTTCATAGATATTTCACTAAATATATTATATAATAATAATTAGTGAAAATCAATGTTTTGAGGTGACGTGAATTATGGATAATAGATACAATCGTCATAACAGACGGAAATACAGCCTTAAAGTACATATAGTTCTAGTAACAAAATATCGTAAACAATTACTCAAAGATTCTATCGCTGATGATGTTAACGATATTGCTAATACTTATGGCACAAATATGGTTCGTTTCTGTCTAAACAGTATTGGAAGAAAAAAATATTTTGGTCAGACGGATATTTTGCTTGCAGCATTGGAGAAGTATCGTCAACTACCATACAAAAATATATTGAGAATCAGGGTTAACGATTAAAGATTTACAAGGCTCCTCCCACCACCTAAAGGTAGTGGGTTTCCGCCTATGGCAAACGAAAGGGTTTTATTTATGAAAACTCCAACGCCGTTCTGCGCCCATCCGCCGGACATTGCAAAACGGGAGACTATTGTTTTCATTTTACTCTCATCTTTTCTCCGGATCAAGCGTAAAATCTGTTTTTCCCGACAATTCCAGATCCAGCATCTGCGCCAGTGGAACACAGGAATTCATACACTCCTCATAGGTGTTGGTCTGCGCCCCCATTTCAATCAGCAGATACCTCTGCTTTAAGTGCATATTGTAACGGTAGCCTTTCAAGTAAATCCTGCGGGTCAGCCCCGGGTAATACTCGTTGCACAGCACCTGCATCTGGAACGAAAATGCAAGATTATCCGCAATATTTTTATTCGGAAGCGAATCAATGTCCCCGAGCCGTCTCGTTCTGGACAGTCCGTTGAAAAACATGAAGCGCGCCATTTTTTTGCCGCCGATCTCCGTCACGAGCCGCGTTCCTTCTGCCACTTCGTCCCGGTGCAGGTCGATCACCACCTCAATCGACGGGTTTTCCTTCAAAATCGCTTCCAACGCCGGAAGGGAATTGGAATAGGCATAATCCCTTTTTTCCACGTCATACTGTCCCATATGATGCATCACGTTATAGCCATACTGTTTGCGAAGAATTTCCGCCAGCACCTCCCCGACGCCCATAATTCCGGTCTGCGCATTTCCCGGAATCGAATCGGCAAAGGTTTCCTGCGAATGGGTATGATAAATCAAAATCTGCGGCTGGTCGTCCGTCCGCTTCTGTACGGAAAGCACCCTGCCAAGTAGCGCCTTTTGATTCAGCTGCGTCTCGTCCGCCGCGGTTGCCGGATCGATCGCATAAAATTCCCGCACCAGCGCATCATAACTCGTAAGCTCCGACCAGTTGTAGGTACGCTGCTTCTCCGGGAGAGAGGCTGTAAAATCGCCGATGCCGGAGCTATTTGCTGTGTCGCCGGTTTCGTTTTGACTATCGCCAGGTCTGGTTTCGATCCCGCCGCTGCCTTGCCCTTCGCGGTCGGATGCAGCACTGCTCCCGTCGGTTTCGCTGCCGTCCGCCACGCCGTTTTGTCCGCTTTTTCGTCCGCCCGCCTGCTCATTTTCCAACCGCGTAAGCTCTTCAAGCGATAGGTTCCTGCCATCCGTCGGCGCATTTTTTCTGTATCGTCACCGCTCATCCCGGTGTATTCGTCCCTCCCTTCCGCCAGCAGAATCTTTTCCACCATATCAGAATTTTCCTGCGCCAGCTGCGCAGTTTTTGTTTTGCTCTGATAACCGAGAAACGGAAAAATCCATCCGGACACAGAGAGCCTGCCGTTGTCCCCCTGCCGCTGCGATCACCGGACAGAGGGCATTTAAAAGCTCCAGCTCTGTATTCTCCATCAAAAGCTCCCTGAAATTTCGTTCCTCTGCGCGCGGAAACGTAAGAAAAACAATTCCCGCTATCACAATGGCAATCACTGCCCGATATCTGTTTTTTTTCGGTCTGTCTTTTTTCCCCATGCTGCAATATATGCGCACAGGAAGGCTGGAATCACTTTTCCTGGCTCAGCACCTGATTGGTTCGCCATCACCCTTCCGGGTTCAGCGCCCGGTTGATTCCATTCGACACGATTTCGCTCAGATATAAAATTGTCTCATCGATGTCCTTTCCAGTCACATACATATTGTTCAGGCCGGACAGTGCCTGCGGATGCTCGCGATTTTGAAGCAACGCAGAATCGTTTTCCTGTTCCATCTCCCGCAGCGCGTCTCCGACGATTGTCGCAGCATCCACTACCGTCGGCACACCAATCGCAAGCACCGGCACTCCCAGAGATTCCCCGGTCAGCGCATTTCTGTGGTTGCCGACCCCTGAACCCGGATAGATTCCTGCGTCACTGATCTGGAACGTCCGGTTTAACCGCTTTGTACTACGCGCCGCAAGCGCATCGACAACCAGCACCAGATCCGGCTTTGTCTCCTTCACAACGCCCCGCACGATTTCCGCGCTCTCCATGCCTGTCTGCGCCATTACTCCGGGGACAAGACAGCTGACGCGGTTCATTTTTTTCCGGTTATACGCTGCTGCGCCAAACTCGAGAATGATGTGCCGGTTAATAAACAGTCTGTCCGCCACCCGCGGTCCCAGCGCATCCGCCGTCACCTGCCGGTTTCCAAGCCCCACGACCAGCACGGATTTTTCAGCTTCCGGATCAGGAATCAGTTTCTGTAGCTGCATCGAAAGTTCCTTCGCCACCTCCTGCTGATACTCTTCCTCGTCGTTTCCAAGCTGTCCGGCTTCCAGTGTAACGTATGTTCCGATCGGTTTCCCCATAATTTTTGAGCCGTTTTTCGTCTCTATTTTTACCCGCGTCACCAAAATTCCCGTTTCCGGTCTGGTTTCTTCTTCCAGAATTACCCCGTGAATTTCAACGCCGGACTCCCGAATCCGTTCCCCTCTTCCAGTGCAAGATCTGTCCGAACGGCAAAAACGCTCATTCGCATTCCCTCCTTCTAAGATTGTGTTTCTTACAGTTCACTGTAACAACTGTATTCCCATTTTTTCCAAAAATCCAGAAAATATCTATTGACAGAATTCTTTTCATCCAATAGAATACATATGTATGTTTGCATTAGAACGTCCGTGTCCGGCTTTAATGTAATACGATACAGCACACATTTTTGGGTTAATTCATTGGAGGTATCATCGTGGCAAATATTAAATCTGCAAAGAAGAGAATCTTAGTAAACGAAACTAAGGCTGCAAGAAACAAGGCAATCAAATCTTCTGTTAAGACCGCTGTCAAGAAGGTTCGTGTTGCAATCGAAGCACAGGACAAGGAAGCTGCAAAGGCTGCACTGCTGAACGCAACCACAGTTATCGACAAGGCTGCTTCCAAGGGCGTATATCATAAAAACACCGCTTCCAGAAAGGTTTCCCGTCTGGCTAAAGCAGTAAACGAAATCGCTTAATTTTGAAACGAATGAAACAGAATTAAAAAAATTCTGTATGAAAAAGAGCAGTTCCCACCGTCACGGGAACTGCTCTTTTTTTATGGTGACATGGAAAATGCTCTGTGCAGAACAACATCCATCCCTGATTACGCGGCTCAACAGACAGATCCCAGGCTTACAGCTTCGTCATGCGATCCTGTTCGATCAGCTTTTTCAGCGCCTCCACGCCGACGCGCACCGCCATGTCCGTGTCGTGGACGACCGGATTAGAAAGTCCGAGCACTTCCCGCTCCTGATTCGCCATCGTCAGAAATACCGCGCCGCAGCGCACCCGAAAGATACTGCGCTACGATAAACAGCGCCGCAGATTCCATTTCCGATGCAAGGCATCCCATCTTTTCCACGCGCCCCAATGCTGCTGCAGCATGTAATCCACCGGCATGACCTGCGGCTCGTGCTGTCCGTAAAAGGAGTCCTTGCTCTGCACAACGCCCGTATGGAATCGGATTGCCTGATCCCGGGCAGCCTCCCGCAGTGCGCAGATCACATCCAGGTTTGCGACTGCCGGATATTCGATCGGAGCATATTCCCGGCTCGTCCCCTCAGCTCGTACCGCACCGGTTGCAATGACCAGATCGCCGCTTTGCACCTCAGTGTCAATGCCTCCGCAGGTCCCGACGCGGATAAATGTATGCGCGCCCGCTTTGACCAGCTCTTCCATCGCAATCGCCGCGGAGGGACCGCCGATGCCTGTTGAGGTTACAGAAACGGTCTCGCCCTCCAGCGTTCCGGTATACGTCACAAATTCCCGGCTGTCCGCAATCAAAACCGGATGTTCAAAATATGCGGCGATTTTTTCACACCGTTTAGGGTCTCCCGGCAAAATGACATATTTTCCAACCTGCCCGTTATGAATCTGCAGATGATACTGCATTTCTTCTTCCGCATAGTGCATACAGATCCCCCTTTCCGGACAATCTTTATCAATTCTATAAATTTGCCATCCAAACGCCTGCTTCATAGGCGCGCTTTAAGTAATGTGCGCAGTCTTCCCCTTCCGGCTTGGAAACTTCCATCACGAAAGGCTGCTCGTAAGCGGACGCCCGGACAAGCTTCATGGTTTCTTTCCAGTCAATGCTGCATTCCCCCGGAAGACGGTGTGCGTCTCCGCAGCCATCTTCTTTTCCCCAGCCCCTGTTGTCATGTAGGTGCTGGCAGAAGAAACGGTCTGCATAGCGGGTTGCCAGCAGCTTGATGAACTCGTTACCGCCGACAAGGTTTGCATGTCCGGTATCGATGCACAGTCCCAGAAAATCTGCGGGATAACGTCCAAACAGATAATCAAACTGCTCGATCTGATCTTTTGCAGAAGCTTCAAACAGGTTCTCCAGACAGATCTTCACCCCAAGCTCCTTACAATAGGGCTGCAGCTCATCCAGAGACTTGCATGCCTGCTGATAGAAAAGCTCTTTGGTTTCCGGCTTTTCCTCAAAGCTCTTGGTCGGCAGATACATATGCAGCACGATCTCCTTGCCTCCCAGCACATGAACCAGCTCCACACGGTTTTTAATCAGCTCGACGCCCGCGATACGGTTCGGCTCCAGCTCAGACAGGTAGTCTTTTCTGCCATGAGGTGCCTCTGCATATCTTTCTACAAATCGGCGGCTGCCCTTCGAAGCATGCAGTCCTTTTTCTTTCAATCCAAGCTCGTCCATCCAGCTGCGGATCTGCTCCATTTCGCTGCGGGCGTACAGATAATCCCCATCCCAGTCAAAGCACCAGTGAATGTGCGTAAAGCCAGCCTCTGCGATCTCGCGGAGCTTGTTTTTGATTTCTTCCAATTCCCACGGCTCGTTTGCAAAATCTGTGCTAATTCCCAATTCCATGTTATTTCCCTCTTTCCCCTTTGTATCTATGCGGCATATCCTGCCGCTTTGCGTGATGCCATTTCATTGTACTACGACAGCGGCTGAAAGCAAGCCGTTTCCTGTAACAAATGCCTTGTCACAACGCCTTATGCCAGCGCCTTTAATTTGCTTTCCAGCAGATCTTTGCTCTGTACGCCGACCATGCGCTCTTTTTCTTCGCCGTTTTTGAAAATAATCAGAGTCGGAATGTTCATCACATGATAGCGCTCTGCAAGCTCACCCTCGTCGTCCACATTGATTTTGCCGACGTTATAGCCTTCCTCTGCCAGCTTTTCCACTGCAGGTCCCTGCATCCGGCAGGGTCCGCACCAGGTTGCCCAGAAGTCTACCAAAACGGGGCCTGCCGCCTGCAGTACCTCTTTTTCAAAATTATCCACGGTAATATTTTTTAGCCATATTTTCCTCTCATTTCTGCACACATTTTTTTACATGCCAAGTTTGTGTCAAGTGTGCGCAGACACAAATCTCGCGATTGAAAAATTCTATTTTTCGTAACTGTTCAGTCCCCTCACAGTTACGCGCAAAAAAATCCATTCCAAATCGGCTGTACCGATAGGATTTTTGCCTTCCAGCCTAAGTTTTCTTACGGTCAGCGCAGTAAATGCGCAGACCTACGGAACAGTTACTATTTTTCAATCTTTATTCTATTCTGTTTATGGTACCAGAGTCAACAGTTCGAAAAACCTCCTGCAAGCACACTTGCCCCGGATTTCCGACCTTTTGACCCTGATATCAGTATATCCACAAATTGTACTTTTTCCATAACAAAGTCATAATCTGTTTACTTTTTTGCATTCGAACGCTATAATACAAAAAGAAATTTCGGAAGCGGGATGTGTGGGGTTCACATATCCCGCTTTTTTGACGCTTTACTGTATTATCACAATGAAAGAAGGAAACTGCCATGTCACCCAAGCTGCACCATACGTTAAAAAATCTGTTCCGGATTTTCCTGATTCTGTTTGGAAACGCCCTGTATTCCCTTGCAATCGTCGCCTTTATCCTTCCATCCGGCATCATCACCGGCGGCACAACCGGTCTGGCCCTCGCATCTGCGCACTGGTTCCACACGCCGATCACAGCATTCGTACTGTGCTTCAATGTCCTGACCTTTTTGCTCGGGCTTTTCGTGCTCGGCTGGAAGTTTGCCGCGACTACGCTTTTGTCCACGTTCTTTTACCCAATCTTGCTCGCATTCTGGCAGCAGTTCCCGGCGCTGTCCTCCCTGACGGAGGACGCAATGCTCTGCACGATCCTCGGCGGAATGATGATCGGTGCCGGCATTGGCATTGTCATCCGTGCAGGCGCATCCACCGGCGGTATGGACATCCCGCCCCTGATTTTAAAAAAACTATTCCATCTCCCTGTTTCCGCAACGCTCTATGTGTTTGATTTTTCCATCCTGATTCTGCAGATGTTCTTTTCCGACATCGAAGAAAGTCTTTACGGCATTTTGCTCGTCATGATCTATACCTTTGTGCTGGACAAGGTTTTAGTCATCGGCACCCATCAGGCGCGCGCCGACATCGTCAGCAGTCATTATGAAGAAATCCGGCAGGCAATTTTTACCCGTCTTGACCGCGGCTGCACCGCTTTTAAATGCGACGACCGGCTATCTGCAGACCGATCAGCCCGTCCTGATGACCGTCGTTTCCCGCCGCGAAATGGCTTCCCTGAATCAGATTGTCATGGAAATCGACCCCCATGCCTTTTTGATCATCAGTGATGCAAACGAGGTCAAAGGCTCCGGCTTTACCAGCACCAAAATCCATAAAAAAGAACCCGAACCTCTGATCAGTTCCGGGTCTTTTCCACAATCAGCTCTTTCAATTTCCACAGACACCAAAGGTTTGGAACCGCCATGCAGGCATTGCATAGGTCCGATAGGTTCCAGACCAGCTCCAGCGAGCAGACGGATCCGAGATATACAAACACCATGTAAATCACCTGAAATACCGTTACACCTCTCTCGCCCCACAAATACCGCGCCGCACATTCCCCATAAAAGCTCCAGCCGATAATCGTCGCAAATGCAAACAGCACCAGGCAGAGCGACAAAAGATCCTCTCCCGCAACCGGCAGGTTCGAAAATGCAACAAAACAATATTCATCTACAGCAGCCGCCCTGTAAGGAGCGGCATTTTTTACCATATCGCTCAAAATTGCAAGCGCCGTCACCGCGCACATCACCAGCGTATCCCAGAACACTCCCGTCATCGAAACCAGCCCCTGATCCCGCGTAGATAGCCCTTCCGCCGCTGCCGCCGTCATCGGCATCGAGCCCATTCCAGCCTCGTTTGTAAAAAGTCCCTTCGCCATTCCGGTGCGAACCGCCATTTTCACTGCAGTCCCTGCAATGCCTCCGATCACCGCTTTTTTCGAAAAAGCAGACACAAAAATCGCCTGAAGCGCCGCCGGAATCCATGCTGCATTTTTTACCAGCAAAACAGACAGCTACCCAGGTACAGCACGCTCATCACCGGAACCAGGCAGGTACAAACCTTCGCTGTTTTTTTTCGCTCCTCCGATCAGGATGCTGCCCGCCAAAAGCGCCGCTGCGATACCGATCCAGTGTACAGACACCGGAAGCCTGCGAGAAATTACCGCTGTCAAGGAATGCGCCTGCACACCGCTTCCGACGCACAGCGCCGCCAGCACGGTAAAGACGGAAAAAAGAACCGCCAGCAGCCGATTGTGCAACAGCTGCTCCATCACATACATCGGTCCGCCATAAAAGCTTCCGTCTGCCCGCTTTTTCCGGCACGCTGCGGACAGCACGCTTTCCGCATAGCAAGTCGCCATCCCGAAAAAGCCGCTGATCCAGCACCAGAAAACCGCCCCGGGTCCTCCGAGCGCAATTGCACTCGAAATTCCGATGATATTTCCGGTTCCGATTGTCGCCGCCAGGGCGGTTGACAGTGCTTCATAGGGTGACAGCCCTCCTGATCCGGCAGAGGACAGGCTTCGGCACAGTCCATCCGGCAGCTTCCTTTGAATAAAGCCCAGTCGAATTGTAAAATACAAATGTGTCCCGGCAAGCAGCACCAGCATTGGAAAATTCCACAAAAGGTCGCAGACTGTCCGCACCGCGTCATTGAATCGTTCCATCCTGATTTCCGTTTCAGACAGCCTTTCGCCGCACGTTCCGGTACCCGGCTGTCACAGTCGTTTTTTCTTTTCCAATATATGACGCAGGATGTTTTTTCTATGAATATATAAAAAAGAATCCTGCGAAGCAGGATTCTCCGCCTGCAGCGGGTCGCGCAAGCGACATTCTTCCATTCCGCTGCAGTGCGATGCGCATCAGCGATTCTGCATGAACCCTTCGATTTCATCCGGGTCGCGGATAATCTGCTCCGAAAGGACTTCGCATCCGTCCTCCGTAATCAGAAGGTCGTCCTCGATTCGGATGCCGATTTCCCATTCATCGATATACAGACCCGGTTCGTCGCTGATGACCATTCCGGGAAACAGCTTATCGTTCTCCAGCGTGTTGACATCGTGCACGTCGATTCCAAGATGATGGGATACGCTGTGCATGTAGTAAGTGCCGATCTCCTCCTCGTTTTCAATCAGACCGAGACGAATACATCCCTCCGCCAGCACCTTTTTGCAGACGTCATTCAACTCCCGAAGCGTCATGCCGGGCTTTGCCGATTTTGCGATCGTCCGGTTTGCTTCCAAAACGACCTCATAAACCGCCCTCTGCTGCTGCGTAAAATGCCCGTTTACCGGATAGGTTCTCGTGATGTCCGCACAGTAGCCCTGATATTTTGCGCCCAGATCCATCAACAGCAGCGTGCCGTCCTCGCAGATATCCCGGTTGGTTTCGTAGTGCAGCATTGTACCGTTTGCACCGCTTCCGGCAATCGTCGGGAACGAAGTTCCATCCGCACCCTGATACATGATCTGATATTCAAAAATCCGCCTGTGCCTGATATTCCGCCATGCCCGGCTCCAAATGCTTCATCACATACTGCAGTGCATTGTCGGTGATTTCGATCGCCGTTTTGAGCTGTGCGACCTCGTCTGCATCCTTCTGCATCCGCATCTGCGCCACATACGGGAACAGATTTCTGATCGGATGTCCCGGATACAGCGCTGCGTATTCCTTCGCCTTTACCGCATTGTAATCCGGCAGATCCTCTTGCTGATGGCGATAACAGTCAAAATACAGGCTTTTGACATCCTCGCGGGTCATCATCATATCGAACACCCCGTCAAAGCTTTCCAGGAAACGCACATCTTCGATCTGACTGATCTCTTTTGCCTCATCGACCGTCACCTTCCTGCCATACCAACGTTCCTGCGTCGGATCCGCCTCTTCTATAAATAAGATTTCCTTCGGATCGCGTTTCGTCTTTTTCATGAGCAGGATCATCCGCTCCCGGCGCAGTCCCGTCAGATAAAAAAAGTTGCGGTTCGCCTCAAACGGCGCGTATTCGTCCGCGCTCACATGTGTTTCAATTCCAGAAAATAAAATCAGCGCTGCATTTTCCTCCATCTGATCGAACAGCTGCTGTCTTCTTTTTAAAAAATTCATCCTTCCCTCTCATTTCTGCGCACGCTTTTTGCGCATGCCGAGTTTGTGTCAAGTGCGCGCAGACACAAATCTCGTGATTGAAAAATTTCATTTTTCAATCTTTTCCTCATTTTGCAGACGCCCTCGCGTCATGCACTTTGCGGGCGCAAACGCGATCCCGCTTCTTTCATGTATTGGATAAATCCTCCGTTCAGTCGTTCTCTTCCAGCTCCTCCAGATTCTCGTCCGACGCAGACGAACCCATCCATGCCGCGACTCCAAAAATCAGAAGCACCGTTCCGACCACAATCCATAATGTACTGTCCGAATGCATCCAAATCGCCGCAAATCCGCCGATTTCCAACGGAATAGCCGCGATTTTCAGTCCCCAGAACCGCAGTTTTTCTACATCGTTCAATTGCTGATACGCCTGCTTCTGGGCAACCACAGACGCTGCACACATTATAAAAAATGTTGCCGGAGGCTTTATGTCCTCTTAACAACAGCCACGCGATTCCAAAACAGATCGCCGCCAAAAACCATCCAACAATCAGCAGCAGGAAGCTGTCGCCTTCAACAAAATCCTCCACATACTGATAGAAATCATCTTCTGTCCCGTAAAAATAGAGATATGCGTGTCCTTCGGACGGCTTCTGCACCGTCACTTCACCGTTTCCGACAAGCGCCACCGCCGTCAGCTGCGCATCCTCTCCCAGTCCCCAGATCTGATAACGGGTGTCTCCATTTTTTCCGCCCGGGTAAACTTCGTCAAACCATTCCAGACCGCGAACATTATCCTCCGTCAGCTCTGTCTGATCGTCCAATGCAGCTGCGACATGATCGCCCCGGACAGTATAGCTGCCGCCATTCTCTTTTTCCCAGCCGGAAGAATCCTCATCCTCTTCTTTCTGATAGACCCATTTTTCCACTTTCAGATAATAAAACTGCCCATCCAGAAACTTTCGCGGATCGGAAACCAAATCGCCGGTCAGTGGAATCTGCGTCACAACAACTTCCTGCTGCGTGTCCTGATTTTTCCATTCCTCCAGATCCTGCATGGTGACAACCGGCGCGTCATAAAGCGCCTGCGCACGCGCACTCGTATCTTTCGTATCAGCTGCACAGAACACAATTCCCGCAAGTACAAAAAATATCCCCAGTCCGATGAAAAATTTTTTCATAATTCGCTCCTTTCCATAGCTGCTCTATTTCTGGGTGTCCGTCAAAAAAAGAATTGAAGCCTCTTGCATTCCTGTCTTATACTGATAGTACCTGATAATATAGGAGGGCTTCCACATGATCCGTTTCGCTGTAATCGGCACAAACACCATTACCGATAAATTTCTCCAGGCAGCCTCTGCACTGCCTGATTTCAAGCTCTGCGCTGTCTATTCCAGAACGCTTGCGCGGGCGCGGGAGTATGCACAAAAAAAATAACGTTTCGCTTGTCTTTGATTCTCTGGAGGCGTTGGCCAACTCCGACCAGATCGACGCAGTCTACATCGCCAGCCCCAATTTCTGCCATGCTGCCCAGAGCATCCTGATGATGCAGCACCACAAGCATGTGCTCTGTGAAAAAGCCGATCGCCTCCAATGCTTCGGAATTTCAACAGATGTACGACACTGCCATAAAAAATCAGGTCATTCTGCTCGAAGCCATGCGTTCTGTCTTTTCTCCCGGTTTTGCAGCGATCCGTTCCCTGCTGCCTGTGCTTGGAACAATCCGGCAGGTAGATTTTTCTTTCTGTAAATATTCCAGCCGCTATGACCATTTCAAAGAGGGATCATCGAAAACGCTTTCAATCCTGCACTTTCCAATGCTGCCCTGATGGACATCGGCGTTTATTGTGTCCATCCGCTCGTCTCCCTGTTTGGCATGCCGGCTTCGATTCAGAGCAGCAGCATTTTCTTATCCAATGGCTTCGAAGGCGCGGGCACGGTTCTTTTACAGTACCCAGATATGCAGGCAACGCTCCGGTATTCCAAAATCTCGGATTCGCACCTGCCGTCCCAGATTCAGGGAGAAGCCGCGACCCTGCTGATCGATAAAATTCAGGATCCCCAGCAGCTCACGCTCCTGTTTCGAGACGGTCATACCGAAAATCCGAACATTCCAGCTGTTTCCAACAACATGGTCTACGAAGCAGCTGAATTTGTCCGCTTAATCAACCAACTGCATCAGGCGTTGGAAAATAACTCAGTGGATGGAATCTCTTTCCTTATCCGACATTCCTGGCTGAAGGCTTCCTGCCTCGAGCTCGAAGTCATGGATACCGTCCGCAGGCAACAAAATATTCTTTTTCCGGCAGACCACTGAGGTCTGCCGTTTTCATTCCGGAAAGAGCCTTCTCCACCATAAGCAGCGGTAAAATGTACCTTTCTTTTTACATTGAAATCCACCCAAATGCATTTGCCACGGAGCTGATCAAAATGATCGTCGCAAAGATCGGGCATAAATACCGAATCATCACGTTAAAAATCTTCTTTCTCCGAAATGCGCTCTCGCCGTGCATAACTTCTTCTTCGATGCTTTTTGTTCCAACTACTTTCGACACGAGCAGACAGGTCGCAATTGCTGCGATCGGCATCATAACAGAGTTTGTCAGAAAATCAAAGAAATCCAGAAACTGCATTCCGATCAGCTTTACCCAGGACAACGGACCGTATCCCATACAGGATAAAGTCCCCAGACCCAGCATGATCACGCCAACCAAAACAACTGCCTTCCTGCGTCCCCAGTGAAGCTCATCCTCAAAGGTAGACACTGCACTCTCTGTCAGTGCAATCGAGCTTGTGATCGCTGCAAATAACACGAGTACGAAGAATAAAATTCCAGCTACTGTTCCAAATCCCATGCTTGCAAACACTTTCGGAATCGTAATAAACATCAGCGCAGGTCCTGCCTGCAGCGTCTCTGGATCTCCGCCGGAAAAGGCAAATACTGCCGGGATGATCATCAGGCCCGCCATAATTGCGATGGCTGTATCGAATACTTCTACATTTCTCGTCGAATCTTCAATCGATACGTCCTTTTTTCATATAGGATCCAAACGTGATCAAAATTCCCATAGCAATCGACAGGGAATAAAACATCTGTCCCATCGCCGCAACCACAGTCATCCAGGAAAAATTCTTCACATTCGGTACCAGAAAATATTTCACACCTTCCAGGGCGCCCGGACGCGTTACCGAATAAATTGCAATAATCACGGACAACACGATCAGAATCGGCATCATGAATTTCGATACGCGCTCGATTCCGTTACGCACCCCCGCATAAATGATCGCCAGCGTAAACAGCGCAAATACCGTAAAACAGATTTCCGTAGATGCTCCGTTTGAAATAAAATCGGAAAAATAGCCGTCTGCTGCCAGCTTCTGACCGTTTCCTTTGATATATTCAACCAGATATTTGATGACCCATCCTCCGATGACGGAATAATACGGTACGATCAGCACAGGAATGATCGCGTTGATCCAGCCCCCGGCGGAAAGCCATTTCGATTTGCCGAAAGAGGAAAAGGCTCCGACCGGGCTCTTTTTCGTCATGCGCCCAATCGCGGTTTCCGCTACAATCATGGTATAGCCGAACGTCAACGCCAGCAAAATATAAATCAGCAGGAAAAATGCCGCCTCCGTACTTTGCTGCCAGATACGGAAATCTCCAGATATTTCCCAGCCCTACAGATGCTCCGCAGCCGACAGGACATATCCGAGTTTGCCGGAAAAGCTGCTTCTTTTGTTATGTTCCATTTTCAATCTCTCTCCTTTTTGTGAAATACGTTTTTACTATACCATACTTTCATCAAAAAGGATTCCTAAATTTTTTGGAGTATTTTTTTGCATTTATGTAAATTTTTAGATGATGTGTTTTTCCGATCATTTATATTCTCTTTGTGAATATTCTCCTATATAAATTTTTCCCATTTTAATCTACGTTCCAGAATTTCAATCCACGCTCCTGCGAAGGGGAGCGACGGCAGAGTTTGACCGCAGAGTGAATAAGGCGGTTATTTCAATCCGCGCTCCCGCGAAGGGAGCAACGCCAAATCCATCTCTTTCCCGGCTAATCGTAGGCTCAATTTCAATCCAGTCATCATCGCTACAGCCACAAAATATAAATACTGATAATAGTAATAATAAGGATAATTTTTTCATGTTCTTTTCTAATTTTAGTTATTAATAAATTGTTGATTATTTTTTTTGAAATGTAAGTTTTCAACGGTTTGTGACTTCGGTTGATATTTCACCCATTTGTCCTGCGTCTTGGTTAACTGCAGTCATAATCTTAACGAAATCTATTTGATCAAGTCGGCTGGTGTGCCGTTAC
>VOFI01001372.1_pt1:20000-162000 | contig 162000 bp, 114 predicted proteins | sample 5384131 | NCBI WGS metagenome assembly VOFI01 (sample SAMN12384728, study PRJNA508395) | human gut metagenome | isolation source: healthy gut H | host: Homo sapiens | reverse complement strand
AGACAGGTCCGAAGAGAGAAGCAAGGTGATATCCGCTCTGAATACATTGTGGATTGAAGACCCGTCTTTGTCCTTTTCCATAAACTCATATAGTGATGAATTGGAAATCTCGTTATATGGTTTGACACAAAAGGAAATCATACAGACATTGCTGGAAGAACGATTTTCCGTAAAGGTCCATTTTGATGAGATCAAGACTATCTACAAAGAACGACCTGTAAAAAAGGTCAATAAGATTATTCAGATCGAAGTGCCACCCAACCCTTACTGGGCCACAATAGGGCTGACGCTTGAACCCTTGCCGTTAGGGACAGGGTTGCAAATCGAAAGTGACATCTCCTATGGTTATCTGAACCATTCTTTTCAAAATGCCGTTTTTGAAGGGATTCGTATGTCTTGCCAATCTGGTTTACATGGATGGGAAGTGACTGATCTGAAAGTAACTTTTACTCAAGCCGAGTATTATAGCCCGGTAAGTACACCTGCTGATTTCAGACAGCTGACCCCTTATGTCTTCAGGCTGGCCTTGCAACAGTCAGGTGTGGACATTCTCGAACCGATGCTCTATTTTGAGTTGCAGATACCCCAAGCGGCAAGTTCCAAAGCTATTACAGATTTGCAAAAACTGATGTCTGAGATTGAAGACATCAGTTGCAATAATGAGTGGTGTCATATTAAAGGGAAAGTTCCATTAAATACAAGTAAAGACTACGCCTCAGAAGTAAGTTCATACACTAAGGGCTTAGGCGTTTTTATGGTCAAGCCATGCGGGTATCAAATAACAAAAGGCGATTATTCTGATAATATCCGCATGAACGAAAAAGATAAACTTTTATTCATGTTCCAAAAATCAATGTCATCAAAATAATGGAGCGGTCAGGAAATTTCTATAAGGCAATACAGTTGGGATATATACTTATCTCCATTCTTATCGGATGTATGGCATATAATAGCCTCTATGAATGGCAGGAGATAGAAGCATTAGAACTTGGCAATAAAAAAATAGACGAGCTCCGAAAAGAAATAAACAATATCAATATTCAAATGATAAAATTTTCTCTATTGGGTGAAACAATACTGGAATGGAACGATAAAGATATCGAGCATTACCATGCACGGCGTATGGCAATGGACAGTATGCTCTGCCGTTTCAAGGCCACCTATCCAGCAGAGCGCATCGATAGTGTGCGCAGTCTTTTAGAGGATAAGGAACGACAGATGTTCCAGATAGTCCGGTTAATGGATGAACAACAATCTATTAACAAGAAGATAGCCAATCAAATTCCGGTTATTGTGCAGAAAAGTGTGCAGGAACAGTCCAAAAAGCCAAAACGAAAAGGTTTCTTAGGCATATTCGGCAAAAAAAAGGAAGTAACTCCAGCAGTATCAACCACTATCCTTCATTCGGTCAATAGAAACGTAATCAGCGAACAGAAAGTGCAGGATCGCCAATTGTCGGAACAAGCCGACAGCCTTGCAGCTCGTAATGCAGAACTTAACAGACAACTGCAAGAATTGATTTGCCAAATAGAAGAAAAGGTACAAACCGAACTGCAAAGCCGGGAAAACGAAATAGTTGCCATGCGTGAAAAGTCATTTATGCAAGTAGGCGGTTTAATGGGATTCGTTCTTCTACTGTTGTTAATTTCCTACATCATCATACACCGTGATGCAAAGAGCATTAAACAATACAAGCGCAAGACAACTGATTTGATAAGGCAACTGGAACAATCCGTACAACGGAACGAGGCACTGATAACGTCAAGGAAGAAGGCGGTACATACTATCACCCATGAACTGCGCACACCGCTGACAGCAATAACAGGCTATGCCGGACTGATACGGAAAGAACAGTGTGAGGATAAGTCCGGGCAGTATATCCAAAACATACTGCAATCCTCCGACCGTATGCGGGATATGCTTAACACTTTGCTTGACTTCTTCCGCCTGGACAACGGCAAGGAACAGCCCCGTCTGTCACCCTGCCGGATTTCAGCAATCACGCACACACTTGAAACGGAGTTCATGCCTGTTGCCGTGAACAAAGGGCTGTCCTTGTCCGTGAAGACTGGACACGATGCCATTGTATTGACCGACAAAGAGCGAATAATACAAATCGGGAATAACCTGCTGTCAAACGCTGTCAAGTTCACAGAAGAAGGCGGTGTTTCTTTGATTACTGAATATGATAATGGAGTTCTGACACTGGTCGTTGAAGATACAGGTACAGGCATGACAGAAGAGGAACAGAAACAAGCGTTCGGTGCGTTTGAACGTCTATCAAATGCCGCCGCAAAGGAGGGTTTCGGGCTTGGGCTTGCCATAATGCGTAATATTGTGTCGATGCTTGGCGGAACAATCCGTTTAGACAGCAAGAAAGGGAAAGGCAGTCGTTTCACAGTTGAAATTTCTATGCAGGAAGCTGAAGAACAGCTTGGATATACAAGCAATACACCTGTTTATCATAACAATAAATTCCATGATGTTGTCGCCATTGACAATGATGAGGTATTACTTCTGATGCTGAAAGAGATGTATTCCCAAGAAGGAATACACTGCGACACTTGCACCGATGCTGCGGCACTGATGGAAATGATACGCCAGAAAGAATACAGCCTGTTGCTGACAGACTTGAATATGCCCGATATAAACGGTTTCGAATTGCTGGAACTGTTGCGTTCGTCCAACGTGGGCAATTCACCAACAATCCCGGTGGTTGTGGCAACCGCTTCGGGCAGTTGTAACAAAGGGGAACTATTGGCAAAAGGCTTTGCCGGATGCCTGTTCAAACCGTTCTCCATATCGGAACTGATGGAGGTTTCCGACAGGTGTGCCATAAAAGCGACACCGGACGGGAAACCGGACTTTTCCGCCTTATTGTCCTATGGCAATGAAGCCGTCATGCTGGAAAAGTTGATAACTGAAACAGAAAAGGAAATGCAGGCGGTACGGGATGCAGCAAAAGAAAAAGACCTGCAAAAGCTGGATTCCCTGATCCACCACCTGCGCAGTTCGTGGGAGGTGCTCCGTGCCGACCAACCGCTGAATGTACTTTACGGATTGCTTCGTGGCGATGCTCTCCCGGATGGTGAAGCGTTAAGCCATGCCGTGACTGCCGTGCTGGATAAGGGAGTGGAAATAATACGGTTGGCAGAAGAGGAAAGGAGAAAATACGAAGATGAATAAGACAAAAATAATTGTGGTGGAAGACAACATCGTGTATTGCGAATATGTCTGCAATATGCTGTCACGGGAGGGCTACCGCAATATGAAGGCTTACCACCTCTCAACCGCGAAGAAACATCTGCAACAGGCAACAGATAATGATATCGTGGTTGCCGACCTGCGTCTGCCTGACGGCAGTGGCATAGACCTTTTGTGCTGGATGCGAAAGGAGGGAAAGATGCAGCCCTTCATCATTATGACCGACTACGCCGAAGTTAATACCGCCGTGGAAAGCATGAAACTCGGCTCGATAGACTATATTCCCAAACAGCTTGTGGAGGATAAACTTGTCCCCCTGATCCGTTCCATACTGAAAGAACGTCAGGCAGGACAACGCCGTATGCCTATATTCGCCCGTGAAGGTTCCGCCTTTCAGAAAATCATGCACCGCATAAGGCTGGTAGCCGCCACCGATATGAGCGTGATGATATTTGGTGAGAACGGCACGGGCAAGGAGCATATTGCCCACCTGTTGCATGACAAGAGCAAACGTGCAGGCAAGCCATTTGTGGCGGTGGACTGCGGTTCACTCTCCAAAGAGCTTGCACCGTCGGCTTTCTTCGGACACGTCAAAGGTGCATTTACAGGTGCGGACAATGCCAAGAAAGGATATTTCCATGAGGCGGAAGGCGGCACGTTGTTTCTGGACGAGGTAGGAAACCTCGCGTTGGAAACCCAACAGATGTTGCTCCGTGCCATACAGGAGAGGCGGTATCGCCCGGTCGGAGACAAGGCAGACCGGAATTTCAATGTCCGCATCATCGCTGCTACCAATGAAGATTTGGAGGTATCGGTGAATGAAAAGCGTTTTCGGCAGGATCTTCTGTACCGCCTGCACGACTTCGGGATAACCGTTCCTCCGTTGCGTGACTGTCAAGAAGACATTATGCCGCTGGCAGAGTTCTTCCGTGATATGGCAAACAGAGAGCTGGAGTGTAGCGTGAGCGGGTTCAGTTCCGAAGCACGTAAAGCGTTGCTGACACACGCATGGCCGGGCAACGTGCGGGAACTTCGGCAGAAAGTTATGGGTGCTGTATTGCAGGCGCAGGAAGGTGTTGTCATGAAAGAGCATCTGGAACTTGCCGTGACGAAACCGACCTCTACTGTCAGCTTCGCCTTGCGCAATGACGCGGAGGATAAGGAGCGGATATTGCGTGCGTTGAAACAGGCAAACGGCAACCGGAGTGTCGCCGCAGAACTGCTCGGCATAGGCAGGACAACACTATACAGCAAACTTGAAGAGTATGGACTTAAATATAAATTCAAGCAATCATAGCCCGTAATTCACTGAATTTGGCTATCTTTGCATAACATTTGAGAAAAACGGCGATTGGCAGGAGCTTTTCGCCGCCAACATATAGGATAAGACCGCAAGGCGTTTCAAGCGAAAATCTGGTAAATTGGAACTACGGAGACGATTGCGTGATGCTTATGCTATGCTTACGCATAGCGTGCATTCACGTACTCTCCGTAAAGGCTTTACCAGAGCCATCGCTTGAAGGTAGTGTGAATTGCACGCTACTTTTTTACCCTTGCCTAACGAAAGGAAACGATTATGGGTAAAGTTCAGATTCTCGCCGTACTGACGATGGACGGATGTCTTTCTTCAGAGTTATATGATAAAGCACATCAGGATTTGTGCCTTGACCGTTGCGGTCTTGATGAAATCAGGAAGAAAGCCTTTTACCGTGTGACACCGGACTATTCCATTTCAATGCTGCACGAATGGAGAAAAGACTGCACAAACATCCGTTACCTCGCGGAAGCCACACCGGACACGGCAGACTATATAAACGGACTGCTGCGGATGCACGCTGTGGATGAAATCATACTATACACCGTTCCTTTCATATCCGGAAGCGGACGACATTTTTTTAAGTCGGCTCTGCCAGAGCAACACTGGACGCTTTCCTCTTTGAAAAGCTATCCCAACGGTGTATGTCGCATTATCTATATCCTTGATAAAAAAGCAAGATAGCCAAAATGTGCGGCAAGCATACATTTCTATTTTCAGGAATAGAATAAATGTTCCGATTACAAACAATTTAAGTCGGAGATAATTTGTCCTTGTGAAAAAATACTGAATTTTATACCTCTGAAATCCAGCACTTTGTAAAATTGAGTGTTGGATTTTTTATTTTCTGCCGCGTTTTTTGCCAATTATATTCATGTGCGCACGCAGAAAACAAAGTGTAATTTTCAAAATTGACAGAACCATGAATTATTTCTTGCTGGCGGAAACCGACTTTTTCCGCCTGATAAACGAAGCCGGCGACTGCAATATGGAAACGGCATACACGGCTTTCGCCACCCAAGTGATCGAACTGTGCAACGGCGGCATGGACATGAACCTTACCGTCATCGCGCTTGCCTACATCGAAATCGAGTTGCAGCACCATCCCGTACGTAATCTGTCAGAAGAAAAAAGAGAGATTGCCGCCTACGTCAGCAAGGCTCTGTCTTTCGTAAGAAAGATGCAGAAATTCCTTGCCACGCCCCAAGTGCCACCACTAATATCCGCCAACAACGCAACAGAAACCACCGCCAGCCTTCTTCAATGGACGGGCAATGCCATCGACCTCGTGGAACTTATCTACGGCATAGACGTGATGGGCTGCATCAACAACGGCAATATGCCGCTCAAACAGCTCGCCCCACTTCTCTATAAGATATTCGGGGTTGATTCTAAAGACTGCTACCGCTTCTACACTGATATCAAACGCCGGAAGAACGAAAGCCGCACCTATTTCATTGACAGGATGCAGGAAAAACTGAACGAGAGAATGTTGCGTGATGAGGAGTTGGAGCGGATGAGAAAATAAAAAAATATCCATTACATATGAGAAGACAGGAATACTCGTATCCTGTCTTTTTATTTTCATTTAATTATATATTAATTAGCACAATATATGTGAGTTTTTCATTCCTATAAGGACAAATTTCAGAAACGTATGTCTGGTAAATTATTGAGTCATCATAGTATGAACATATATCATTACTAAAAACAATGAAACAACTTCCATAAGATTGTGGTTGTAAAAATCGCCATTTAATAGCCCGTTTTTTTTGTAAAATTCGCCAATTAAAAAAATATGATTATCTTTGCATTATATTTTATAAGGTATGGAAACAGTAAATAGAATACTTCAAGAGAAGATTACAGCACGAATCGCGCCCAATAAAGCAGTACTGATTTTTGGTGCTCGCCGTGTTGGTAAAACGGTAATGATGCGTAAAATTGTGGACAACTATTCAGGTAGGACGATGATGCTCAACGGCGAAGACTACGACACATTAGCACTATTGGAGAATCGCTCAATAGCCAATTATCGGCATTTATTGGATGGTATTGATTTGCTGGCTATTGATGAGGCACAGAACATACCACAAATCGGTAGTATTCTGAAGTTGATAGTTGATGAAATACCGGGAATAAGTGTCTTGGCAAGTGGTTCTTCGTCATTCGATTTGCTGAATAAGACTGGTGAACCGTTGGTCGGCCGCAGTACGCAATTTCTCCTTACACCATTCTCGCAACGGGAAATCGCACAGACGGAAACGGCACTTGAAACCCGCCAGAACCTCGAAGCGCGCTTGATTTACGGTTCCTATCCCGAAGTAGTAATGATGGAGAACTATGAACGTAAAACAGACTACCTACGTGATATTGTCGGTGCATACCTGCTTAAAGATATCTTAGCAATTGACGGCTTAAAAAATTCGAGCAAGATGCGCGATCTACTGCGATTGATAGCTTTTCAGTTGGGCAGCGAAGTTTCTTACGAAGAGTTAGGTAAACAACTCGGCATGAGCAAGACGACCGTTGAAAAATACCTCGACCTATTGGAAAAGGTCTTCGTTATCTATCGTCTGGGGGCTTATTCGCGTAACCTACGCAAGGAGGTTACAAAAGCTGGCAAGTGGTACTTCTACGACAACGGCATTCGCAATGCCATTATCGGGGCTTTCTCACCGCTGGCCATTCGGCAGGATGTCGGTGCGCTGTGGGAGAACTACATCATCGGAGAGCGGCGCAAAGCGAACTTCAATGAGGGACTGCACAGGGAGTTCTATTTCTGGCGCACCTACGACAAACAGGAAATCGACCTGATTGAGGAGAGTGCCGACAGTCTTACCGCCTTGGAGTTCAAGTGGGGAAATAAAATGCCGGCCGCACCGAAAGCCTTCCAAGAAGCCTATCCCTATGCCGAGTTTCATGTGGTAAATCGGGAGAATTATTTGGAGTTCGTATAATCAATAAATTACGTATATGGAAACAAAACTACAATCCAAACAGCAATATCCGCGGTTTATCCAAAATAAACCGTGTGGTATTGACAAATTCGATGGAGGTTCGCAAGAAAGGTTGGCAAAAACTATTGCTCGCCATTTTTGTCAGAATGATTCATTGGATGAGGAATGTACTTTACCTCGAATTATCGGCATCGAAGGTATTTGGGGATCTGGAAAATCCAACGTGGTTAAAATGTTGGAACGTGAATTATCAGACGACTATTACTTTTTTGAGTATGACGCATGGGGACATCAAGAGGACTTGCAACGCCGCTCTATATTGGAATTGCTTACAAGCAAACTTATTGATGATGGTATCCTATCTGGAAATGCAACAATAAAAGTCAAAGGTGGAGGTACGAAAACCGTATCATGGTCTGAAAAGCTGAAATATTTATTAGCCCGTAAAACGGAGACCGTAACCGAAAAATATCCCCTTATCAGTAATGGTATGGTTGCGGCATTTTTGGTTGCAGTTTTAACTCCGATATTTACATTTATTGCGTATGCAGTAAAACCTACACCCACAACATGGTGGTTTTCTTTATTGTCTATTATCATAGCTGCACTGCCAGTTCTTATTGCATTGTGCGTTTGGAAATGGGCATATAGCAAAGATCATAAATATGGATGGAGTTATATGTTAGCTATTTATCAAGATAAAGTCGAAAAGGACGTTTGCTATGAGACTTTGAGCGAAGACGAACCAACGGTTTACGAGTTCAAAACATGGATGCAAGACATTTCTGATTTTATCAAGGAAAAAGGACAACGTAAATTAGTCCTTGTTTTTGACAACATGGATCGTCTCCCCGCTGAAAAAGTAAAAGAATTATGGTCTTCTATCCATACGTTCTTCGCCGATAGCGGTTTTGAAAATGTTTGGGCTGTTATTCCTTTCGATGAAACACATTTAGCTTGTGCATTCGGAGATGAGACCGACGAACAAACGAAACAACTGACCAAGTATTTTATCAATAAAACTTTCCCTATTGTTTATCGTGTTGCTCCTCCTGTTATTACCGACTATCGAAGTATATTCAACAAACTGTTTGTTGAAGCATTTGGAGAAACAGAAAATGAAGCGAAAGAAACTATAAATCGGATATTCAGATTGGTAAATCCTAATGCCAATGTTAGGGAAATTATATCATATATCAATGAGATGGTCGCTCTTAAACAAGAGTGGTGTAACGAAATTTTGATGATAAACATAGCATTGTTCTGTTTGAAGAAGACGGATATTCTGGCAAATCCAGTAGAACAAATATTGTCCGGCGACTATCTGAATGGCATTCAAACAATAATTAACAATGATCTGCAAACACAACGCGAAATTGCAGCTTTGGTATATGGTGTCGATGTTGAAGATGCTCGACAAATTCCATTGAAAAAATATATTGAAGGCTGCATCAACGGAGAAGAAGACCACGACATAAATCAATATGCAGAGACTAATAAACAATTTGACACTGTATTAGAAGAAGTTATACAATGTATGGACAATGCGCTTATCGATAAGATTATACATTGTTTGCATAAATTAACTCGAAAGAGCGATGTTATTCTGCGTGTATGGCAAAGAATAGCACAATTGAAATTAAAAGAATCCATAGAGAAGCAGGTGTTCCCTGTCGAATACCAAGAACTGCTGTTGCATTTAGACACGGAAAGCCAAAACCATGTGATTGCTCAATTATATAAGAAGATAGTTCGGTTCAATGACTTCAATGGCGGCGACTATTTCAAAACGTTAGATGCAATAGACAGGTTTATTGCGCAAAATAAGTTGGCGTGCGATTTTACGTCATTGATTGAAGCAAAAACAGTCAAGCCAAATACATTTATCGATTATATTCAAGCTGCAAATGCAACAGATGCTGCCTATCGGGATAACGCGACAACTAAAGCATATAAATATTATCAAGTAGCAACAAATTCGGAGGCGCTCGATAATTATTTGGCAAACTTACTACCCGATAATTTCGACCATGCAGATATTGTAAAAACGTTAAAAGATAATTCTACCTATACGTTTCCAACGCTTTTGCAAGCGATCACGAATTGCATTGATGAACAGAATGTAAATAAAGATAATATAGGGGCTATATTTACAACCTATCGTTTATTGGCATCTGACGAAGAAAGACCTTTACCTGTAACGTTAGATTCAACCTACATAAATCAGTTGCATTCTGAATTAGAAACTGATGGCCGAAACATTAAAGAGTCTGGATATTACGATTTAGTCGCCATGCAATTGGCACATGGTCATTCCGTTTCCTTAATAGAGGGTGGAGATATAAAATATGTTGCAGAACTCATGGACTATTATGTGGATCATGGAGACTTATTAGTAAATAGTGTGGGATGGAATATACCGCTATTAAATGAAACACTACAATACATGGTAAATCATAAACTTGGCTATAAATTATTGCTCTCAGACATATTGCCCCAATTTGAAGATATTAAGAACAGAATAGGTGTAACGGATGAGGTATTTATCGAGCATTTAGCAGAGTGGAATACCGATTTGGATAAGTATATCACTAAGAACAATATTAAAGATGTAATTCCTGACGCATCTTTTTACGATTTGACCACTAAAATAAGCAATGTCCTGACCGATCATATCAATAAAATAGCGTTCGAAGCGTTGTCTGAAATAAGTGTTGATACATTATACGCCCAAAGAACAGCACATACATCATATTATTGGTTTGTCGCAATAAAACATTTACTGGCTAAAATCAAATCCTTGCCAGATAACTTGACTGAATTTGGCAAAAAGATTCTGATGGATATTGCTTCTGGAACTCAAAGTTTGAATCCTTTCCCTAATTGTTTCAAGAATATAGTTGAAAGATTGGATAAACGAAAAATTAAATCGACAGTTACCGATATAAGAAATGATTTCTGCATCGGTAAAAAGACTATCAATGCAATAAAGTTTCAATTTTTCGAAACATGGCTTAGATCGCATGGTAATTTGAAAAGTCAAGCTGGAGACGTTATTGATAAAATAGTGAAACCTGTAATTTCCGATGGGGCATGCCGTTCATTGATTCTGCAAAACAAAGATTTTTATATGGATTTAATAAATACAGCAGGGGATGATGCTTATGAATTGAAAAAGAGTCTCCGAAACCTCATACAAAAAGATTCAGATCCGCAATTGGTTAAATTTGTCAATTCGATAGATTCAGTACCTGAGGTTGAAACCGCGTAAGTATTTGTCTAACAAGTCCGAATTTTACGATTTTACCCGTCAGAACTGAAGTGCCCCCCAAAAAAATTGTATCCAACTTTTGGGGGTCACTTCAAACTTCGATAGGGATAATTTTCAATTTTGGGGACTTGTTAGACAGTCTCATTATCTGGTAGCAGTTTACACAGCACCGGATCGTTTTTGATACGCTCCAGTTCCTCCTGCACAATCTGCTTCACCTCTTCCTTGATGCGCCGGTAGTTCGCCTGCACCGTTTCCTTCATGCGGTCGTTGCCGTCCTCGTCCGTGAAGTTTGTAATGACGGGAATTTTCTTGTAGGCACTTTCTTCCCGTTTCACCTTTTCGGCATCCACCACAATCTCGCAATGAAAAATCTTCTGCTCGATACGCTCGTTGAAGTTGTCGGATACAGAACCGACAAACATTCCCTGCGTAAGCCCGGAAATCTTACTCGGTGGAATGAGCGCGTCCATCTGCGTGTTGATGGAGGTGGAAACATCCTGCCGGTTGATGGAGATGGACTGCCGTTTCTGCAACACCTTACCGAACCGCTCGGAGAGCGTCTTGGCTGTTTCCCCCACCACCTGACCGGAGAAAATATTGCCGACAGTGTTCATCACCACTTTCGCCTCTTTGTCCCCGTAGTCACGCACTAACTGGCTGAAATCCTGAAAGCCCAGACACACGGCAACCTTGTTGCTTCGGGCGGTAGCTATAAGATTGTCCAACCCTTTGAAGTATATTGTGGGCAACTCGTCGATGATGACCGATGACTTCAGCATCCCCTTCTTGTTGATGAGCTTCACGATACGGGAATTATACAGACCGAGTGCCGCACCGTAGATATTCTGACGGTCGGGATTGTTACCCACGCAGAGGATTTTCGGCTCTTCGGGATTGTTGATGTCCAGCGTAAACTCGCTGTCTGACATCACCCAGTAGAGCTGCGGTGAAATCATCCTCGAAAGCGGGATTTTTGCCGACGCTATCTGACCCATGAGCTGCTCCGCAGCCCCTCCAAGCCACGCATCCATGAACGGCGAAAGGTAGTTCTCCAGCTCCGGATAAGAGGTCAGTATCGGAAATATATCCTCGTAACGGCGGTTCAGAAACTCGATAGCATGGGGAAACGTGCAAAACTTCCCGTTCTGATAGATTTTGAGATACCAGATAATACTGGCAAACAGAATGATAGGTGACTCCACGAAGAAGTCGCCCTGCTTTTGCACCCACGTTTTATTGAGGTTGAGCATTATTGTGTAGGCACTCTCATAGGCATCCGTAATATCTTCCATAAAATCCGGGTGAATGGGATTGCACCGATGAGAGCGTCGCGGGTCGTCGAAGTTGATCACATAGAACTTCGGCTTTACCTTGTAGCCGTCCGGGTGGTTCAGCAAATGGTTGTAGGCAATAGTAGATAGGTCGGGATACTTGAAATCGTAGATGTATTGACTAAAGCCCTTTTCAATCTGTTGCTTGATAAAATTGTTTACCACGGCATAGGACTTGCCGCTGCCCGGCGTACCCAACACGATGGACGCACGGAAGGGATTAACTACATTGATCCAACCGTTGTTCCAGCGTTTCCTGTAATAGAAACGTGTCGGCAGATTGACCGAATACTCGCTTTCGATAAGCCTCGTTTCCTGCATGAAACTCTCGTTCTCGTTGTTGAAAACATCCTCCATCAAATTGTGTTTCAACAGGCGGCTCATCCACAGACCACCCATCAACAGGCAGACATAGCCCGTTCCAATGGTAAGGACATACAGTCCCGTCACCGCTTCAAGCGGCAGCGGCAGGGGCAGCAACCACCAGTTCAGGAAAAACAGCACGAACCCGACGGCAAATGCTGTCCAGATTCTCCCCCAAGTGATTTTCTCACCCTTGACACCCTTCGTACCCAGACAGGACAAGGCAAGCAAAAGGACGGAAAACAGCTTCGTGTAGAGAATGGAATGGAACAGCCCCGCCGTGCGGTCGAAGTTCAGAAGGATTTTGTCCACCACGCCGATGTTCACGCCCCACAGCCGGATGGCTTCGTAGCAGAACCAGTACACGTTCATGACCACTAAAATGATACTCACGGCACGCAGAAAATCCATGATTTTCGCCAATGCCCTCAAATCGTCTTCTTGTTGTGACATACATTGATTTTTTAATTGTTGATACTCTGATTACATACCCAAGCCCTTGCGTTTTTTCTTCTTTTTGCGCTTCATCGCCCGGATGAAAGCCTCTTCCTCGGCATCTACCGCCGGACCTTCGGGAGTGAGCAAGCCCATACCGCCCGATATATCTTCACTGTCGTAGGCGGTCTGCCCGTGTGCCTTGTCCGCAGCATCCACAGGGATGGATAGCGGTATCGGCGGTTGTCCGGCGTATGGCAGGGTGAAGTGTTCCTGCAAGGCATTCGCCGAAAGCTCCTTACCCATGCGCGAACCGTTCAGCACGCATCCCGTGCGGTGGTCGATGAAGGTAGCCCCATAGATGCGCCCTTCCTCTGTGTAGCGCAGTACGGTGTCGATGCCCTTCTCTTTGAGTTGGGATACAAATTTGTCCTTGTCATAAGTGCCTTGCAGCACGGAAAGGACGGTGCGTTTCGTCATGTCTGCCAGTTTCCTATCCTTGATTTCCGATTTGGAACGGACAAACTTCTTCTGTACGGCTTCATAGCCTGCGGACTTCCCGAAAAGCGAGGATTTGAACGGGTTGCCCACCTTGTTACCCTTGTCGTCCGTGACGGAATAGACCAGCCCGTGATACTCCCGTCCGCGCACGTTGCCCCTCGCTTCCTCCACCGTCATATTATATAAGGAAAGGAGCGCACGGTATTCGCCCATCGTCTGGAAACGGTACTGCCCATTCAGAGCCTTCACGGTGTTGCCTACCTGCTTCTTCACATCACCTGCCGATGCGGCCACCTTGCGCAACGGATTATCCAATCTCTGATTTTTACGTTCTGCCGGATGCAATCCGTACTTCTGTTCCAGTTCCCTGCGGATACGGTCGCTGCGGCGGTAGAGAAAATCCCGGTTGAGCCTTTTCCCGTTCTCGTCCACGTTGACCGTCACGATGTGCAGGTGGTGGCGGTCGATGTCCTCGTGCTTGAATACAAGATAAGGCTGGTTTCCGAAACCGAGTTTTTCCAGATACTCGCGGGCGATATTCTGCAACTCAATATCGGTCAGCACATCCTCCGGGTGCGGGTTGAGAGAGATATGCACCACCGGCTTCTCGATCTTCATCTGCGGTGGCAGGAAGGTGAGAAAACCCTCCATCGCCTTGCCTATGTCCACCGTTCCCGAACCGTCATTGTAGATGCGGTTGGTGGTGAGAAGCCGCCCCTGCGCCTCGTTAATCTTCTCCCCGTTGTAGGCAATCGCGCCGTACAACGAACTTCCTACACTGATTTTTGCGACCATTTTGCCTCCATTTCCCTTGAAAGTTCCACAATCCGGCGGCTCAGTTTCACGAGTTCGACGGTGTGTTGCTCTAATTTGTAGAGCAACGCCATCGCCTTTTTCTCTGAAAAATGCAGCCTCAGTTCCTTCACGACTTGGTTGTAATTCGTACCCACGGCACGGAATTGTGCATGAAAATCCGACAGTTTGGTGTAATAGTCCACCAACGTCTTGTCCACCTTCAGCACCTTGAACGGTTGCCCGAAGAAGTGCGCTTTGAGGAAAACAGACCGTGCATAGACACCCGATTTTCCGAACATGGCGAGGAAACGGTTGTGTTCCTCCTCGTTGAAACGGACGGTGTACCGGTACACCGCCGGATCAAGTTTGGGATTTCTCCCTGATTTGCTTTTCCTTTTCTCTTTCATATTACTTTGGATTTAGCGGATTGACGGCATAAGCCGCCGCTTCGGATTACAGCACCGCAGTTCTGAAAGGCTTCCCGACTTCGGAGGGAAAGCCCGCCCCCTGCAAGGGCAAGTGCTTTTCGTGGCTGCTCAAAATATTTTGAGCGGCTGAAAAGACATCTTGCTATGTTCAGGTGAACATAAAAATCCGTCAGGGGACGGATTGGGAAAATACCTTTCAGGACTCCGGGCCGCGCGTCATCGGCGAACCCTGCTGTCCGGGTGCAAAGTTACGCCCTTAAAGCGGTATCGGACAGATGCTTGACCCGGTCAATGACTGCCAACCGGCGCAACATGCCGCCACTTGCTTGGGAAGTGATACAGGTTCCAAAATATACTTGTTTATTTGCAGCATGATTCAAGAAACGAACGATTTGAAGATATGATAAACGGAACATTCAAATACCCGGAAATCCGCTTCTTCGGATACTTGCCGAAACGGATACCCGAACCGTCGGAAACCCGGTTCTCCGACAATTCGGTGACGTATGGATTCAATGACTTCATGACGCAATGTCGTCAATCACCATTTGTCCGACGCACCGCTTCACCACAGAACCGGATACGCGACGACCCGCCTGCGTGTGTAGTCACGGAAGCGGATGGTGCGACAGCCAAATCCGTATGGAAACAGAAAAACAAATCATCAACAATTAAAATAAATGGAACTATGAGTAAGGAAATCTTCGTTGCATTCGCAACACAGAAAGGTGGCATCGGCAAATCCACTGTCACGGCACTTGCCGCCAGCTACCTGCACAACGTGAAAGGCTACAATGTCGCCGTCGTGGACTGCGACGACCCGCAGCACAGCATCCACGGGCTGCGCGAACACGAAATGGGGCTTATCGACAGCAGCACCTACTTCAAGGCTCTCGCTTGCGACCATTTCCGCCGGATCAAAAAGAACGCCTACACCATCGTCAAAAGCAATGCGGTGAACGCCCTCGACGATGCCGAGAGGATGATTGCCACTGAGGACGTGAAACCCGACGTGGTGTTCTTCGACATGCCGGGAACGCTCCGAAGCAACGGCGTGATAAAGACGCTCTCGCAGATGGACTACATTTTCACTCCGCTGAGTGCCGACCGCTTTGTCGTGGAGAGTACCCTGAAATTCGTCACGATGTTCCGCGACAGGCTGATGACTACCGGACAGGCGAAAACAAAGGGGCTGCATCTGTTCTGGACGATGGTGGACGGCAGGGAGAGGAACGACTTGTACGGCATCTACGAGGAAGTGATAGCCGAAATGGGCTTTCCGGTACTTTCCACCCGCTTGCCCGACAGCAAGAAGTTCCGCCGTGACCTTTCGGAAGAGCGCAAGAGCGTTTTCCGCTCCACCATCTTCCCGATGGACACGGCACTGCTGAAAGGGAGTGGCATCCGGGAGTTTTCCGAAGAGATAAGCGACATCATCAGACCGCAGTGAGCATGGGCAGCAGGAAAGTGAACACGGAAGGCATCGACGAGGAACTGCTGTTAGCCTCCATCGGGCGGCGCACACAGGACGGGACACTGCGCCCCGCACAGGAAGTACCCGCAGCTGCACCGACCGAAGAGGACACCGCCGCACCGGAACCATCTCCTGTGCAACCCGTAACACGGGAAAAAGCGCAGAGGGAAAGTGGACGCCGGAAAAGGCAGGACGAGGACTACAACGAGCTATTCCTGCGCCGCAACGAGATAAAGACCCGCCAATGTGTCTATATCAGCCGTGACGTCCACGGCAAGATCCTCAGAATCGTGAACGACATCGCCGGAGGGGAAATCTCAGTAGGCGGATATGTGGATACCGTGCTGCGCCAGCATCTGGAACAGCACAAGGAGAGAATCAACGAACTGTACAAGAAACAACGTGAAGATCTGATTTGAAAATGGAAAAAGAAATGACACCGAATGAAAAAAGACCACAGCAAGACTGCGGAGGTATGTTTACCCAAGTGCAGGCGAGTGTGGAAATACTGTCGCCTGTCCCGGTAAGCGGCAAATGCAGTGAGAAGGACTATGAACGCCTGTTCATCCGCGACCCGGAAGTAAAGGCACGTGAGGGGAAGATGGCGTATGTGCGCCCGGAGTACCACGAGCGTATCATGCGTATCACCCGTGTAATCGGGCATGACCGGCTTACGCTGTCCGCTTACATCGACCATGTGCTGACGCACCACTTCAACCAGTGCGAAGATGCGATAAAGAGCCTTTATGCCCGAAATTACAATTCAGTATTCTAACCAAAAACGGAAGGATATGAATTACACAATCAGCATGACAGACATTCTGCTGGCGGTATCGGTCGGCTGCAACCTCTGGTTCCTGTTCCTGCTCCTTTACGAGCGCATCATGGACACGCGGATTGTCCGCTTCTTCAAGGGCATTGTCGGATTATGGCGGTCACTGGACGGGAATGAGGCTAAACGCATAGCGGCACACGAGGAAGTCCCTGCGGAAAAGGCGGACATCATCGGCAAGAGCCGTTTCAGGATGGCATCCACCCGGACAACCGCTGCCATACCGACGCAAGAAGCCGCCACTATTGAAAAAGGCATTGAGCTGTCGGAGGAAGAGGCTACTTTTGACGACGGAAAAACGGGAAACGCATCCCGCCCGGCACAAGTCCCGGAGGAAAAACTCGATGAAACCTTCACGAGCATACCGCCGGAGGAACTGGGATACGGGGACGACGAACCGGAAGAGGACGCCTCGGACACGCCACGGGCTTCGGGCAGCAGCTTTGACGAGATTGACGACGCCTGCAAGACCGCCAAAAACCCGGACGCGACACAGGCGGAACGTGAAAAGGCGGCTAAGGTGTTCACCGACATGGAGGGCACGGAGTTGTACGAGAAAATGATGGAAGGCTCTTCGGAGATAGGCATCCGCATCAAGGGGCTTATCGAGATTCGGCTGAAGAAATCTGAAAAGGAGTTCGTCGTGCCGGACAACATCGAGGAGTTCGACATTCGCAACTATGTATGACAACTAAAAGAAATGAACATGAAAGAATGACAATCAACCCACGCGGCGAGGAAACGCAAGGCGCATCCCCTCCGCAACGGACACGCCCACGTCCGTGGAAACAAACGGGCATCCACTAAACCAAAGTAAAGAAACAAAGTATCAACCGCCTGACAAAGGACCATCCACCCTTTCGACGGCAAAACAAGAACAGTTTATGAACAAGAACATCGTAAGAAACAGAAAAGCAATCCTCTCCGCGGCACTTGTCATCGCCGCAACCGCCTCCGCCTTCGCGCAGGGAAACGGCATCGCGGGCATCAACGAAGCGACCTCTATGGTGAGTTCCTATTTTGACCCCGGCACGAAACTGATATACGCCATCGGTGCGGTCGTCGGGCTTATCGGAGGTGTAAAAGTGTACGGGAAATTCTCATCGGGCGACCCCGACACCAGCAAGACAGCCGCCTCGTGGTTCGGCGCGTGCATCTTCCTGATTGTTGCCGCCACCATCCTGCGCTCATTCTTCCTTTAATAAATAATGTATGGCTGAATACCCGATCAACAAGGGTATCGGCCGTCCGGTAGAGTTCAAGGGCTTGAAGGCACAGTACCTCTTCATCTTCTGCGGAGGTCTGCTGGCTCTCTTCGTCCTGTTCGTCATCCTCTACATGGTCGGTATCGACCAGTGGATATGTATCGGCTTCGGCGCGGCATCGTCCTCCCTCCTTGTATGGCAGACCTTCGCGCTGAACGCCCGGTACGGTGAACACGGGCTGATGAAATTAGGAGCGGCACGGAGCCATCCCCGATACCTTATCAACCGGCGGCGGATAACCCGTCTGTTCAAACGACAACGAAAGGAAGAAAGACAATGAGGAATACATCGAAAATGACAACACTGGAAAACAGGTTCCCACTTTTAGCGGTGGAGCATGGCTGCATCATCTCAAAGGACGCCGACATCACGGTGGCTTTCGAGGTGGAACTACCGGAACTTTACACCGTGACGGGTGCGGAGTACGAGGCGATACACAGTTGCTGGTGCAAGGCTATCAAGGTGCTGCCGGACTACTCCGTCGTCCACAAACAGGACTGGTTCATCAAGGAACGCTACAAACCGGAGCTTCAGAAGGACGACATGAGCTTTTTAAGCCGCTCTTTCGAGCGTCACTTCAACGAGCGTCCGTACCTGAAACACACCTGCTACCTCTACCTGACCAAGACAACAAAGGAGCGTAACCGGATGCAGAGCAATTTCAGCACGCTGTGCCGGGGACATATCATCCCGAAGGAGCTGGACAGGGAAACCACGACCAAGTTCATGGAAGCCTGCGAACAGTTCGAGCGCATCATGAACGACAGCGGGCTTGTCAGGCTGCGCCGCCTCTCCACCGATGAGATTGTGGGTACTGAGGGAAAGACTGGGCTTATTGAACGCTACTTCTCGCTCATGCCGGAAGGTGACACCACCTTGCAGGACATCGAACTTTCGGCAAGGGAGATGCGCATCGGCGACAACCGCCTGTGCCTGCACACCCTCTCCGACGCGGAAGACCTGCCGGGCAAGGTGGCTACCGACACCCGTTACGAGAAGCTCTCCACCGACCGGAGTGACTGCCGGCTCTCATTCGCCTCCCCGGTGGGGCTGCTGCTCTCCTGCAACCATATCTACAACCAGTATGTGCTGATAGACAACAGTGAGGAAACCTTGCAGAAGTTCGAGAAGTCCGCCCGTAACATGCAGTCGCTATCTCGCTATTCAAGGAGCAACAGCATCAACCGCGAGTGGATAGACCAATACCTGAACGAAGCCCATTCCTACGGACTGACCTCGGTACGGGCACACTTCAACGTCATGGCGTGGAGCGACGATGCGGAGGAACTGAAGCATATCAAGAACGACGTGGGCAGCCAGTTGGCAAGCATGGAATGCGTGCCGCGCCACAACACCATCGACTGCCCGACACTCTACTGGGCGGCGATACCCGGCAATGCGGCGGACTTCCCGGCGGAAGAGAGTTTCCACACCTTCATCGAACAGGCGGTGTGCCTGTTCACAGAGGAAACCAACTACCGCAGCTCGCTCTCGCCCTTCGGCATCAAGATGGTGGACAGGCTCACGGGAAAACCGCTGCACCTTGACATCTCCGACCTGCCCATGAAGCGGGGTATCACGACCAACCGCAACAAGTTCGTGCTGGGTCCTTCGGGCAGCGGCAAGTCTTTCTTCATGAACCACCTCGTGCGCCAATATTATGAGCAAGGCGCACATGTGGTATTGGTGGACACGGGAAACTCCTATCAGGGCTTGTGCGGCATGATCCGACGCAAGACAGGCGGAGCGGACGGTGTGTATTTCACCTACACGGAAGATAAGCCCATCAGCTTCAACCCGTTCTACACCGACGATTACATCTTCGACGTGGAGAAGAAGGACAGCATCAAGACCCTGTTGCTGACGCTCTGGAAGTCGGAGGACGACAAGGTGACAAAGACGGAGAGCGGCGAGCTGGGCAGTGCCGTGAGTGCCTATATTGAGCGCATCCAATCCGACCGTAGCATCGTGCCGTCGTTCAACACCTTCTACGAGTATATGCGTGACGACTACCGCAAGGAACTGGCACAGCGTGACATCAAGGTGGAGAAGTCCGACTTCAACATCGACAACATGCTCACCACCATGCGGCAGTATTACCGGGGCGGGCGTTACGATTTCCTGCTCAACTCCACGGAGAACATCGACCTGCTCGGCAAGCGGTTCATCGTCTTCGAGATAGATTCGATTAAAGAAAACCGCGAACTGTTCCCCGTCGTGACCATCATCATCATGGAAGCCTTCATCAACAAGATGCGGCGGCTGAAAGGCGTGCGGAAACAGCTTATCGTGGAAGAGGCTTGGAAGGCCCTCTCATCGGCGAACATGGCTGAATATCTGCGCTATATGTATAAGACGGTCAGAAAATATTACGGCGAGGCAATCGTGGTGACGCAGGAGGTGGACGACATTATCAGTTCTCCGGTGGTCAAAGAGAGCATTATCAACAACTCGGATTGTAAAATCCTGCTTGACCAAAGGAAATATATGAACAAGTTCGACCAGATACAGGCGTTGCTCGGACTGACGGAAGCTTGGGCGGCACGCAGTCGGCGGTCTATGCCACGGAGGTCAGCGCGGAAGAGTATCTGGTGCGCCCGTAAGGGGATTTGACGAATGTCGCTTTGGCAAGCGACTGGGCGTGAGTTTATAGGCCCATTAACAACCGACTTATCTGAAAGGGAAACCGGACAGGGAGTGCAGCATGTCGGTAAAGCCATAAGTCAGCCAACTATCAGGCTGCGACTGAATGGCAAGTTAAAACGATAGATATAAGGATAAAGCCTGCATTGGTTGAACGATAGTCCGAGCAGTCGTATCCTTGGGCGGTGACGGAAGATAGTTATATACGTCACACTGCGGTACTACACTGATGAGAGATAGCAGGCGTAGCATGAACTGACCGCAGGGCAACTGCCATAAGCAGTAAAGGACGAAAGTCGTATCCGACAATCTATCGCGCCAAACAGTTGTCAAGTTCCTAAACGGGGATTGCCTAAACCGGAACGCCGCAAGGCTATTAGGTGTAGACCTATGAATATCCGGCATGGCAACGGAGTTCCCATAGTAGTCCGAGCAGGGTAACGCCCTGTACATGGCGAAGGGGAACAGCTAATTAAGTTTAACAATTTAACGGAAAATGTGTGAGACATGAGAAATCCAAAGAATGTGTTAAACAGTCTGTCTAAACACAGCGGTAATTCAAACTACAAGTTTGAGCGGCTGTATAGAGTGCTGTTTAATGCGGAAATGTTTTATGTGGCCTACGAGCGCATTTACGCAAAACCGGGCAACATGACAGCAGGAACTGACGGTAAAACCGTCAGTGGAATGAGCATTGAACGCATTGAGCAACTGATTGAAAGTCTGAAAAACGAGACTTATCAACCAGCTCCGTCCAAAAGGGCGTACATACCGAAGAAAAACGGCAAGAAACGTCCGCTTGGCATCCCCTCATTCAACGACAAGTTGGTGCAGGAAGTGGTGAGAATGATACTGGAAGCTATCTACGAGGGCAGTTTTGAGCATACCTCACACGGGTTTCGGCCCGGGCGTAGTTGCCATACCGCACTTATCAGCATACAGAAGTCATTCACAGCCGTGAAATGGTTCATCGAGGGCGACATCAAAGGGTTCTACGACAACATCGATCATGATGTGTTGATAGGCATCCTGCGGGAACGCATCGCCGACGAGAGATTTCTACGGCTTATCCGCAAATTCCTTAACGCCGGATACATCGAAGATTGGGTGTTTCACAGAACGTACAGCGGGACACCGCAGGGCGGTATCGTCAGTCCTATATTGGCGAATATCTACCTCGACAAGTTCGACAAGTACATCCGGGAATACATCAATCGGTTCAACAAGGGGGAAATACGGAAAGGCAACGCTCAGTACAAGCTCTACGAGCAGCGGAGATACCGGCTGGCTAAGAAACTGAAAAATGAGAAAGATGAAAAGGTAAGAGAACAGATGGCCGCTGAAATCAAGCGGCTTCGGGAAGAAAGGAACAAGTTCCCCGCGCGTAATGAAATGGACAGCAGTATCAAACGATTGAAATATGTGCGGTATGCTGACGATTTTCTGATTGGGGTTATTGGTAGTCTGGAAGACTGCAAAACAGTAAAAGAGGACATTAAGAACTATTTGAAAGAGGCTCTTAAACTGGAACTGTCAGATGAGAAGACTCTGATAACCAACGCACAGAAACCCGCCAAGTTCCTCGGATTCGACATTTTTATCCGTAGGAGCAACGATTTACGCAAGGATATTAACGGCAAAACAATCCGTTCGCTCGGACACGTTCCGGTACTGTATCTGAATTACGAAACGATGCGAAAGAAACTCTTTGACTATAAAGCTGCGAGAATAGCGGTTGAAAACGGTAAAGAGATATGGAAATCCATCGTCAGAACGTACATGATCGATTTGGATGACTTGGAAATAGTCAGCCAGTTCAACGCCGAGATCCGGGGATTTTACAACTACTACTCGATAGCCAATAACAGTCCGGCCATCAACTCTTTCTATCACATCATGTCATACAGCATGTACAAGACTTTCGCAAGAAAGTACAAGTCGTCTGTAAAGAAAATCCTATTCCAGTACAAAAAGGACGGGACGTTCAAAGTGGCATATGAGAACAGTAAGGGTAAAACGCTCTACCAATCATTCTATCACGACGGTTTCAAACGCAAAAAAATCGCAGGGGCTACCTCATGCGACACTATCCCGCGGACAGTTACAATAACGGGCGGTCGTAACAGCCTAATGGAAAGGCTGAAACTCCAAGTCTGCGAATTATGCGGTGCTACGGACAAACTCGAAATGCACCATGTCCGCAAACTCAAAGACCTGAAAGGTAAGTCCGATTGGGAGAAGAACATGATCGCACGGCGGCGCAAAACGCTGGCGGTCTGCTCGAAATGTCATGCAAAGATAGACCCCGACCGACGGATCAGACTGAATTAATTAGTGGAGAGCCGGATACAGGGAGACTTGTAAGTCCGGTTCGGGGGCGAGTGCCCGAAACCGCCATCCGGCAGCTTGCCGAAAGGCGGAGAAACAAGGAATAACTAAAAAACAGAATGTATCAACCAAAAAAGAAAAACGCGTATGAATTTACCAAAAGTGAAAATGCTGCAAGTCAGCAAGTGCCTTATCGGATTGGCGGTCATGATGCTGCAATCCTGCGACGTGGCCGACAACCGCCGCGACATGCTGTGCGGGAACTGGGAGAGCGTGGAGGGAAAACCTGACGTGCTTATCTACAAGGAGGGCGAAGCCTACAAAGTGACGGTGTTCCGTCGTAGCGGTCTGCGCCGCAAGCTCAAGCCGGAAACCTATCTCTTGCAGGAGGAGAACGGCAACCTGTTCATGAACACCGGCTTCCGCATCGACGTGTCCTACAACGAGGCCACGGATGTGCTGACTTTCTCGCCAAACGGGGACTATGTGCGGGTGAAGCCGCAGCCGGGACATCCGACCGAAGAATAACAACCACTAAAATCCAAAGTAACATGAGAACAAGAATAACAATGATTATCTGCCTGTGCCTGCTTTTCGCGGGCAGGGCAAGCGCACAGTGGGTCGTAAGCGATCCGGGCAATCTAGCGCAGGGCATCATCAATGCCTCCAAAAACATCATCCATACCTCCAAGACCGCCACGAACATGGTGAGCAACTTTCAGGAGACGGTGAAAATCTATCAGCAGGGCAAGAAGTATTACGATGCCCTCAAATCGGTGAACAATCTGGTCAAGGACGCCCGCAAGGTGCAGCAGACCATCCTGATGGTGGGCGACATCACAGACATCTATGTGAACAGTTTCCAACGGATGCTCCGTGACGGGAATTTCAGACCCGAAGAGCTTTCCGCAATCGCTTTCGGCTACACGAAACTGCTGGAGGAAAGCAACGAAGTGTTGACGGAACTCAGGAACGTGGTGAACATCACCACGCTCTCCATGACCGACAAGGAGCGCATGGACGTGGTGGAACGCTGCCACTCGAAGATGAAGCGTTACCGCAACCTCGTGAGCTACTACACGAACAAGAACATCTCCGTGAGTTACCTGCGTGCGAAAAAGAAGAACGACCTCGACCGCATCATGGGGCTGTACGGGAACATGAACGAAAGATACTGGTAGCCTATGAAGTTCGACAACCTTCATCAGATTTTACGTTCACTTTATGAGCAGATGATGCCGCTGTGTGGGGACATGGCTGGTGTGGCGAAAGGCATCGCCGGGCTGGGTGCGCTGTTCTACGTCGCCTACCGGGTATGGCAGTCGCTGGCGAGAGCTGAACCGATAGACGTATTCCCGATGCTCCGTCCTTTTGCCATCGGTCTGTGCATCATGTTCTTCCCGACTGTGGTGCTGGGCACGATAAACAGCATCCTCTCACCCGTCGTACAGGGCACGGCAAAGATGCTGGAGGCGGAAACGCTGGACATGAACCGATACCGGGAGCAGAAGGACAAACTGGAATACGAGGCGATGGTACGCAACCCCGAAACCGCCTACCTCGTGTCCAACGAGGAATTTGACAAGCAACTGGAGGAACTCGGCTGGTCGCCCTCCGACATGGTGACGATGGCGGGAATGTATATCGACCGGGGAATGTACAACATGAAGAAGAGCATCCGCGACTTCTTCCGCGAGATACTCGAACTGCTGTTCCAAGCCGCCGCCCTCGTGATAGACACCGTCCGCACCTTCTTTCTCGTGGTGCTGGCGATTCTCGGTCCGATAGCCTTCGCCCTGTCGGTATGGGACGGTTTCCAAAACACGCTCACGCAGTGGATATGCCGCTATATACAGGTCTATCTGTGGCTACCGGTATCGGACATGTTCAGCACCATACTGGCGAAGATACAGGTTCTGATGCTGCAAAACGACATCGAGCGGATGCAGGCAGACCCGAACTTCTCGCTGGATTCGAGCGACGGGGTGTATATCGTATTCCTCTGCATCGGCATCATCGGCTACTTTACCATTCCCACCGTTGCGGGCTGGATTATCCAAGCCGGAGGCATGGGCGGTTACGGTCGCAACGTGAACCAGATGGCGGGACGAGCCGGAAGCATGGCGGGCAGCGTGGCGGGTGCAGCCGCAGGAAACGCAGTCGGACGTGTCGGCAAATTGCTGAAATAATCAATGTGCAATCATAAATTGGAAAATATAAATGGAATTCAAATCACTTAGAAACATCGAATCGTCGTTCAGGCAGATACGCCTGTTCGGTATCGTCTTCCTCTCGCTGTGCGCCGTGGTGACGGTGTGGAGCGTGTGGAACTCCTACCGTTTCGCAGAGAAGCAACGGGAGAAAATCTATGTGCTGGACAACGGCAAGAGCCTGATGCTCGCCTTGTCTCAGGATTTGTCGCAGAACCGCCCGGCGGAGGCACGGGAACATGTGCGCCGTTTCCACGAGATGTTCTTCACGCTATCACCTGAAAAAAGCGCGATTGAACACAACGTGAAACGTGCCTTGCTGCTGGCGGACAAGAGCGTGTACCACTATTATTCGGACTTCGCGGAGAAGGGGTACTACAACCGCATCATCGCCGGGAACATCAACCAAGTGCTGAAGGTGGACAGCGTGGTGTGCGACTTCAACGCCTATCCCTACCGTGCCGTGACCTACGCCACACAGAAAATCATCCGGCAGAGCAACGTCACCGAGCGCAGCCTCGTGACCACCTGCCGCCTGCTGAACGCATCGCGGTCGGATGACAACCCGAACGGTTTTACCATCGAGGGTTTCACCATCATTGAGAACAAGGATTTACAGACTATCAAACGGTAACAGGACATGAAAAGTATCAGAAAATCAATGTGGGGCATGTATTGGAAACTCCACGACAAACGGAAACGCTTGGCGGCAAGTCTCAAAGGGTATCTGGACGGCTTGCCGCCGGAAACACGCCGCCGCATCGTGCTGGGGATGTTCGCCGCCTTCGCGGTGCTTGCCCTTTACACCTTCGGCAGAGCCGTCTATGACATCGGCAGGAACGACGGCTCACATATGGAAACGGGACACGCCGGACGGGTGGAACTGCCGACCCCGGCGGAAACAGGCAATCACTTAACACCTTATTTATATGGAACAGACAAAGAATGAACCGACGAAAGAGAACAAAGCTGCTCCCGAAACGGGGAAACCGAAAAAGGAGCGCGAACCGCTGACAGAGGCGCAACGGCTGAAACGGCAGAAGATGATCGTGCTGCCCGCTATGGTGTTGGTGTTCATCGGGGCGATGTGGCTGATATTCGCCCCGTCCTCCGGCAAGGAGCAACCGCCGGGAACGGACGGATACAACACCGAGATGCCCGACGCTGACAAGGCGAACCGGCAGATTATCGGCGACAAGCTGAAAGCCTACGAGCATGGGGAGATGGAAGAGCGTCAGGAGAGCCGCAACCGTGCCATCGGGCAGCTGGGCGACATGTTCGACCGCGAGATAGCGGGAACGGAGAACGGAGTGGACTTCGACCTCGCCAATCCGGGCGGCAAGGAAGAAAGGGCAAAGCCAGCCACGCCGCAGACCATCCAGTCCTCCGCAGCCGCCTACCGTGACCTGAACGCCACGCTCGGAAACTTCTACGACCAGCCGAAAAACGACAATGCGGAGATGGACGAATTGTTGGAGCGCATCGCATCGCTGGAGTCGGAACTGGAAAGCGAGAGGGGCAAGGCTTCCTCTATGGACGAGCAGGTGGCTCTTATGGAGAAGTCCTACGAGCTGGCGGCAAAGTACATGGGCGGTCAGAACGGAGGACAGCCATCGGCGGAACAGAGGGCAGAGCCAACTACCGTGCAGAAAGGGAAGAAGAACAAGGCAATGCCTATCAGACAGGTGGAGCATCAAGTAGTTTCTTCACTCTCACAGCCTATGAGTAACGCGGAGTTTGTCGCCGCCTTATCGCAGGAACGCAACCGGGGTTTCAACACGGCTGTCGGCACGGCGGAGGTATTGGACAGGAACACCATACCGGCGTGCGTGCATGGGGCGCAGAGCGTGACGGACGGGCAGACGGTAAGGCTGCGCCTGCTGGAGCCTATGGCGGTGGCAGGCAGGACAATACCCCGGGGTGCGGTGGTGGTCGGCACGGGCAAGATACAGGGTGAGCGGCTCGACATCGAGATTACCTCGCTGGAATACGACGGCACGATTATCCCCGTGGAGCTTGCGGTCTATGACACGGACGGACAGCCCGGCATCTTCATCCCGAACTCGATGGAGATGAACGCCGTCCGGGAGGTCGCCGCCAACATGGGCGGCTCGCTGGGAAGCAGCATCAACATCTCCACCAATGCCGGGGCGCAGCTCGCCTCCGACTTGGGCAAGGGGCTGATACAAGGCACGAGCCAGTACATCGCCAAAAAGATGCGAACCGTCAAGGTGCATCTGAAAGCCGGGTACAGGGTCATGCTTTACCAAGAAAAATATTGAAAACAATAAAAATTACCACTAAAATCCAAAAGTAATGAGAAAAGTAATCATCATGTTTGCCCTCGCTATGGGCATCATAACTGCCAACGCGCAGGAGAATGTAACCGTTGAAACGACCAACGGAAGTGAACAACCGACCTTGACGAAGGAGGTCTATCCGCAGAAGGAGGCGGACGGCGACCTATATCACGGGCTGTCACGCAAGCTGACCTTCGACCGCATGATACCGCCGCACGGTCTGGAAGTGACCTACGACAAGACCGTCCACGTCATTTTTCCGGCGGAGGTGCGCTATGTCGATTTAGGCTCGCCCGACCTGATTGCCGGGAAAGCCGACGGAGCGGAGAACATCATCCGTGTGAAGGCTACCGTAAGGAATTTTCCCAACGAAACGAATATGTCCGTCATCACGGAGGACGGCAGTTTCTACACCTTCAACGTGAAGTACGCCGCCGAACCGCTGTTGCTCAACGTGGAGATGTGCGACTTCATCCATGACGGCAGCACGGTGAACCGCCCGAACAACGCGCAGGAAATCTATCTGAAAGAGCTGGGCAGCGAAAGCCCGATGCTGGTGCGCCTTATCATGAAGTCCATCCACAAACAGAACAAGCGCGAGGTGAAGCATATCGGCTGCAAGCGTTTCGGCATCCAATACCTGTTGAAAGGCATCTACACGCACAACGGCTTGCTTTATTTCCACACGGAGATAAAGAACCAGAGCAACGTGCCTTTCGATGTGGACTACATCACTTGGAAAATCGTGGACAAGAAGGTTGCGAAGCGTACTGCCGTGCAGGAGCAGATTATTCTGCCGCTCCGCGCGCAGAACTACGCCACCCTCGTGCCGGGCAAAAAGAGCGAGCGCACGGTCTTCACGATGGCGAAGTTCACCATCCCCGATGACAAGTGCCTCGTGGTGGAATTGAACGAGAAGAACGGCGGCCGTCACCAGTCCTTCGTGATTGAGAACGAGGATTTGGTACGCGCGGGTACCATCAACGAACTTCAAGTACGCTGACCATGAGAAAGTACATCGCAATAATCATCGCGTCGCTTGCCCTTTTTACAGGGCAGGCGCACGCCCAGCGGTGTCTGCCGAAGATGCAGGGCATCGAGGTGAGGGCGGACATGGCGGACGGCTTCAATCTCGGCGGCAAGGACGGCGGGTACAGCTTCGGGGCGGCTCTCTCCACCTACACGAAGAAGGGGAACAAGTGGGTGTTCGGTGGCGAATACCTGTTGAAGAACAATCCCTACAAGGACACCAAGATACCCGTGGCGCAGTTCACGGCGGAGGGCGGCTATTACTTCAAGATACTGTCGGACGCCCGAAAGATTGTTTTCGTCTATGCCGGGGCTTCGGCTCTCGCCGGATATGAGGCGGTAAATTGGGGGAAGAAGGTGCTGCATGACGGCTCCACGCTGCACGACCGGGACGCCTTCATCTACGGCGGTGCGCTGACGCTCGATGTGGAGTGTTACGTGGCAGACCGTATCGCCCTGCTTGCCAACCTGCGGGAGCGTTGCCTTTGGGGTGGCGACACACGGAAGTTCCACACGCAGTTCGGGGTCGGTATCAAGTTCATCATCAACTGACACGGGCATGGAAAGGACGGAAATAGATGCTGTCAGAAGGATGCCGCTTGCGGATTTTCTCGCACGGCTGGGGCATGAGCCTGTCAGAAGGAGCGGTAACGAGCTGTGGTATCTTGCCCCGTACAGGGGCGAGCGCACATCCTCTTTCCGTGTGAACGTGGCGAAACAGCTCTGGTACGACTTCGGTTTGGGCAAGGGCGGCGACATCTTCACGCTTGCCGGGGAGTTTCTGCAAAGCGATGACTTCATGAAGCAAGCGAAGTTCATAGCGGAAGCCGCCAATATGACGGTTGCCGGATGGGAAAAGCCCGTCTATCTCTCGAAGCCGACCGAATCCGTTTTTGAGGATGTGGAGGTCGCTCCGCTGCTCCGCTCACTGCTGACGGAGTATTTAGAGGAACGGGGCATCCCTTACGCCATCGCATCCCGTCACTGCTGCCGCTTGAACTACGGTGTGCGTGGGAAACGGTATTTTGCCGTTGGCTTTCCGAACATGGCAGGTGGCTATGAAGTCAGAAGCCGATATTTCAAGGGTTGCATACCTCCGAAGTCTGTATCACTGGTAAAGGCGAATGACATCCCGGCTGACGAGTGCCTCGTGTTCGAGGGCTTCATGGACTTTCTCTCTGCCGTGACGCTTGGTGTAACCGGTAACGCTGACTGTCTTGTGCTGAACTCAGTCGCCAACGTGGAGAAGGCGGCGGGATTGCTGGACGGATACGGGCGCATCGGCTGCTTCCTCGATCGTGACGAAGCCGGACGGCGGACGCTTGCCGCACTTACCATGCGATACGGGGAACGTGTCACCGACCGTTCCTCCCTCTATGACGGTTGCAAGGACTTGAACGAGTACCTGCAACTGACAACGAAAAAACAGAAAAACAACCATCTAAAAATCGAAGAACAATGAACATACTGAACAACAGAAACAAGAGAACATCAATATTCAAGGCAGTGGCGTTATGCCTGATAGCCGCCATGTCATTCACCCTCGTGTCATGTGACGATGACATGGACATCCAGCCGTCCTATCCCTTCACGGTGGAGGTCATGCCCGTGCCGAACAAGGTAGTAAAGGGGCAGACAGTGGAAATCCGCTGTGAACTGAAAAAGGAGGGCGACTTTTCGGGTACGCTCTATACCATCCGCTATTTCCAGTTCGAGGGGGAAGGCTCGCTCAAAATGGATAACGGCATCACCTTCCTGCCTAACGACCGCTACCTGCTGGAGAACGAAAAATTCCGCCTGTACTACACGGCGGCGGGTGATGAGGCGCATAATTTCATCGTGGTGGTGGAGGATAACTTTAGCAACTCCTACGAACTGGAATTTGACTTCAACAACAGGAATGTAAAGGACGACGATCTTACCATCGTTCCCATCGGCAACTTCAGCCCCTTGTTGAAATGATGCGTGTATTCATGACAATGCTCTGTTCACTTCTGACGGTCTGTTCTGTGTCCGCGCAGATCAGCCGCCAAGAGGGAACGGACGGGCAGGCGGCAATCTACCGACTGCCGCTTATGGAACGTGCTTTTTTATGCTGCCGCTACTTTGAAGGCTGGCACTCAGAAAAACACTACCCATACGTCGGTTGGGGTCACAAACTTTTGCCAAACGAGAAGTATTCGGCACGAACCATGACAAAACGGGATGCGGATGAACTTTTGCGGAAAGACCTGCGCAAATTTGTCGCCATGTTCCGTAAATTCGGGGTTGATTCGATTTTGCTTGGCACGTTAGCTTACAATGTGGGACCGGCGAAGCTGTTAGGCAGCAAAACAATCCCCAAAAGCACCTTAATCAAGAAGCTGGAAGCTGGTGACAGGAACATCTACCGTGAGTATATAGCCTTCTGCAACTACAAAGGAAAACGCCACGCCATGCTGCTCAAACGGAGAAAGGCGGAGTTTGCGCTGTTGTATATCCCATAAAAGGACTGACAAAACTGGCAAAAGACGTGCCATATTTAACTTGGCACGTCTTTTGCTCTATCACTTGATAGATTATCGTAGGATTTTCTCGTTAATTGACATCGTTGAGCCATTTTTGCCTATCGGTTTCCAAATAACACTTCAAGTTGTAAGTGTTGTGAGAGCAATACAAAACATAGTTATTAACCATAAAAAGTATAGCGAAATTATGAAGAAAGTATTTAGGAAAATTCAGAAAGGAACAACAAAAATGATTGAACGTATCAAATCGTTGGGGGGAAATGGAGACGAAGCAGAAATGTGTAGTTCAACGGTTCGAGATTATCATTCCCCTCCACCAAAAAATAACGACCCAATATATAGCCTCCGCAAGTTTTACTTGCGGATTTTTTAGTTATCGCAGATTGGACAAAGGTTTCTTTGCTACTTTCTTTGTCCGCCATCATGCTCACTGAAAGAAAGTAGGGCGGCTCTCGCCGCCCCGCCACTCAAAGCGTGTGTAAAGTCCCGTCACCATCGTGAACATTTCCTCCAGCATATCAAAATAGATACCCTCGTGTACGGCAATGTCCTTTGTCTTGCACTCAAAGGTCTTTTTGCTGAACGTCCTGCGGTAGAAGCGCATATTGTAGAGGTCTGCCCCTTCGTCATAGATGATGTCAAGGCGGTTGGCACTTGTTTTGTTCCTTGCAAGGCTCATCCGTAAGCCGTTGCCCATATCTATGAAATCACGGCTACCTGTCATGGCGGTGAAGCGTTTTCCGCCTATCTGCTGTAATATCGTCTTGGCTATCATATCTTTTGTTTTTAGGGTTTTAAGTATTGGCGGTGCGGACACCGCCATCCCGTTCAAAATTCTCGCATTTCGGAAATGGGGGTCTGCCGTTGTAGCCACTCTTTCACACATTCCATATTGTACTCGCTCGTGATGACTGCCGTATGGCTGTCGGTGGCGGTGAAACGTGTGCTTTCGTAATCATCTATCCACCCCTTGAGGGTGTCCGTTCCCCACGCTCCGGTATCGTCAAAGATACCGTCCAATGCCGTGATAGGTTCGCTGAACTTGACTATCAGCGTTTGATAGGTCGTGTTCATAGTCTGTCCTCCTTTCCCTTCTTTGCGTTCAGCCACTTGTCCCGTGCGGCTCGGCACTCGTCCAACGTGGGTTTGACACAAGAGAACAATTCTCTGTCTATGGGGTGGCGGTAGTCGTACTGCACAAGTGTCCGCCTGCGTCTTCCGATACCCGATTGGAAACGCTCGTATTTCTCCGTACCTGCTTCCGCGCAGGTGCTTACTCCGTTGATGGTCATTCGTGTTGTCATAATGTTGCTTTTTAGATGGTTAAAAATGTACTGACAGAACTCTGTTCTTCATCACCATTTCGGGGTTGCTTGTGTAGCGTTGGTGCAGGTAGAAATGGTGTGAGCCGAAGCCGTAAAGGAAAAACTTGTCAAGTTCGTGCTTCTCGGCAAACTCCTTTACGCTCTTTCTCAATTCCCCCTCACTCGTTGTGAGAGTGAGGAGGTTCACAAATTCAAGGAACATCGTGGGGATTGCATCATCCCACACACAAATCATACTTTCAATTCTTACTTCCATATCAATGTTGTTTTAGGGGTTATGCTATGCCGCTTTCATCCGCTCACGGATAAGGTTGGCGTTCTTGTTCACAAGGTCTATGATGCGCTCGTGATATTCGGTGTCCTGGTTGTGCTTGCCGTGGCACTGCACCACTTCGAGGGTTCGCAAGTCCACCTCTACGGTTTCAATAATCTCATCGCCAATCCTTGCCGATAGTATGAGGGTGTCGGCTTTCTTGTAGTATCCACTGCCAAACACGCAGATGCCCTGCGTCTTGCCCTCGTTGTAATACTCGTCTATGCTTTCAAGCACCTTGACGATTATTTCCTCGTCCGTGATTACCAAGCCGAAGAATTTGGATTTGTTGGCGATGAAATCCTCCGCATCTTTCTTTTGTTGGAGTTGTCGCTGCTGCTCACGCTCACGCCTTTCAATCTCCCAACGGCGTTGCTCTGCGGCTCTTTCCTTCTCGTGTATGGCTTCAATTTTTCGGGTTGCGTTGTCGTGTGCCGCCATGAAATCTTCGGGACAGATGTTCTTCGGGTTACGGAGGTCTTGACCGAGTTTTTTGAGCATACGCAGATAGTCGCACCACATGGAGAGGTTGTCTATCTGATATTTATGACGTTTGGCAATCAGATATGATGCCCAACATTCATCGGCAGTACGGGTATTGAAAAGAAAGTGTTTCATGACCTCAATCTCACCGCCTTTCATAAGGGTTTCAATTCTTGGGTCTGAAAGCAAGGCTTTGAAAAGACGCACGGGGGAGATGCCGTGGAAATCGCCCTTGAAGCCGTTACGTCTGAGTTGGGGCAATATCCTCATCTTTGGATATGCACAGCTTCTTGCCACCACATCATCGTATAGGCTGTTGTGCGGTCTTACCTCCATATCGCTGCCTAATGCCCACACATCGCAATAGCAGAAAAGGAAGCCACGGAGCAACGCCATGTCCGTAACCTTGCCGTCGGGTGAAATCCAACGCTGCACGACCTCGTGGCAGTAGAAACGCATCGGTTCGCCTTTCCTGCTCTCGCATCTGACCTGCGCCACGCGGATTACCTGATACCCTTTGCAGGTGGTTATCACGCTGAAATTCTGCGTTTCCTTGTAGATGCGTCTGCGTGTGTCCTGCACTTTGAGTTCGGCATGGCATTTGGGGCAGGTGCAGCCTTCAAGGGTGTCGCATAGTCCGCTGTCGCTGTGCCACTCGTGACCGCAGTCGGAACAGGTGATGTTCCCTTTCTTGGTGCGGTAGCCGATATGCTCAACGCAGTGGCGGTATGCCCAATCTATTTGTGTCGCTGATATGGGGCGAAGGTTGGCGGAAAGTCTTGCCACCTCTTTCTGTATCTTGGTCTTCGGTTTCATAAGCCTAAATCAAATAATGAGGGTTGGGGTTGGTTTTCTTTTCTCGCTGACGGTCTGTGGCGGTTCTGCAACTTGCGGAGTTCCTCCTCTTGGTATTTGCGGACAGCGTTCTGACGTGCCTCCGCCTTTTCCTCTGCCGTGAGTTTCACAACGTGGTTCACAACCACTTGGCAGTCCATCGGTTTGCCCACCTCTATCTCGTTTTCCTCATAGTAGTGGATGGCTTGCCCGAATATCTCTCCGTCCGTGAAACCGTTGCAACCGCTTTTCTGCACATAGTTCAGAATGTGGGTCACGCACTCGTCCATGTTCTTGGCAGGGTTGCGGTACTTCTTTGCAAATAGCGCATCTTCCTCCGCACGCTGTTCCAAGTACATATATATCGTTCTCTTGAAATGGTCTGTTCCTTTCATATCGCTGTCATTTTTAGATTATCTGTTTCAGTATCTCTCTCCAATAGGTCGGCTCTACCTCGCTGAGAAGGAAGTCCATGAAATCCCTCCGTGCGTCCTTGTTCAGTTCGTGGTACAATCTTCGGAAAGTTTCAAAATTGCCGTTGATGTACGTTTCCACCATATACACGAAGATGTTGTCCACCTCGTAATATCTGCACTGCTGCGCTGCCGTCTTGCTGTTTCTCTTTGCCATGTCGGTAAGGGTTAAAGGGTGAATAACCAAAGGATGAAGCCGAAGAAGGCAATGGTGGAAAGGATAGCCACGATTACACCTATCGCCACTCGGAACACTCCGTTTACAATCTCTCTGATGATGCCCCAAAGGATGCCGAACACCCCGAAGGCGGTGCGCATCATCAAGCCGCATATCGCCAACCCGATGTGTTGCGCCATTTGTCTGAAATTTGCCGTTGCCGTCATATCTTCGCTGTTTTTGATTTTTTTGTTTTTAATGCGGATTCAAGAGCTGAGGGAGTTGAGTTTCAAACTATCTTATCTGCCTCTCGTTTATCCGACATTTTTTTTATGCGTCTTTCTGTCGCATCGGTCGTTTTCGTTTCGGGTGCTTGAAAAGGTAGGGATTAGGGAATGCAAGGTTTTTCGGTCAAAATACTACCCGCAGGGCTGGAGATTTTTACCGAAAACAGGAGGCTTGACCTTGCTTTCCCGTCCAATCCCGGAATTACCTTTGCGCCCAGAACGAAAATGACTGACTGATGCGGCTTACTGAAAGGCGCAAAATGGAGGTAAACGAAAACAGAGGCAGATTGTGTAGAAAAAAACTTCAGGGGAAAATCCGTAAAAAAAAGAATCACCAAAAGGAAAAAGACATCACCGGAGCGTGAAATGGGCAAACCACAACAAAGGAAGTATGATTGTTTCCGATCCGATGGAACTTGTTCAGCCGGGTGGCAACAGTCATTCTTCCCGGTTTGCCCGGCTGTGTGTGGCCGCTTGCTTCATTCATGGGGCAAGCTGACACACTCTGCATCCTTTCCGCTTCCGGCACAAATGGGCAGCGAAAAAGAAAAATCATCTGAAAACCCTAAAAGCACCTCTTGGCATAGCCACAAAAGAAAGGGGCATTGCTTCATCTGTCTAAACATCGTTTAGGCGTGAGGCAATGCCCTTTTCTCCGGCTATGCGGTAGTCGGCACACGTTTGTTCAAAACTCGTTTTGGGCAATGGTGTTCCGACGGATAATATCGCTTTTTCGGAAAAATCTTATGAATGAGGGGATAAAAACGGGAATTTATATCAAAATCTCGAATTAAATAGCTACTTTTGCATACGAAGAGTTCTCTCCATACCAGTGAAGTCTGTGAACATCAGCATTTGATCCTTGGTGTTGCCACGACTCAGGATTTTGTCGCGCAACGCCTGGCCGACGGCAGGATCGAGCGCGCCATGCTGCTTGAAGTAGTCGGCGATATTGACCGCCAGGACTTCCGTCCACAGGTAGCTATAATAGCCAGCGGCATAACCTCCGCCCCAGACATGGTTGAAATAGGAGGTGGAGTAGCGCGGGGGAATCTGCGTATTGAGGAGTCCGGCATTGTGGAGCTGCTCCTTCTCGAAGGCACCGGCCATATAGGGCGACGGCACCTCGTCCGGACTGATTTTGTGCCAAGCCAGATCGACCCAGGTCGATGCGAGGTTCTCGCCGAGGGAGTAGGCCGTCTGGAAATTGATGCTCTCAAGCATACGCTCCTTCAGTTCTGCGGGCATCGGCTCTCCCGTCACGGTATGGCGGGCGAAGTGGTCGAAGATCTCGGGGATACTGGCAAAGGACTCGTTGAACTGCGAGGGCATCTCGACGAAGTCGCGGGCCGTGGCCGTGCCAGAGAGGGTGTTGTACTGGCAGTCGGAGAGTATCTCGTGGAGGGCGTGGCCAAACTCATGGAACATCGTGCACACCTCGTCCCAGGTGATGAGCGAGGGCTGGCCATCGGGAGCCTTGGCGCTGTTGCACACGTTATAGACCACAGGAAGTTGTTTGCGCTGGCGGCTCTGCTTGGCAAAGGCATCCATCCACGCGCCACCACGCTTCGTGGGACGGCGGAAGAAGTCGCTGTAGAAGAGGGCCAGGGGCTTGCCGTTCTTGTCGATCACCTCAAAGACTTTCGTGTCGGGATGATAGCTGGGGATATCCTTACGCTCCTTGAAGGTCAGGCCATAGACGCGGTTGGCAGCATAGAACACACCATTCACCTGCACGCTATCGACATTGAAGTAGGGCTTCACCTCGTCGTCAGAAATGTTGAGCATCTCCTTCTTCATCTTCGCCGAATAATAGAAGCGGTCGTAGGGCTGAAGCTGGAAGTCGCTTCCCTCGGTCTTGCGGGCATACTCCTCTATGGCCTTGGTTTCAGCGTCGGCCTTGGGTGCATACTCCTTGATGAGCTGCTCAAGGAAGTTGTCCACGTTGGCTGAGTTTTTGGCCATCGTGTTCTCAAGTGAGTAGTCGGCATAATTGGCATAACCCATGATCTGGCCTTTCTCGGCACGGAGTCTTGCCAACTCTGTCACTATCGGGAACGTGTTGTACTGGGGATTGGTGCCGTCGGCACGATGGATGCTTGCCTCAAACACTTTGCGACGGAGCGCGCGGTTCTGAAGGCTTGCGAGGATGGGTTGCTGCGTGGTATTGATGATGACGATGCAATAGGGGGCCTTGCCACCACGCATCTCCGCATCCTTCTTGCACTGGGCAATGTCGGCCTCGCTGAGACCAGCGAGATCCTCCCGGTTATCAACCCAGACCACGGCATGGTTGGTCGCCTCGGGAAGGAGGTTGCCCCACTGCTGCTGCAACTCCGAGATACGGGAGTTGATTTCCTTCATACGCGCCATCTTCTCGGCAGACAGGAGTGCACCTGAGCGCACGAAACTCTTGTAGATTTCCTCCGTCAGGCGCTGGTCCTCACCCTTGAGCTTCGCATATTCGTTATCGTAAACGAACTTGATGCGCTCGAAGAGCTGCTGGTTGAAGGATATCTCGTTCTCAAGACCCGTGAGCAACGGCATCACCTTGTCCTCGGCTTCGGCCAGCACGGGAGTCTTGTCGGCATTGGTAAGGCCGAAGAAGACGCTGCAAACGCGGTCGAGCAGGATACCACTCTCCTCGAAAGCGAGAATGGTATTCTGGAAAGTCGGCTTCTTCTTGTTGTCGACGATCTTCTGAATGTTGTCGCGCTTGATCTTGATGGCTGCCTCGATGGCAGGAAGGTAATCGCTCTCCTTGATGCGACTGAAATCGGGCGCACCGAAGGGCAAATTACTCTTCATCAGAAGAGGGTTCTGTTGACTCGTACCAGAAGACTGGGCCGATACGGTGACTGGGGCCTGCAAGAGCGTGGCGGCCAATCCGATAGCAAAGAATAACTTGTTGTTCATACGAAGGTATTGATTAGGTTGCAAAGTTAAAATAAATTATTCTATAAATCGGCTTATATTTCATCTTTTATGAAATAATTAACAAAATCCACTCTGTTATCGACGTATTTGTGCTAACTTTGCACTCATAGGCATAAGCTAAGACGTAAGTTAAGACATTAGCTAGGCATAAGTTAAGCATAGACTAAGACATAAGCTAAGCATAAGTTAAGACCAAGACAAAAATGTTTATAGTGATGATTTTCATATTCCTTGGCATCGGTGCGGGCTACGCACTACGCACAAGGACGGCGTCGGAGGCCCGGCTTCAGGCCATCGGCGCATGGGCTGGCCGTGCCACAACGTGGCTCATCTGGCTACTTCTCTTCATGCTCGGCATCGAAGTGGGTGCCAACGAGCGCATCATCTCCGCCCTGCCCACGCTGGGCGTGGAGGCGCTGCTACTGTCCCTCAGCGGCCTGTTGTGCTGCTGTACCCTGGCCTGGGTGCTATGGCGGATGACAAGGAAAGGAGGCGAGGGATGAAAGGCAGTTTGATCGTGGTGGGCTTCTTCGCCCTCGGACTGTTGGCAGGACGCAGCGGCTGCATGCCCACATGGCTCATGGAGGGCGACATCAGCATGGTGGCTCTATGCGCCCTGCTCCTCTTCGTAGGCATCGGCATCGGTCTCAACCCAGACATGAAGAACGAACTCAAAAGCCTAAGTCCCCGACTGGCTCTCCTCCCACTCGTCACCATTCTCGGATCATGGATGGGAGCGGCGGTGGCTTACCTGTTCCTCGGAGGTGGCATCTGCACCTTCCTGCGACATCGGGAACTGACGGACTGCCTCGCCATCAACAGCGGCTTCGCCTATTATTCACTATCAAGCATCTTCATCACCGAATACCGAGGTGCAGAACTGGGCACCATCGCTCTTTTGGCCAACATCATTCGCGAAATGGCCACACTCCTGCTCACCCCGCTATTGGCTCGTTGGTTCGGCCCGTTGGCTCCTATCTCATCGGGCGGCGCGACGAGCATGGACACCACCCTGCCCAACATTACCCAGTCCATCGGACAACGATATGCGCCCCTGTGCATCTACCACGGTTTCGTGACCGACTTCACCGTCCCCTTTCTCGTCACCCTTTGGTGCGCATAAGCGTCGCAAGCCTAAGGCGCATGGTGAGAAGATAAGTTACCATGCGCCTTAGGCTTAACTTACGACAAACTCCTACCTCTACCCATTCTTATGGGGAGGGGGTAGGGGGAGGGGAACTGATGGGACTACGAACCATGGTCAAAAAAGGTAACTTCAGCGCGCGTCTTAGCGCGCAAAATCTTGAAAAAAATACTTCAAAAACGACTTTTCTGAACATTAGATAATCATTAGTATATCATTAGATATATTAGAGGGTCGCGAAACGATTTGATTATCAATTAGTTAAGTCGGTTATCGTCGACAGATTGGTAACATGTCGTCGACAGATTGGTAACATGTCGTCGACAGATTGGTAGCATGTCGTCGACAGATTGGTAACATGTTGGGCGCAAACTTCGACAGATTGGTAACATTGATAATATTTATTTTTACAAAAACAATTAAATTTGACGCGTTCTTTACATTATTGGGTAAAATGATAGGTATTTCCCTATTTTGTCTTGCTTTAACCCTTTTGAGTGATTCTATTTTTAAGTTTTATAAAATATAGTATATCAGTAAATTAACAACAACTTCGACAAAAAGGTAACATCTTTTGCAATTTCGTTTCCCTCAAAGTACGACATTTAGGTAGTATTTTGAAAAATACATACATGATTTTCATAGTATTTTGGTCCACCATCTCCCTCTCCTATTTTTCCAGTCTGCTCCCTTGTTTCACCCGGCGTAGAATCTATTTTTTCCTACCCTCCTCCCCTACCCTTCCGTCTTTATGAGTATAGCTTTAGTAGCTTCTGTCGGTCTGTTAGGTGCTGGATAGTGTGCGAGCACAAATTATGAATTATCCTCGATAATGTAAATAAATATGTTGCAAAATAGAAATGCTACCTAAATGTCGCACATCGCTTTTGTCCACGGTTGTGAACCAATGCTACCAAAGTGTCGTACTTCCTGTTTTTTGCCGTTTGGCGAAATGTTACTAAAGTGTCGTACTTCAATGAGAATGCTTTCCATAAGATGCTACCTAAATGTCGTACATCGGAGCGACATTGACTGGTAAATGCTACTAAGATGTCGCACTTCCCTCCTTTTTCTATGCCCAACAAGCTACCAAAGTGTCGTTGATGGCCGGAAAAGTGATATAAAGATGCTACTGAAGTGTCGAAGTTGACTACTTGGTGCCCGTAAGAATGCTACTTAAATGTCGTACTTAGGCGTATTTTCTCCTAGAATAGCTTCTGAAGGTGCCGTACTATTTTGAAAAGTAGGGTATAAGATGCTACTAAAGTGTCGAAGTTGGGCGTTTTTGGGTCCTTTTTCCGTTTCACAAAATAAATGAAGGATACAAAATAGTAGATAATACAAACCGTAAACAACTTGATGTAATTTGCATTATATACTTAATAATCAATGATATAAAAGTTTGAAGAAAACAATTCACTTGAAAGTAAAAAAACATTTCACTTTTTTGTCGAACTTACATGGATTACCAGGAACTGTACTTTTTCTTGCTCTTTCCTCTTTGCCGCCTACTGACAGTGGTTTGCTTATCATACTCATAGACCCATTATAATCAACTTATGACACTTTTGTAGTAGCAGTTTCCCTCTATAGATAAAGCGAACAATGTAAAACAAATTCACTAAATGGAAAGTGCAATATTCAGGCTAAAATCGTCTTTAGAAGGTGTAAACCAGAATAATCCCCTAATTTTCCTTCCTAGAATAAAAAGCTTGCGTATGTTTGTGATTTTTCCAAGAAAATGCTTACCTTTGCAGAGTGCCTTTTCTATTCGTCTGAAGTCTTCTATACTTCCTGATGGAAAGACGCCCTATGGAGCATGGGAGGTGCGCATCGAAATGTAGAACTCTCAAAGCCTAAAAATCATTGGAACGAAAGACCTATACACATCTCCACAGACACATGGCGAGACGCGGGCTGCTACTCGTCCTTCTAGCCCTGCTTGCTTTGCCGCTCCTTTCCCAAACCAAGTATGCCTTGGTCATCGGATTGGGAAAGCAGGAGGACCGTGCCTGGCCGAAAATCAACGGCGACAAGGATGTGCCCCGTGTGCGGCAGATGCTGCGCAAGGGCGGATACGACAAGATTATATCGTTGGTCAATGAGCGCGCCACGAAGCGCAATATCCTCTCGGCGTTCAATACGCTAGTAGGAAAGGCCCGTCCTGGCGACATCTTCTATATCCACTATTCTGGCCACGGACAGCAAGTGGCCGATCCGCATCACGATGAACCTGATGGGCTGGATGAGTGTTGGATACCCTACGACGCCTATAAGAAGGCTTGTGCCCGCGACCGAGGCGAGCGTCATCTATCCGATGATGAGGTCAACTACTACCTTGGGCGATTGCGCGACAAGGTGGGCGATCGAGGCAAGATCCTTGTCGTCATCGATGCTTGCCATAGTGGAGATGCTACCTGTGGCGACGAAGGCGAGGAGGTGCTGCGCGGCGTGAGCGAGGTCTTTGATGCGACATGCCATTTTGCCGAGCCCATCCCCCGTGCTGTGTCGCGACGCAAGGAGCGCTGGATCACCATCAGCGCATGTACCAGCGCCCAGTCCAATGCAGAGCTGCGTAATCCAGTGGCGGGCCGGTTGACCTACGCTCTGTGGCAGATATTGTCCGACCAGTCTTCGATGAGCAACGCTGAACTGGAGCGACGTATCAAGCGTTTCTACCAGGGTATCCGGTCCCGTGTCTATCAGACCCCGGTAATAACGGGTGAGTATAAAGACCAGCAACGTATATCCGATTTTCTCAGATGATGGAGGTGATGACCGGGATGGACAGCGACGAACGGTTGTGGGAGGCACGTCTGGTGGCCGATGTGCGTGCCGGCGTGCGGTTGGCGGAGAATGAACTCTACGCCTATTGTGCCGATTATTTTTGGCGTAAATACCGCGGCGTGTTCTTTGTGGGAGAAGAAGAGGCGGCAGAGATATTCCAAGATGCTTTCATCGCCTTGTGGGAGCACATCGAGCGGGGGTGCCTGGTCTGTCTCGATGGAAACATGGTGGGTAAAAACGGCGCACCCCTGACCTGCAGCATCCTCACCTATTTCATGGGGATAGCCCGCTTTAAATATCTCGAATGGTCCCGAGACCATGCCGAAGCCATCCGTACTGCTGATGGCGAGGACCAGGAGGACGACGTGACGCTTCTCGATGTCAAGGAGATGGCCGCCGTGCTCTACGACGAGGGAGACGGGGCGATGCTGGACATCGTTTGCGACCTTGTGGCCGGAATGTCGGATCGGTGTGGAGAGATTCTCACCAAGTTCTACTATGAGGAGAAGGATCTCGACACCATCCTGGAAGAGTTGCCGACCATCGGCAGCAAGAACGCCCTCAAGACCAAAAAGTATAAATGTATGGAGGGATTGAGGAACGCGGCCAAGGAGGTCTATCATAAGTATCTCAACGAGGAATAATAGATCAAGAAAAGAATACTTTCTAATGCTTTAACCATTCAACATAAAAAGACAAGAGCTATGGATATTAACTTTCAAGACCGAATAGACGAGTATCTGCTCCACCCAGATAGACTGTCGGAAGAAGAAAAGTCGCAGTTTCTGAGCGAGTTGGAGGCCGATCCAAAAAAGCGTGCGCAGTTTGAGCTGACGCGCGATGTGCGCTTGGCCGTGACCAGTCGTGCGAGGAAGATGTCGCGTATGGAGGAGATGCGGACAATGTACGGCCACGTCCGTTCGCATGTGGCGATGAACTGCCTGAACGCGGCGGAAGACCGTCAGAATGCCCCGCGACGCAAGCGGTGGGTGTGGTTGTCGGGTATTGCTGCAGCCGTAGTGCTGGGATTCTTCGTGACCAGACTTGTACCAGGCTCTTCTTCGTCCGACGATGGATTGCGTGGCGATGATCAAGTCTTCGACGGTACGCCATCGGAAGGTCACAGCTCCGCCCTGCCAGGCGACACGTTGTCGGCTGATACCATTGGCTTCGATCCCAATTGATAGTTCATTTATTCAATCGTTTTTCATGAGAAAAATACTGTTGCTTCTGCTTGCTTTCGTCAGTCTCACTTTGACCTTGAAGGCGCAGACGCAGTCCCTGGAGGACATGAAGCTCCAGTTGGAGCAGACCGACACCCTGTATGAGGCCGAGAAGTATGACGAGGTCCTCGAAATCTGCCTGTCCATTGGGCGCAGTACGGAGCGGTGTGACTCGGAGCAGGAGCGCACGGTCTATGTACGCAGCCAGATTTTGGCGTGCCGTTGTTATGACCAGCTGGAGCGGTATCAGGAGGGATACGAACTATCCAAGCGGTTGATGGCAACCCAGTTGACCGGCGAGGAGAAAAAAGAACTGTCGGATGCTTATGTGAATAGTGCCTATTTTCTGGCGGTACCGATGATGAAAGGAAAAAATACCGACTATGGCAAGGCACGCGCCCTGCTCGAAGAGGTGCTCCCTTATGCTAACGAGAACGATTGGACGATCGTGATGAACAAGATAGGTGCTTCTTGGTATTTTGAGGGTTCGGTTTACTACCGAAAGCAAGATTATGACAAGACCAAGGAGTGTGCGCGTCGTGGTGTGGAGGTGTTCAGAAAAACAGGCAAGGTGAGCGACGAGATAGCCACGCTGAACCTCCTGGCTGACGCATACTATTATCAGTATGACTTGTCCAGTGCGATGGAGACGTACCGCTACGCTTTGTCGCAGGCGAAGGAAGCCGGCGAGACGGATTTGCAGATGAATGTCCTGAGTGATATATGGAGGTTGTGCAACCTTATCGGCGATGTCCAGATGGCGCAGGAATGCAATGTAGCCATGGACTCGCTGGCGGAGCAAACGACCGACGAGGTGTCGAAAATGACTTATTATAACCTGCAAGCAGAGAAGGCCATGAGGCAGGAAAACTATCGCGTGGCGGAACAATGGCTCTTTCGGAGCGTCTCTTTGGCCGAGGTTTCGACGAGCGGGAAACTGGGCTCGCTGGCGGGAATTCCCTATTTCAAATTATCCGAACTTTATCTGAAGGCGGGCCGTTATGACGACTGTATAGCTTATGCGAAAAAATACATGGAGCCTCCCCATGAGGAAATGTCGACCGTAGGCCTGTACCGTTTCATGGGATATGGTCAGTTTATGGCAGAAGCTTATCGCTACAAGGGGGACAAAGCGGGCTGCTACGAAGCGGTCGATACGCTCTTCCTGCTCCTACCCTATCTCTCGGACCCAGAAGTGATCAATTACCTTTATATCCGGCGTGGCTTCTGTCGTGCTGCCTTTGGCGATCACGAGGCGGCGCTGGCTGACTATCAGAAGGCGGACGAGATACTCGCCACCAAGTATAAGCCCTCGGACCAATGTCGGGTTCAGCTGCTTGCTTTTTTGACCCGCCAGTTTCATGCAGTGGGGCGTGATGCGGAGGCAGAACAATGTAGCCGCAAGAATCTGGCTTATACTAAGGAATTGAACGGCGAGAATAGCTTACAATATATCGAGTCGCAGATACGGTTGGCTCAGGCCGAAGAATGGTCTGGGATGATAGTGCAAGGGTGTCAGGACTACCTGCAGGCCGAGGAGCGTCTGGAGCGGTGGGTACGCGACCGTCTGCCGTATATGGATGCCAATGAGCGCAAGGGATTTTGGAGTCCCCTCTCAGAGTTGTTCACGCTCATGACCCCCTATGCGCTGAAAGCTGGCGAACTACAGACGGCATTTACCCGCGGATGTTATGATGCGCTGGTGATGTCGAAGGCGTTCCTCTTGGACTCCGAGCGTTCTTTGTACGATATCATCAAGCGGGAGGGAACAGATGAGGACATGCGGCAGTATATGGCCATCGTGGCAATGAAGCAGCAGATGAAAGGCTGGGAGAAGGATTTTCAGCAGAATGCCGACCGTATCTTGGAGGCTTCCAAACAGCTTGAGGTGATGGGACGCGGACTGCAGGCACGCGTTCGGGGATATGGAAACAACACGGAGTTTATGGATGTGGACCATGAGGCGGTACGCCAGTCGCTGCACAAGGACGAGACGCTCATCGACTTCACCGACTATGAAACGAAACCTTCGGGTCGCCACTATGCTGCCTATGTCGTTCGCCAAGAGCAGCAATACCCGCTCTTGATGCCTCTTTTTGACGAGTGCCAAATCGACTCGCTCTGCATACCGCAGCCCTATCTTTATTATGATCAGGAGTATTCGCCCGCGATATTGCAACTTCTATGGACTCCCTTGGCCTCGCAGTTGTATGAGGGACAGACGGTTTACTATGTTCCATCACAGCTTTTGTTTAATATAGCATTGGAGTCGATTCCTCTTGCGGATGGTACGCTCTTGGGAGATCACTATCACTTTATTCGTTTGTCGTCGGCTCGCGAGCTGGTGCGGATGAGAAAGGCAGACACGGTAGCTAAGGAGCGCACGGCGGCGCTCTATGGAGGACTGCAATATGATGTAGCCTCGACGACCATGCAGGGTGAGGCAGAGAAGTCTAGGCAGTACCCCTTCCCTCTTGCCGAGGAAGATGTGGTTTGTGGGGGTGGAACCTTTGCTTACCTTCCAGGATCAGAGGAGGCTATCCGAAAAGTGGAGCGTATCCTTGGCGAGCACCATTGGGAGGTCTGTACCTACACGGGGGCGGAGGGAACTGAGGAGTCTTTCCTGGCCATGAACGCTCACTCACCACGTATCTTGCAACTCTATACTCATGGATTCTATTATACGCCAGACAGGGCAAGCGGTATTGATTATCTCAAGGGATTCACAGATGCGATGCAGCTCTCGGGTATCGTTCTCTCTGGAGGCAATGCGGCATGGACGGGTAAGGAGTTGCCCGATGGCGTAAGGGGTGGAATACTCACGGCGGGAACGATTGCTGGTATGGACCTGAGTGGCACCGACCTGGCTGTCCTGTCAGCTTGTCAGACGGGTTTGGGCAAGGCTACTCCCGAGGGGCTCTATGGCTTGCAGCGCGCTTTCAAGAAAGCGGGTGTCTGTACGGTAGTGATGTCACTATGGGAGATCAGCAACAATGTCTCCCAGGAGTTTATGACCATCTTCTACGAGCGCCTTATGGCACAAAATGGTGGTTGGGATAAGCAGAAGGCATTCAGAGAGACTAAAGCCATCATCCGCGCGCGCCATCCCGAACCCTACTATTGGGCAGCTTTCGTGATGCTGGACGGATGCTTCTGATCGAGAGAGACTGGACGGATGAGTTTTTCCTTCAGCCTCTCCGCCCGCGAGCTTGGAACGAGAAGGAGGTATACAGTCACCTCAAATTCGCAACTAAGCCCTTCAACGTCCTTTTTGCGTGTACACGTCTTCTCATTACTGAAGCATCAGATAAATTGAGGCTGAAATACCCACTTCTGCCTACACCATCCCCTTACCCCACAATGCGACCTGTAGCCTTGAGTCCGAACCTCTTTACTTCGAGTCTGTGGATAATGGTCTTGTAAAAGTTACGGATAAGTGCTGTAAGAAGAAGGAACACAGTGTTCTCTGCCATGAAGAATTTGGGTAATCTGTCCTACCCGAAACCATTGTTCATATCCTAAACAGGAAGTCGCCAAACGTGACTTGTTATGCACTGCGCCGTGAGTTAAACTTGTGCATATCAAGCAATCAAGTGGAAAAGGCAAATGATTTTGTCGTTGCAACTCGTCAGAAACATATTTGATACGACCATGGAATTATGCAATTCTTTGCAAGCAAAAAAAGTTCGTTAACATGTTTGTGTGTGTGTTTGAAACACTTGGTTTGGTGGCCTCTGCCCAACTCCTTCATGTGGTCCGGTTGTGAGATGAGACCGTTTTCTGTCGAAGTCTCTACGGCTTGGTTGGGATGAAGTGAGCGGGTCAGAAGTGCAGCACATGCTGTTTCTGACCCGCTATTCGTTGTGATGGAGCGTGTTTGGGAAAGGATTCTGCTAGGCGGATCTCCTTAGGCCGCAAGCGCCCCAGAGGCTACTTCGTGATAAGGAAGTCTGTATTGTCTGTTGTCAGCTTGAGCGTCTCGGTGTGTCGCTCCATGACGGAGAAGGTTTTGTCCTGGTAGCGCAGATAGTGGACGGTCATCTCGTTGCCCTTGAGAGAGAGTATTTTCATAGCGCAGAGCGTGCCGTCGGAGAAGATGGCTTGTCCGTCTTTCAGGGTGAACATCGCACTGCCGTTGGCCGTCCAGTAAGGCGTCTGGTCCTTGTAGTCTCCTTTGATCTCCATGAACACGGCGCGTCCGTCGTTATAGAACACGAAGTGGTTCTGCTTGCTGGTCACGTCCCTGTTCCATGTGCTGGTGATTTTTCCGCCCTCTACGATTTGTCCCTTGCTATGGGTGATGAGCCAGGTGCCCTTGATGTCTCTCATGGTCAGTCCAGTGGCAGAGGGAGCGTTTTCGTCCCAATAGTCTCCAGGTCTCTCTGTGGAGGGGTCGTAGATGCCGAGGAGGTCGGTGCGATGGCTGGAGAGGCTGAGCGTGTCGACGTATTGTTCTACATCGTTGGGGTCTCCGTCGTCATAGATAGTGTAAACGATGACCATCTCATAGTCGGTACAGGAAACGATGCGTACGTCGCGGAGCGTGCCGCCCTGGAACGTGGCGCATCCGTTTTGAATGGAGAAGGAAGCCCTCTCCTCGACCTCCCAAAGACGCTGGTCATCCTCATAGTCGAGGAGCAGGCAGCGTCCGTCGGCATAGAAGACAAAGTGGTCTTGGTCGCGTTCCACATTCTTGTCCCATTGCTTTGTCACCCTGCCGTTCTTAATTTCTTTGCCGCGGCTATGGATGCGCTTCCATGTTCCGACAACTCGCTCCATCGTCAGGTTCGTCGCAGTCCCTGTCGGAATTGTTATGCTGACGTTGTCATCATCATCGTCGTCACCACATGAGGTGAGTGTGACTGGTAGGGAAAACATTGCTGCGAGGAGCAGCAGGAGGTGGAATTTCTTCATCATTTTCTTTTTCATTGATCTTATGGTAGCATGGTTGTGGCAGTGCGTTTTGTTGTTTTCTTTTGGGACTTGCGTTGGTGCGTGCCCGTTGTCCGTGGAGTCTCGCACTACCCTATCGGTTCCTCGGACATGGGCGCAAAATTATATAGTCGGTTGGAAAGATGCAAATTTTTCCACACTTTTTTCAGAAATTTCCCTACTGATATAGTTTTTTTATGAAAATGGAGTGGATATGGCCGATTAGGGGAATGGTTGGAAAACTTGGCTTATACATACTCCTTTGGCAGAATGATATAAGAAAATCCTGTTTTCAGATACAGATATCAAAAAAATGTCCGACTCTCCATGAGAATCGGACGCTTGGTAGGGACACCCGGGCTCGAACCGGGGACCTCTGCAATGTGACTGCAGCGCTCTAAACCAACTGGGCTATGCCCCTATATCGTTCTGACGGGGTGCAAAGTTAAGCAATTTTATTCTAACCGCCAAATTTATCGAACGTTTTTTGCTTCCGCTCTATTGATAATTATTGTTGTCCAGTGTTTTACGATTCTCATTTGCGCTGCTGTGTACTACAAACTTTTCTGTGCGAAAAGATAGATTCCGTGGAGATAAGCCCTATGGTGAGGTAAGAGCGTAGAGCACAAAGGACTACGCCTCCATCTGAAAACGGGTGAGTGGAACCACTCTGAATAGCTTGTCCTGACCCTCCTTTCTTCCTTCCTCCTCCTTTGTTTCTTCTTTGTTCCTCCTATTGTTTCCGTATCAATCCCGCATGGTTTCCGTATCGTTTCCGTATTCTTTCCGTATTGTTTCCGCTTCTGGAAGCGAGAATGATAGAACAACGAAAGAAGGAGGAAAGAAGGAAGAACGAAGGACGATACGGGAACAATACGGGATTGATACGAGACCGATACGAGACGGAGCGACTTCCGTCTGAGGAGGAAGGTGAGTATTCTAACTTTTTCATCATGGTCGGATAGGTATTATGTTTTATATTTTGTCGCCTTGCCACGCATGGTGTCTCGAGGCAGGATTGCCGGCACGCCGGCTGTCATGACTTAAGCGTCATACAAAGATAACCTTCCGTCCGCCCGAATGCAAGACGATTAGCATGAATTAACGCCCCATTAACGCTTGATCCGTATCGATTTAACAAGTCCACTACCCGCCCAAACTCCCTTTGTTGCTATTTCTTTCACACGCCTCCTACTTTTTGCCGCAACCAAGGCCTTGCTGTTCATTTCTGCCTACCGCTCCGATACGTCTCTCAAGTGAAGTTTGGATCATGAATAAACGTGACAACCTTTTCCAGGGTTGCTTATGTCGAGAGGCAAAGGTAAGTTAAGGTGAGGGCTGATCGTAACTTATCCTTATCTTCGGCCCTACTCTGCCCTATTGATGTTTAACGTTTTCGTTAGCGTATGAGCCTGCCAGCTTTTATGAACTATTTCTTCTCACGAACAGGGACAGTAAATACATGAATATATAATGATATAACCAAAACAATATAAGACGATATACATATATAATTAAATATGGATAGTATTTTCACTGCAAGAGGTTTGTTTTCGGGAGGTTTGTTGGGGGAGGTTGGGATAGGATTGTCTTTTTTTTAATAGTTAGATGTGTATATATGGAAATATGGATAAATGGATAAGACGAAATATCGAAAACGATAAATAAAGATAAAATTAAGTATTTAAGCAGTGGTTTTCTTGTTGTTATCAGATGTTTTGCTTAATTTTGCAGGGTGGAATGGTGGTTCTGGTTGTTAAAAGCGGATTCTTTGTTTTGTGATGGCTTAGTTTTAAGTATATCCACAAATATGGATATGTTGATAAAAACATTTTATCGAACAATGGGTGGGTCAAGGACTGTGAATCGTGTTGTAAAGAAATCAATATATATGGAAATCCATTATTAAACAAATGATGAAATAAAGATTACGATAAAAGATGAAATCCTTATATATTGAAAAGAAGATAATGAAGAGATGACATGATGTTACCGAGCAATCAGCAACGATGCTATTTCCATAAGAGGTAGGAGAGAAGAAAGAGAACATTTAAAAGTGAAGTATAAGAACTATATGAAGAAGAAAAGCTATTTTGAAGTCAGCTCGGTGGTGAATCGCTGGCTGACGGTAGGACTTGTGCTGGTAATTGTGAGTTTGATGCTGTCGCAATGGAGTTCAACCTTTACGGCAGCCAGCGACGCCATTGCGGGTTCGTTTGGCAAGGCTCTGAACACATTTATGCGCACGGCTGTAGGCAATGGAGTGGTCAGTGTGCTTTTCGGCGTGGGCCATGTGTTGCTTTTAGAGTTTTTTCGTCGCGGGATGCGCCGTTCTGGCGATCGTTTTTGGGTGCTTGTCGCTTTGTGGGAGGTGCTCGTCGGCGCATCATCGTTGGTTACTGCTGTTCCTGGGCGGGACACATTGTACGCCTATGCTCACAACCCGACGGCGTGGGACAGTTTCCGTGAGACGTTTCTCCTCAACTATCGAGTCCTCGCAGGGATGGTGCAACTCCTTGTTTCTTGCCTATGTATTGTACGTTATCGAGGCCGCATTTGCTTGTTCGGCATCACCAAGTTGATCTGTTCTCTGCTGGTGAGCTTGGTAGGGGTGCTCTTTTACAATTGGGCACTCCAAGCCACGGACCAGCAGGGAGTCATCCTGACGAGCTACTACGCCCTTCAGGTGCTGATGGCCATTATTCCCCTTGTCTTCTTGCGCCTTTCAATGAGTACGCGTATCACCGTTCAGCCTGCCGAGGGCGATTCGGATATGCAGTCGTTGTGAGCGCACCACGGAGCAAGTTCTCGTTTTGGAATCTTCTTTGCGAGAGGAACCATACTAAAAACAGGTAAAAGTATATGAACAAAATCATTCTTTCAGCGCGCGATTGGCGCATCTACCGTGCACTTTGGCTGCTGATGGTGATGGCCCTTGTGGTCGATCTGTGTGCAGTTTTGATGGAATCGGACCTGCTGACGACTACTGCCGCCACGCTTACCGCAGTCGAGACAAGCGACTGGCTTTCATTTTCCTCCGAGGCAGTATGTTTGTTGTCTCTCTGTGGTCTGTTTTGGCTTCTTCGCAATGGTCGCGAAGTGCCTATTCGTTGGCGCAATGGTTGTCTGGCGGCTTTCGTCGTAACCCTGGCTTATGCCATTACTTCCAAGCTCCCAACCCTTCTTTTTGGCCCTTTGTCGCTTGATGATGGCCACTGGCTGGTCGATTTTTTCAACAGTTGTGCTGACATTTTGATGCTACTGGTCCCCGTGGCCATGATAGCGCTATTCATGCTTGGTGCTTCTTTGTGCGAAAGGGTAGGAAAGTGGTCGATTGTGGCGTGCAGCGCTATTGCCATCAATGCACCCCTCATAGTCACCTTTTTCTTTCTAGGCATCCAGGAAGACACCGCACCATGGCAGGAAGTCGTTGTCGGTCTGCTCATCCTGCTACTCTTCGTGATTCCCGTCGTTGCGCTTAGGGCCATCGCTGGAGGCGAGGAGACGGAGCAAGAAGGGTAGGGAAAGTTCATGGGACAAACCTCAATGGAAACTTATCGAATATGCTGCACCAGGCCCCAAGCCTGCAGCGACATACAAGAAAGAAATCATCAACGAGCGGTGGCGGCTTTTGGTCGCTGCCCGATAATATAAGAAAATATGGAAAAAAATATCAAGGTTGTCTTTGCCAACCAAAAGGGTGGGGTAGGGAAGAGCACACTCTGCATCCTCTTCGCCGACTATCTTGCCTGGAAAGGCCGATCCGTCTGTGTCATCGATACGGACCTTCAAAAGTCTGTCCTTATGCAGCGACGCAAAGATGCGGTCGCCCATAGCGTGCAGGATGAGCCGTATGGCGTGCAGGATTTCGACGTGGCCGAACCCAACGCGATGCGTCAACTTGTCGATTCTGCCTCTGAGGTGGAGGGTTTTGTGCTTTTCGACACCCCAGGCAATGTATCCCAAGACGGACTGCTTCCTCTTTTCGCTGGTGCGGACTTCATCGTCTGCCCCTTTGACTACGAAGACAAGACACTTGATTCCACTGGAACATTTGTCTCCGTCCTTGCCGCCATTCGCCAGCATGTGGGCGATATGCAGGCCCGCCTGCTCTTTGTTCCCAATCGCATCGATCCTCGTGTGGGAACGAAAGAGGAACAGCGGATGTGGAATGAGGCCGCGGCAGTGCTCTCTAAGCATGGAGCGGTGCTTCCGCCTATTCCCGCACGTGCCAACTTGCGTCGTGCCGATACCTTCGAGATCACCCCTCGGCAGCGCGGCTACGTGCGCGACTGCTTCGAGATCATGCTTTGGGAGATGACAAAATAGTTCCTAAAGCCAATCATCAACCGATAACAAACAAAAAGACAACTGATTATGGCAAAGAAAAATACGAGCGTTGCACTCCCCGGCGGTCTTGCCGGGCTTGTTCATGCGGCGCAACAGCAGCCACAGGCTGCCCCCACGACATCTGAACGTTCCGCTGTAGAATCAGCAAGCAGCCTCCAGAAGCAGGCTCAGTCCCCAGCCTCGCACTCAGGGCAGTACACCGCCGAGAGCTATCGTGAAGCCTTGGCCGGAGGCAAGTCGCGTTGGGAATTATTTTGTGAGATGGGCCGAGAGTACCACCGTGCTTCCAACCTCGGTGCGGTCTATATCGACCGCGACCTGAAACGGCAGTTAGGACAGCTTCGTGCCTCTTCCCTCGGCATTTCCACCTCGGCCATTCTCTCCTCCATCGTGGCTCAGTTCCTCTTGGAGCATGGCGACGAGGTGGAGCGCACCATTCATGAGTGATTCTAAAAACAGCGACAGGGGACTTGCCACATAACGGCGAGTCCCCTGTCGATCCTATGAAGGTGGAGCTGGTGGGATTCGAACCCACGTCCGCACAAGGAAACCATGTGCTTTCTACACGCTTATCCCAGCCTTTGGTTTTCGAGCGACGACAAGACCTGGGCCACCAATCATCGCCTTATCCCCTAAAAATTCACCTACGACACGGGGCTGCCGCCAGCTATTCCCGATTTACCTGCACCGCTTGATCTCCGGATTCGGGACAACATCCTCGGAGCGGTGTCTCGTCGCACTATCTTATAGCGCGATTAGGCCAGTAACCTACTATACTTCAGTTAGGCAGCGAGAGCGTAATTGTTTTCGCCAATTAATTTTTTGGTCACTCTGATTAAGGAGATAGCCACCGAGTCTCCGCGTGCTTACACACCATTTCGTCTTGCCGTCAAATCCAGTCAACCCCTTCTTGGAGCGCTTTTGTTGCGGCGCACCCCCGTCGCTGGTGCTTGCGGGCGAGGAAATGTTCTGCAAAGATAATGCAATCGAGCGCAATGGAAACTTGTTTCTAGATTGCCGAGTGCAGTTTATCTTATGCAAAGATACGCTATTTCTATGATTAGGCCAAATTTGCGGGCCAGTTTTTACAACCTGCCGTGAATTTCTGTATTCTCAGTTTGTCTTGACGACAGGTTGGTCGTCTCGCATTTGCCAGTTATTGACCGACAGTACGCTGACGGCGAATGGTGCATGTGGATTGCCCGTATCGCGGATCAGGAAAACGATGTGATAGGTGCTTTGTCTGTCGAGATACTCCTGTGTCTTCATGTTCTCGCCCTCGAAGTCTTTGCACATCAGGAGATAATCGATGATCGGAATGTCAAACAAGTTCTGTCCCTGAGAACCGTCCGCTGGTCGGTAGTCGAGACGCAGGCGGCACTGGTCGCGATCCTTCTCCATTAGCCTCAATGTTGATAGTGCATAGTTTACGACCTGCTGATGATCGATGCTCTCTGTTCGTGCACCGTAGGGTTTGTATGTCGTAGCGTGATCGGCTGCCGTGTTGTTGCTGGCGTCGAGGACGCTATTGGGTGCGCTGAGGGTCAGGAGGAAGTCGGTGTCCTGTACGTGTCGGCTTCCATTATAGTTGAAAGTGACATTGACAAACTTCGTGTCCTGCATCATGTCGACCGTTGCGAGGTTGTCACTCCTCAGTTCCACGTTGGTGGCATCGGCCCTTCCGTGGAAGATAAGTGGCAGACGGTGTGCGATGGTGTCGCCTGGCTGTGTGGCGAGGGAGACGGTCTGCGTATCCCAGTCGAAGATCTTGTTGTCGATACCTGACCATACGAGGCAGTCGTAGGTTCCCGCTCCCGCAAACTCCATGTCGGCATAGTAGCCCGACGCGTCGAGCATAGCCTTGTCGAAGGCTTTGTGTTGTGTCTCCCCCGTGACAGTGTTGCGGATGAATACGTCCGCCTTCTCCACCCGTGATGGTGCGGCGTCGGCGTGGAGCATGTTGTATCGGTGCTCGATCTTGACGCTCAGCGTGCCCTGGCATTCCGGGCAGTCGCTCAGGTCGTCCTTGATCCAGTCGCAGGACGTGAGCGCACAGGCCGCGATCGATGTCGTTGCGGCGATGGTTAGGATATGTCTGATAGTCATAGTCTTGCTTCGTTCAGAGTTGATTCCATGTTACTTCTTACGCGGTTGGCTCAACACCGTGTCGTCGGGTCTGAACTTCCACGGACTGACATAGTAGTCGGTGAGCAGGATGTCGTCTTCCTCGACCGGCCTGGTCGGTTCGATGTTGATGCTGCCTGATCCCAGTCCTGCAATATCGGCGATGGTCACGCGGTACCAGTTGTTGCGCACCACGCCATATTCCATTACGCCCAGCCTATGCTGCTCGCCATTGTCGAGGTGCTTGATGAAGTGCTTGTAGTAGCACGCATAGAGGCTCTTGTCATCGATGGGGAAGTATTTGATGTTGTATTGCTTCTCCAGATCCCTTGCCGTGATGTCTCCCGATGGGATGTTGCCACCTCCTACGGCCTTGACGGCAGCCAGCGATGTGTAGAAATTGTAGTTGAAATAGTACAAGCAGCGCACTCCCTGTGGGTCGATGTTATTGCCGTGCTCGTCGAAGCAACGCGACTTTTCGGGTGTGAGGATTCCTTTGATGATGACCCCCGTGGTGTAGCCCTCCCGTTGTGCGGTCCAGAAGTTGGCGTTCTCCAGGATGTACGACTTGCTGTAGGATCCCGCTTCTGGGAAGAGCGTGGCTTCGTACTCGCGTCCTGTGCGTACGATTTCGGTCAGCGCATTGTCGAAGATCGTCGATCCGTCAAACGCGTTGCTTGTGTCCCATTGCTTGTCGAAGAAATGCGGGTCGATGAGGTAGCCGTCCGTGTCGGGGATGTCAGTGTAGTTGTCCAGACTCCACGTGTATTGGTCTCGGTTGGGCGTGCTGTTCTTGTCAAACTTTCCCGTGTGGCGGAAGAGATAGTAGTCGCGGCTGAGGTTGACGAAGTAGAAACTGCCCGGCGTCACCTTGGCATAGACTTTACCGCTCTTGTCTTTTAGCTCATAGCTGCCGTAGCGTTTGCCGATCTCCACCTTGGCTACAGCGCGCTCCAGTGCTATATCGATATGCGTGACCGAGTCGGTGCTTACGCGCACATTTTGAGCCGATCCTCCACGGTTTGACATGGTGAGTCCTTCTGTGCCGATGACGCTCATGATGGACTTTCCCTTGGCAACGGTGGTGAGCAGCGACTGGTCGTTGCCTATCTTGCCGGCCGCTGTCGGTGCGTTGGCCACGACATAGACACGATAGTCTCCTGGTTCCAGTCGGATGGAGTCGCTGCGGAAGCACATTGTCCCGTGTTCCGTTTTGTCCAGGCCCGCGAAGCGTGTGAGATGTATGGAGTCGGCGAAGTTTCCTGTCTGTGCGTTGTAGAGGTAGAGTACGACATTGTGTACCTTGTATTCGTCTGGCAGTGAGAGGCTCACCGTGTCTTTGTCGGCAGTCTCTGCGCTGGCTCTCCTTGGTCCGTTGGCACCCGATGGCGTCTGTGTGGTAGCATCGGCGGTAGGTGCCTGCACAGAGAGATCGACCACGGCGGTACAACGTCTGATTGGCTTCGGATTTGCTGGGGTCTCATCTATTCCGTCGAGATCGCTCGTGCAGGAGGCGAGGACGGTGGCTATGGCCAGTGTTGCGAAGATTTTCTTGTCCATGGTTCTGATTCTTTTGGGGTTGATGTCTTGGTTTGATGTTTCTGATCCCTTGCCCTTTCCCCAACGGAAAGGGCAAGGCGTGTTTAATAGCGTTCCGGATGCAGGATGCGCAGGTTATGGCGAGCTTCCTCTCTCAGTCCTGCCTTGTCGGCAGCTTCGAAGAGGCGCTCGGCCTCCTCCACATGGCCCTCCATCATCCGTAGTACGCCAGTGGCCAGGTCGCGCTCCGCGCAAGGCATAGCTTTCTCGAGATAGCCAGCGGCCGCGGTCTTGTCACCCGCCCTGAGGGCAATGCAGGCCGCGTTGAGATTGGCCACGGGGTGGTCCGGATTCTGCTTCACGGCGATGAGGAACACTTCGTTGTACTCCTTGCTTCCCTCCTTGTAGGTTTGTGCGATGCGGAACATTTCATCGATACTGAGGTTTTGTGGGTGCAACTTCAGTTCCCTCTTCGCCTCCTCGACGGTGAACGGGCGTACGATGTAGCCTACGGTATAGTCGGAGTGGCGCAGGAAGGGATACCAGTTGTCGAGCATGAAGCGATACTGCGACGGAAACTCCTCCCGGATGCGCGCCTCGCGCTTGTCCAGGTCGCCCACGGTGGCGATGATATTGAGTATCTCCTCTCGTCCCTCCAACGTATGGTTGTTGCGCAGGAAGTTGACCAGTCCCTCCCAGTCCTCGGCGGTATGGGCTGTGGTGAACAGTGCCTCGTCAAACTGATACTTTGACATGACCCACGATTTGAGCGCCTGTGTGCGCTCTGCCGAGAGTTTCTCGTTGAGAGCCAGCGATCCGTCAGGCGAGGCATAGCCATGGATGGCGATGTGGCTTACGGTGACATTGGAGTCATTTCTCACCAGGTCGATGGCCTGCATGATCTTGGCTAGTTCGGTGGCGTTGCTTCGGAAGTTGTCGAGGATTTCCGACTTGCCGAGCTGGAAGGCCAAGAAGGCGCGTCCCGACTCCTGTCGTGTCTTGACCTCCTCCACCTCGGGAATGCGGAAAGCCAGTCGCGGCGTGTCGTCGCTGCGCAGGGTCGCCACGGCGTGCGAGTCGTAGGCGATGGGTATTCCACATCCGCAGGCCACCTCCTCGAGCACGAGTGTCGCCTTGCGCATCCAGGGCTGATAGGCCACTTCGCGCAGGTAGTCGATCGTCTGCTCCATGCCGTTGCGTCGGCGCAGTGTCACCAGGTCGCGCTTGGCGTTGCGCCGGTCGCGCTGGAAGGCGATGTGCTGGGTGCGTCCGTTGATGAAAATGGAGGGCAGCACCGCGCTGTGGCCCGTCGAGTCAGTGAGCACGGGTCGCAGTTCGATGCTCTCCGTGCCTTTCAGGTCGCGGTCCACGCGGATGCACATCGACACGATCATGCTTCGCTCGTGGGGCAGTACGCGTGCCGATCGCACGCTGATACTGCTGTCGCTCGCCTCTGCGGCCACGAATCGTAGCCCCATGGCAGGTATCGGGGCTGCCTGGACCGCTCCCGTGGTCGCCGCGCCGATCAGGGCAGCAATCAGTGAATGGTAAATCTTATGCGTCATCATCGTGTCAGAATATGTAGATGATACTTGCCGAGAGCTTGGTTGGTCCCCAGTAGTTGTGGGACCGTTCCCCGACCTGTGGGGCGCATTCCTCGGGCGATTCAAACTTCTTGTAGCGCAGGTGCTCGTAGCCTACGCTTACTGCTGCCTCCGCGTTCCAGTGGCGCCCCAGCACCCATTGGTAACCATAGGTCACACCACCTCCGGCGAGCCAGCCTTCGTAGCGCGCGTCCTTCACCGACTTGGGCAGTCCGAAGAACGGTGCCGCTCCGCCGACGTTGTACTGCGCTCCGTCCACGTGCACGCCAAAGAAGTGACCCACCATGGCTTGGCACGGCCAATATCTCACCTCGGGCTGTATGGCCCAATACTTCTTCGCCTTGTCCTCCGTCCGTTTCCACGGGCTGATGACGCCGTAGAGCTCTGCGCTCCAATGGTATCCCAGTGACATCTCGGCTCCCATGCCCAGTGCGGTGTGTGCGAACGAGAGGGCATTGGCCTTCACACCCACGTTTTGGGCGTGGACGGTCTGCGTGGCAAAGGCAAAGGCTACGGCCATTGCCGCGGCAATTTTCGCTCTGAATTTCATCCGTAATGTCTTCAAGTCAAAGGTATCTTTTAGTGGCTTCTTTTCTTTGGGCGGGTTGTTGCGCCCGTGAAATCTTCCACCCATGTTTCCATTTGTTCTCCGAGGCGGCCATCCGTAGAGCCGCCAGTGCGGGAAGATGACGTGGCAAAGTTAAGATAAATTTTGGAAATATCACGAACCATTCTTGCAAAAATCTATCGTCCATCGTACATTTTCCCTATTTTACACCCCCAATCTTTGATCTTACCCCCTGCTTTTGCCATTTTTAACTCCATTTTGTTTTTTCTCTTGCGTTCCATTCATTCTCTTTGTTTGGTATTTTTTCAAGAAGAAAAGGTGCATTTTGTTGCTTTCAGCAGATTTTTTGTTACCTTTGCGGCCGAAGAAACCTTATCAGACGATACTAACATGAGAGAGCTGAAGATAACGAGCAGGTTCACCAACCGTGTCTCCAAGGGACTGGGCGTGTATCTCAACGAGATATCCCGCGAGCGGATGATCAGTCCGGAGGAGGAGGCTGAGCTGGGCCGCAAGCTCCATGGAAAAGGTGCGGAGGCAGAGCGTGCCAAGGAAAGGCTCGTGCGTGCCAACTTGCGCTTTGTGGTCAGCGTGGCCAAACAGTACCAAGGCCGCTCCCTGTCGTTGGAAGACCTTATCAACGAGGGCAACATCGGGCTGGTGAAGGCCGTCAACCACTTCGACGAAACACGCGGATTCAAGTTTATTTCCTATGCTGTATGGTGGATTCGGCAAAGCATCATCGAGGCTATTGGAGTGAAGAGTCGTGCCGTGCGCGTGCCGCTGAGTGCCGCCGGGACTGCCAGCCGCATCCAGCGCGTCACGGCCGGCTACCTCCAGGAGTTTGGTTGGTCGCCTTCCCGCGAGGAACTTTCCGACCTGACTGGGTTGCCCCTCGACGTGATCGACCACGGCCTCCATGCCATCACCCACACCACGAGTATTGACCAGCCCGTGGCCGACGGAAGCACAGTGTCGGTTTCAGAGACTATCATTTCTGACACTGACGAGTCTCCTGACCGCGAGGTGGATCGCGCCACTATGAGCGCCACGCTTCGGGACACGCTTTCGGCCTGTCTTGATGAACGCGAGGCGCGCATTGTGGCCGAGAGTTTTGGAATCGGGTGTGAGCAGCGTTCGCTCGAAGAGATAGGGGCTGATATCAAACTCAGCCGCGAGCGTGTGCGACAGTTGCGCGAGAAAGCCATCAAGAAACTTCGGGAGACGAAGTCCGTCGGCTATTTGGCTACGTTCTTGGGTTGAAAACTTCTTGGCGTCAAGACATCCTGAGGCGAAGTGAAAACCTCTTGAAGCGAATGACTTTTTGGAGTGGTAAGTGCTTGGACAGGAAAAGACTTTTGGATAGAAAAGCATTGGAAAGCAATGCTTTCTCTGGAAGATATGAAAACAAAAAAGCTCCGGTCGCTACCGGAGCTTTTAAAACCTGTTTATCTGGTCCCTCGATACTTTCATCGAAGTGTCCTTTCACAAGGATTTCAACCAGACAAAGAATGTTGCGGGGGATTCCCCCCAAACAAAAAACACACTCTTTTTGTGTACTATGAGACGAAATTATTAAAGACTAAGCGCAAAGTTACGGCAATAAAGTGACCTGTGCAAATTTCCCGGCTGTATTTTAGTCGCTGGTAAGTTTTTTTATGATTTGGCAATATAAAAAGGAGAAAAATGAAGACAAACGATAGGCGGAAGGCTCCGTTGGGCCAGGGTGGCGTGGGAAATTCTGTAGGCCTGGTGGCCTTTGACGCCGACGACACGCTTTGGGACTGCCAGGGCGCATTTTGTGCGGTGGAGCACGCTTTGGCGGAACTGCTTTCGCCCTATGCCGAGGCCGACGAGGTCTTGCGCGTATTGGCCGCCACGGAGCGCCGCAACATGCCGCTGACGGGCTATGGCGCCAAGGCTTTCACGCTTTCGATGGTCGAGGCCGCTGTTGGCGTGAGCCGTGGGTGCGTGGGTGGCGAAGAGATTGGCGAGGTGCTGCGTCTCGGGCGGCGGCTGATGGAGCTTCCCGCCACGCCCTTGCCCGGTGTAGAGGCCACGCTGCGACGCGTGCGCGAGGTGGTGAGCTGTCCCGTGGTAGTTTTTACCAAAGGCGAGCTTCGCGATCAGGAAGGTAAGATGGACCGTTCGGGACTGCGCAGGTGGTTTGATGACGTGGTGACGGTCGATGACAAGACCGACGAGAGCTACCGCCAGCTCTGCCTCCGCTACGTCACGACGGTGGACCACTTGTTCATGGTGGGCAATTCCTTTCGCTCCGACATCGATCCCGTGCTGCGCCAAGGCGGCTGGGCAGCCTACGTCCCTTACCATACGACCTGGGCCCACGAGGCCACCGCGGAGTACGACCATGAGCGTCTTTGGCGGCTCAGCAGCATTGGCGACTTGGTGGAAGGGTAGGGGAGTTCTGACTCCTTGTAAGACGAGAAAAGAGGATGCACCCTTTACGAGCGCATCCTCTTTTCTCATTATTTATCGCCGACGGGAAGGTCATTCCCGTCGGTTGTTGCTTAGCGATAGCCTATTCCTCGTAGGCGATTATTTTACCATTACCTTTGCCGTTGTCTGACGACCCGTAGCGTCCGATGCCTTCACGATGTAGAGGCCCTTGGCGAGGGCACTGATGGTGGAGGCGGACTGAGCAGCCACCTGTCCGTCGAGCGTGTAGGCCGTGATGGCGGTGGCACCCGGAGCGGAGATCGTGTTGCCAGCCACGAGGATGGTCAGCTTCTGTCCCTTGTCGAGCGGCTTGACGGTGGTCAGCGTGTGATCGACGGTCACGGTGCAGGCCATGGTCAGCGTACCTACGGTCACGTTGATGTTGGCCACGCCGTCCTTATAGGACGTGATGTGGAGCGTAGCCACTCCGTCCTCGCGCGACTCGATATCCACGTCGGCTACGTTGGAATTGTCGCTGACGGCCGTGATGTCGTCGGCGCTCTGTCCATAGACTGTGGCCGTGATGTAGCAGTCGGCGTCGTTGTCCAGCAGCACGGCGTTATCGCTGAGCGTGAGTACCAGGGCTGTGTTCTCGAAGTAGAGTACGGGAGTAGTCTCGGCCGACTTCCACGGAGCCTTGGTATCCTGTCCGAAGGCGTAGCCCATCTGCTTGAAGAAGTCGTCGTTGAGGTCTGCCACCTTCATCGGTGCGCCGTCGAGGCTGCTGTCGGCAGATCCCTCTGGAGCGGCCGTGCTATAGTTGCTGGCCAGGCCCTTCTCCTCCAGCGGAGTCTCTCCGTCCTCGTAGTACTCGTTGGCGATGGTCCATCCTGCAATGGCGTGGACGGTCTCGTCGGGCTCCTCGGCGTTGACCGTGCCCGTTGAGACGCAATGGCTGATGACGGGCGTCGTCTGCTGGCTCCAGTCGGCTGCCAGACTACCCACGATGCCACCTGCCGAGAGTCCGCTCCAGTTGGCCTCCGTGGCCGTCACGCTGCCGTTGAAGACGCAGCGATCGATAACGCCGCGTGAGCTCTCGCCGACAATGCCTCCGATGGTGTTGGCTGCTACGAGCTTGCCCGTGGCGTGGCAGTCGTTGATGGTGTCGTTGGCAGAGAAAGAACCAGCAATGCCGCCGACAGAAGAGTTTCCCGTGATCTCTGCGTTGGAGGCGCAGGCCGTGATCTTCGTGCTTGTAGCCGTGCGGCCCACGATGCCACCCACAGGGCTGGCCTCGGGCGTGTTGATGTTGCCCTGGAAGGAGCAGTCGTTGAAGTTGGTGTAGAGGAACGAACCACCGACAATACCACCGATGGTTGCATCGGTCTCGCCTGAGATCTGACCGTCGAAGACGTGGACGTTGAAGATGTTGTCCTGTGTGCTCTCACCCGCCAGTACGCCGACAAACTGGTTGTCGTCCGTCACCTGGATCGTGGGGCGAGCGAAGACCAGGTCCTTCACCTCCACATCCTCGCCGAGCATGCCGAAGAGGCCTGCGTGGGCGTCGTTGGTGGTGATGGAGAGGTTGACGATGGCATGGTGTGCGCCGTCGAAGGAGCCGTTGAATGTCGGTACCGGCGTCCAGTCGTAGTTGTAGTCGTTCATGTCGATGTCGGCTGCCAGGCGGTAGGCCGAGTCGGGAGCTGCTGCCATGTAGCTCAGGTCGCCGACGGTGGAGATGAGATACGGGTTCTCCTTGCTACCGTTGCCACCCTTGGCAAACTTGACGAACGGCAGCTCATAGAAGTTGAGGTCGTAGTCCTGTGTGTTGTTGTCGTAGTAGGCCACGAGCAGCTCGTTCTTGGCGTCGCTCATGTTGACCACCGAGGCTGTGCGGAAGGACTTGTCGTCGTCGCCGCGGAAGGTGCGCAGGATGGTGCCGTCCTCCTTGGCAATCTCCAGGATGTTGTCGATCTTGTTGGTGCCGTCGGTGCGTCTCTTCTTGGCGATGTAGATATACTCCATCTCGTTGTCCGTATCGAAGAGATAGGGGTTGAGCGAGACGTTGTTGATCAGCGGCGTGAAGTACTCACCCTTCTTTCCGAGGTTGAACTTGGCGTAGTGGTCCAGCGTCAGGTCGGGGTTGTACCATCCGATGCGTGCGATGACGTTGCCCTCCTCGTCTTCGGCTGCGTTGCGCATGTTGACGACATACTGGTATCCCTCGTCGTTCTTAGCCGATGGATAGCGGTCGATGGAGGTGGTGATTCCCTCGCCGTCGATCATGGCCGGGAAGAGCGTCCGCTTCTCACAGGAAGGCACGTCGATCATCTGGATCTGCTGCCCCTCCTCGAGAGCCTGGAGGAATGCCATCTGCTCGCTCTTGCCCTTCACGTTGTTGAGGTAGAACCACTGGTTCTCGGCTGCGTTCTCGCAGATAGTCTTCAGTCTCTGTGCCTGGTTGTCGTAGAGGTCGAAGTTGTAGGTGTTCTCGTCCGACTGCAGGTGGTAGTCCACCCACGTCACGACGTAGCTGAACTGGTCCTCCGGTCCGAAGTATCCCTTGCTCAGGTCGTTGTCGCTCATGCCTCCGAAGGCGGCCATGCGATAGATGCCCTTCGGCGACTCCTCGATGGGCACGGCGACGGAGTCGACCAGGCTGTAGTTGCGGTCGTAGGTCTTGAGTACGAAGTGGTTGTTGGGCGTGACGATGATGTCCTGCGTATAGTCCTCCGGCATGGTGCAGTAGGCCGTGTCATACTGTGCGACGACGTAGTAGGGCTTGTCCTCGATGACGAAGCAGTTGATGTAGGCGCCGTCCATGTAGTTGATGTTTTCAAAGGGGATATCGAGCGTGTGCTCCACGTAGGGCTCGTCCTTGCCTCCTGTGGGCGGTGCGATGAAGTCGATGGAGACATACTCCTTGCCGTCGATAACTTTCTCGATCGGCAGGATGAGACGCTGGTAGGTGTTCCATCCCTTGGAGGCGTCGAAGAGCATTCCGCTTCCCTCGCACTCATAGGCGATTCCGCTGCCGTCGATGTGGTAGGCGCGGGTGATGTAGCAGTCCTTGTAGTTGTTCTCGGCATTGCCCACGGCGTGGATGGAGACCATGGCCTCGATGGAGGTGTCGTCGCGGTCGAACATCTTCTTGGTCAATGCGCTGTACATCTCGATGCTGTTCACCTGTAGCGTGTCAGGCACGTCGATGTCAAACTGTCCCACTTGCTGGTTGTTGTTGTCGTAGAGGGTGATGGTGGAGCCCGAGTAGAAATAGCCGTCGAGCTTGTAGTTTTGCGTGTAGTACCACTGGTTGCCGTCCGGGCCATCTGCCCATCCGAATCCTGGTGTGGTGACCGAGCTTACCGGGTCGTTGCCCACGGCGCGCGGAGCTGCCATGGGAGCCCCGAGGCCCATGTTGAGAAATCGCATGGCGGAGGCGCTTTGCGTGCGTGAGCCTGGTACGGCCACGCCCCATGCTGCTGTCTGTCTGCCCTTCAGTTTAGGCTGCTTGTCGGTCGTTGCTCCTGCTTCCGTCCAGAGTATTGATCCTTAATTCCGCAACACTATTATAAATTAAACTTTTTAAGTACCTGAGCAACAAAAAATTGCCTGAGCAACAAAAAGGCCTGCGATTTTGTCATGTCGAAGAATTCACTTATCTTAGTGTTGCAAAACAAACAAGAGAATCCGACGATAGACATGGCAAAGATACAAATTAAATCCGAGAAACTCACTCCTTTTGGAGGAATATTTTCAATCATGGAGCAATTTGACTCCACATTGTCATCTGTAATCGACTCAACCCTCGGTCTAAGGTGTAGATTGTTCGGTTATCAGTACAGCGAAATCATCCGTTCTCTCATGAGTATCTACTTCTGTGGTGGCTCATGTATTGAGGATGTCACTACTCATTTGATGAACCATCTCTCTCTTCATCCGACACTTCGCACTTGTAGCTCTGATACTATCCTCAGAGCGATAAAGGAGCTGACGCAAGAAAACATTTCATACACATCAGATGCGGGTAAGAACTACGATTTCAATACGGCTGACACTCTCAACACTTTACTGCTCAATTGTATGTTTGCATCTGGCCAACTGAAAGAGGGTGAGATGTATGATGTTGACTTCGACCACCAGTTCATAGAGACAGAGAAGTATGATGCAAAGCATACATACAAGAAGTTCCTTGGTTATCGTCCAGGTGTGGCGGTTATTGGAGATTTGATTGTCGGCATTGAGAACAGCGACGGCAACACAAATGTTCGTTTTCATCAGAAGGACACGCTGAAGAGGTTCTTTGAGAGATTTGAACAGAACGGCCTTACTATCAATCGTTTCAGAGCTGATTGTGGATCATGTTCCGAGGAAATCGTAGAAGAAGTCGAGAAACACAGCAAGTCCTTTTATATCCGCGCAAACCGCTGCGGTTCGCTCTACAATGACATTTTTGCTCTCAGAGGCTGGAAGACTGAGGAAATCAATGGCATTGAGTTCGAATTGAACTCTATCCTTGTTGAGAAGTGGAAGGGTAAAGCATACCGACTTGTGATTCAAAGACAGAAACGGATGGATGGTGTGCAGGATCTTTGGGAAGGAGAATACACATACCGTTGTATCCTGACTAACGACCACGAATCTTCCGCAAGAGAGATTGTCGAGTTCTATAATCTTCGTGGAGGAAAGGAACGTATCTTCGATGACATGAACAATGGTTTCGGGTGGGACAGATTGCCCAAATCCTTCATGGCAGAGAACACAGTGTTCCTTCTTCTTACAGCACTTATCCGTAACTTCTACAAGGCCATTATCCAAAGACTTGATGTAAAGAGGTTCGGACTCAATGCAACAAGTCGCATAAAAGCGTTTGTCTTTAGGTTGATCTCCGTACCAGCCAAGTGGATCAGGACATCAAGGCGGTATGTGCTGAATATCTATACCTGTAATAATGCTTATGCAGATGTGTTCCAGACTGATTTTGGATGACGCCTACAACTTATGGGTATGATACTGCGTATTGTCTCAAGTCGCATTATGGGGTAAGGGGGGTGTTGTAGGCAGAAGTGGGCGTTTCTGCCTCAATTTATATGATAATTCAGTAATGAAAGGACGTGTACACGCAAGAAGGACATTGAAGGGCTTAGTTGCGGATTTGAGGTTCATCAGTTTTGGTGAATGATTATTGTTTTGCTTGTTCTCTTATCGATCTGTCTTCTCCAGGTCAGTCATGCAGTTCCGTACCCGGTTTGGAGGGCGGCTGCCGACTATCTTTTCTTGCGCGCAAAAGGCGGCTTTCCTGCAGGTATGATCATGGGTCAAGAAACTCTCGCAGCCTCCTGTCCCTTCTCCTTATATATATAAGGTCTTTGTCAAAATCAAAATAAGGTCTTCGTCAAAAGTCCTTATTGTCGGTTTGATTTATGAAATTCAGGCCAACGCGATGGCCCATCCGACCCAAATCTCAAGTTGGCCCCGATGGGCCCTTTGGGCTGGCGAATATGTGTCGTGAGACACGAAAAAACGACTTGGTGCCGCCCAGGCCGCTGGGCGGCACCAAGTGTGAGAGATATTATCCGCAGTGGAAGTGACGCTCCACGAGTGCCTGGAGCTTGCTGTCGTCTCCGGCGATGTCGTCGCGCATCGTGCGATCGTTGAAGGCGCGGAGTTCCTTGAGGATACCGTCGATCATCTTCGGTGAGAAGACGCCATACTCCTCATAGACGGCGCGCTGCTGCTCCAGGCAGTCGGCCGATGCGGCGCAGCTGTCGGGCAGCGCCTTCATGGCTGCGAGCTTGGCAGCATTCTCCGGGGCGTGGATGTCTCCGTCGGCGAAGGTCTGCTCGGCCACCTCCTCGGCGTTGGGCATCTCGAAGCCATGGCGGCAGGCCACGCAGAGGCCGGCCAGGAGCTGGAAGATGTCGGCAGAACCGTCCGGTGAGCGCATCTCCACGGTCTGCTTGGAGGTGTAGTCGCGCTCCACGTGGGGCTCGTTGGGGTTAGCCTCCATGCACATGTCGCGGCCCGAGGTCCATCCCAGCGGCACGCGCACGAGCACGGAGCGGTTGGACATGCCCCAGCAAATGTTCGTCGGGGCCTCCTGGTGCGGCACGAGGCGCAGCCATGACATCGGGTTCTTGTTGCCGAAGGCGGTGATGCTCTGTGCCAGGTCCATCATGCCTGCGATGGCCTTGCGGGCCTCCACGGAGAGCGTGCGCTCCGGGGTGAGCATCATGTTGCGGCCGTCCTTCATGATTCTCATGTGGATGTGCATGCCGCTGCCGGCCTTGCCGACGATGATCTTCGGCGAGAATGTGATGTTGTAGCCCTCCTGATGGCCGAGGTTGCGGATGATCCACTTGGCCACGAGCAGCTCGTAGGCGCACTCATCTGCTGGCACGGGGAGGAACTCGATCTCGTTCTGCTCATAGCAGAGGCCGTCCTTGGTGAAGTTGCCCACCTCGGAGTGGCCGTACTTGATGCGGCCGCCACACTCGGCGATAAGCTTCATGCAGCGCGTGCGGAAGTCGTTGGCCTTGGCGAAGGGCGCCGTCTCGTGGTAGCCCTTCTGGTCCGTGGCGGGGAAGGAGGGGTCGTTGGCTTTGATGACGTAGTACTCCAGCTCGCCCATGGCCTGGAATTCCATGCCCGTTACTTTGTGGAAGGCCTGCATGGCCTTTCTGAGCGTATGCTCCGGTGCGGAGGCCAGCGGCTGGCCGTCGCGGTCGAAGTAGTCGCAGAGCAGGCAGAGTGTCGGGATCTCCTGGAACGGGTCGATGAAGGCCGTGCGGAAGACCGGCATCACGTAGAGGTCGCTGCTGGCTGCCTCGATGGAGGAGAAGAGCGAGCTGCCGTCCACGCGCTCACCACAGGTGAGGATGGTGTTGAGATAATCGGCGGAGTTGAGCATGAAGTTGAGCGTCTTCAGTCGTCCGTCGCCGCCGGGGTACATCAGATTGACCATGCGGATGTCGAAATCCTGCACGACGCGAATGATATCTTCCTTGGTGAAGTCCTTCGGGGCCTTGCCCAGATGAGCGGCCACGCGGTTAGCCGTAGCCAAAAAATTGTTTGCCATTTGCTTTTAGTTATTTTTTATTTCGGTTTTGTTCTCTTGTCTCGCCGCCTTCCTGCGGCGTCTGCTTGCGCAGCGGTCTTCTGCTGCAGGCGTGGACAAAGTTAGGCAATAACTTTGGAATGAGCAAATATTTTTTAGGAAAATAATTGTTTGATGTCTTTTTGGGTCCCGTCCTACGATGGTGTGGAATATTTGCAAACTTGCGTTTTTAACGTTTAACGTTTAACGTTTTTGTTTTAGTAGGGGTTCGTTTTGGGGCCGGCCAAATCGCGCTTGGTAGTGAAAAACGAAAAAGAATCGACAAAAAGATTTGGCGGAAACGTAAAAACTTATTATCTTTGCCCCCATGACAGAGAAGAAGGCAGGGGAGGAAACCCCCAGCGGCGGCTCTCGCAGGCCGTCGGCGAAAACCACGAAGCGCGGCGCCAAGGCCAAGAAGGCCGACGTCAAGCGCGACATCAGCCACGACCTCATCCCGATAGCGGAGGAGACGTGGCTCCTGCAGCCCATTGCCGTGACGATGATGCGCCACGACTACAGCCAGGTGCAGGTGCGCATCCTCGTGAGCATCGTCGAGAGCCTGCAGAACATCCTGCAGGGAATGCTCAACGGCGGCACCTCGCGCCAGCTCGATATCTTCCGCAGCGACGAGCTCGACGAGGACGGCCGCATGCCCATCAAGATGCCGTTCAAGGAGCTGGGGGTCAGTCCGAGCCACTACCCGCAGCTGCGCAACTCGCTGAAGATGCTCGCCTCCATCCCCGTGGAGATACCCTACAAGACGCAGGAGGGCCGCAAATATACCAAGGCGACCAACCTCTGCGACGTCTATATCCCCGAGGACAACAGCTACTCGAAGTATGCCATCCTCAAGATCGACCGTACCGTGGCCGAGCGCCTCGTCTCCTTCGACTTCGGCTACCACCGCCTGGGCAAGCAGATTGTCTTCGCGTGTAAGAACCGCTACACGCAGCGCATCTACATGTTCATCGCCTCGTGGCTCGACAAGGGCAAGGCCGTCATCGACCCGCTGGAGTTTCGCAAGATGCTTCGGCTGGAGAAGAACTACAAGAAGTTTCCCGACTTCTGCCGCCGCGTGCTCGACCCCGCCCGTTCGGAGCTCCAGAAGCTTGCCGAGGACGGCTTCTGTGACTGCTGGTTCGACTACGACCGCCTCTACCTCCACGGCCAGCGTGGCGGTGAGCCCGACAAGCTCGTCTTCACCATCCATCGTGCCGGCGGTCCGCTCACGGACCAGCTCGCCGAACTCACCGATGCCCAGCGGCGCTACGTGGGCGACATGCTCGTGCGCCACTTCGCCTTCAATGGCGAGGACGCGGCCCGACTGGCGGCCCGCATCACGCCCGAGACCTACCAGGCGGCCGTGCAGAAACTCATGGATCTGCTGGAGCGCTTCAAGACCATGGCCGTCAAGGACCGTGCGGCCTACACCTACCGTGCCATGGACGAGCTTATCCGCTCCCGCGAGACTGTGGAGGCCGAGGCCGAGGAAGTAGGCGACAAGAAAGAGGAGAAAGAAGACGAGAAAGTTGACGGCAAAGAGGCAGCCAAGCCGAAGGCACGAACGGCCAAGACAGGGGAAAAGCAAGCAACAGACGAAAAAGTAGAGAAAATTACCAATAATTAACGCGTAATGTCGGCAAAAATCGCTACATTTGCATCCCCAACGGCGTGTGCCTATTAACCGATGTCGAGGTGAGGGCTACGTCCCACGCCGCAACAAAGAAAATGTAAACAGACAGATAGATAACCATAGCAAGCCATGTCAAAGTATAATATTACAGAAAACAAGCAGCAGCGTCCGGCCGCCTATCGTACCACGGTGAGCCCAGAGGTGATGGACGAACTTCAGAGAAAGGTCATCCAGAAGATCGTCGTGGAGAAATGCTACCGCGACAAGAACTACTCCGCCCGCCAGCTGGCGCAGGACCTTGGGACGAACACGCGCTACATCTCCGCCGTGGTCAACAACCGGTTCCACAAGAACTACACCGAACTGGTCAACGGCTACCGCGTAGAGGAGGCCATGTCGTTGATGGTGGACCGCCGCTACCAGAAGACCAACATCGAGGATATCTCCGCCATGGTCGGCTTCAGCAACCGCCAGAGCTTCTACGCGGCCTTCTACCGCTTTGTCGGAAAGACCCCGCGTCAGTATCGCGTGGAGGAACTGGAGAAGCGCGCCATCGACACCACGCCCAAGAAGCGCGGTCGCAAGCCCAAGAACAGACAGGAGGGCAACGCCTAAGCCCACTCATCTCATAGAATCAAGACACATGAATCAACTCATCGTTTCGTCCTACGACGAATTTGCCTCCTACCTTGGCAAGAAGCTCGGCGAGTCCGACTGGCTTCTCGTCGATCAGGACCGCATCAACCTCTTCGCCGACGCCACGCTCGACCACCAGTGGATCCACGTCGATACCGACCGCGCGGCCAAGGAGAGTCCTTATGGGTGCACCATCGCCCACGGTTATCTCACGCTCTCGCTCCTGCCCTATATGTGGGCCCAGGTGCTCGAGGTGCGCAATATCTCCATGCTCGTCAACTATGGCATGGACAAGATGCGCTTCGGCAAGCCCGTCAAGGTAGGCAGCCGCGTGCGCCTCGTGGTCTCGCTCGACAGCATCGAGAACCTGCGTGGCATCTGCAAGGCCGGCGTGAAGTTTAAGATTGAGATTGAAGGCGAGCGCAAACCGGCCCTGGAGGGCATTGCCACCTTCCTCTACTACTTCAAGTAGCGCACGGCCATGGCCCGTCTCGAAATCCCCCGTGGCCCACGCCGCAGGCACCACTTCCTGCGCGACGCGATCCTCGCTCTGGCCTTTGCCGCCACGGCGGCATCCTGTGCGAGTCATCGGGACGTGGCCGGGGGTGGAGCGGGACAGACGTTTCGCGACGACGCGGTGAGGGTGCCGCGGGAGTATCATTTCGCCGACCTCAACGGCGAGCAACTGGAGTCGGCCCGCCGCTTCGGTATCAGCCGTCCCATCAAGAATCGCAAGGAGGCCCGCCGCAAGACGCGCCACCTCAAGAAGGTGAGGAGCTGCCAGCTCTACCTTGTCGATCCGCTCACCCACTCCGTGCCTTATTTGACCAAGGGCGCACGGTCGCTCCTGGAGGACTTGGGCGAGGGTTTCCAGTACATCCTCCGCCGCGAGGGCTACCGTCCCCACCGCATCATCGTTACCTCCCTGCTCCGCACGGAGGCCGACGTGACTTCGCTCCGCAGGGTCAATGGCAACGCTGCACGCAACTCCTCCCACCTCTACGCCACCACCTTCGACCTCAGCTACACGCGCTTCAATCGCCTCTCTACGGAGGGCAAGCCCGTGAGCAATGCGGAAATGGCCCGCATTCTCGCCATCCTGATCGACGAGTTTCGCAGCCGTGGCGACTGTGTGGTGATCTTTGAGCAAAACCAGCATTGCTTCCACATCACCGTGAGGCGATAGAGCAGGGGCTTTGCCCCTTTCGCCTTTTCCATCGTATCCATCACCCCCTTCCGAGGTGATGTTTTTTTATGCCCTTTGCTTTCGCGTGCCTAGGATGCCACGTCCGACCGCCAGACCCATAGCGGACCTCCCTGGAAGCGGACGAGCAGCTTGGTCTTCTCTGTTCCCTCGACCACGCCCTTGTCGCCCGGGCGGAGGATGAAGACGGTCCCCGTGTTGAGCTCCTGTATCAGCGACGTGTCGCGCCGCGAGGCCTCGTCGGGCGTAGGCGGGAGCATGTCGAGGCGCGCAGGGTCTGCCGTGGCAAAGCAGGGCTGCGTCACCGTGACGGTGCGACTGGCCATGTCGGTCTGAAATCCTGCCGCGTTGCGGTTGCGAGCCTGCACCATTGCGTCGCCTTGGTCTATTCGCTCCGTCTCCACCACGCTGGTAGGCTGTGGCGTGGCGTTCGTGTCTGTCGGGATGGGTTGCGAACCGTCGTCGCCCTTGCCGCTCTTCCCGCCTGAGCAGGCGGCGAGCGCGGCGGCCATAGCCAGGGCTATGAGAAGTCTTTGGTTCATTTTCTCCTTATTTAATATATATTAGAAGGAGCTGCCCAGACGATGTACGGGCAGCTCCTCGCTATTCATTCACTATGCTTGTTTCGCACCGTGGACTATTACCAGATGCGTGCACGCTTGTTTGCCGGGATGAAGAGCTTCTGGCCCTTCTTGACGTTGAAGGCCTTGTACCAAGCGTCGATGTGGGGCAGGGCTGCGTTGACGCGCGCGCTGCTCGGGGAGTGAGGATCGGTGGTGATGATCATCTCGATATACTCCGGACGCATGTTGGAAGCCCATACGCGGGCCCAAGAGAGGAAGAAGCGCTGCTCCGGCGTGAAACCGTCCTTCACGCCGAGGTCCTGCACCTTGAGCGTGTTCTGCAGGGCACGGAAGGCAATGTTGAGACCGCCGTTGTCGCCGATGTTCTCGCCGAGCGTCAGCTGGCCGTTGATCTTGCGGCCCGGCACGGCCTCTACGGTCGAGAAGTAGTCGGCGAGCACCTTGGTGCGGGCGTTGAAGTTGGCCTTGTCCTCTGCCGTCCACCAGTCGTTCTGGTTGCCGTCCTTGTCAAACTGTGCACCCTGGTCGTCGAAACCGTGGCTCATCTCGTGGCCGATCACGCCACCGATAGCACCCAGGTTGGCCGCATCGTCGGCCTTCGGGTCGAAGAAGGGCGGCTGGAGGATGGCTGCCGGGAAGCAGATCTCGTTGGTCGTGGGGTTGTAGTAGGCGTTGATGGTCTGCGGCGTCATCTGCCACTCCATCTTGTCCACGGGCTTGCCCACCTTCTCGCTGAGGACGTCGCAGGTCTCCCAGTCTGAGATGGCCGCCACGTTGTCGTAGAGCGGCAGGCTCTCATCGACCTTCATGCCGTCGTAGTTCTTCCACTTGTCGGGGTAGCCGATCTTGATGATGAAGCTGCGGAGCTTGTCCTTGGCCTTCTCCTTGGTCTCCTGGCTCATCCAGGTGCTCTCGTCGATGCGCTGTGCCAGGGCGTCCTGCAGGCGGTGTACGAGGTCCACCATGCGCTCCTTCGACGACTCGGGGAAGTATTTCTCCACATACATCTTTCCCAGGGCCATGCCCATGCAGCCGTTGACCAGGCTGACGGCACGCTTCCAGCGCGGCTTGTCCTGCTGCAGACCCGTCATCGTGCTGGAGAGGCGGAACTGTGCGGCGCGGAAGTCGTCGCTCAGCAGTCCGGAGGCCGACGTGACGACGCGTACCTCCATATACGACTTCAGGTCGTCGAGCGGCGTGTCAGCCAGGATCTTCTCCACCTCATGGATGGGCTCCGGCTGCGACACGTCGATGTATTCGAAGTGGGGGAATCCGCCCAGCAGGAAGGTGTTGCCCCAGTCGATGCCCGGGAACTCGTCGCAGAACTGCGCGTAGGTCATCTTGTGGTAGTTGGCCGAGATGTCGCGGAGCTTCACCTGGTCGTAGGCCACGCGGGCCAGTCTTGTCTCGATGGCCATTGTGGCTTCCATCTTCTTCTGTGCCGTGGCCTCGTCGTATCCAGCCAGACGCAGCACCTCGACGATATAGGCGCGGTAGGCCTCGCGCACGCGCTTCGTCTGTGCGTCGTCGTTGAGGTAGTAGTCGCGGGTGCCCAGTCCCATGCCTCCCTGTCCGATGGAGACGATGTTGTTCTTGGCGTCGCGGAGGTCAGCGCCCACGCCTATTCCGAAGAGCATCGAGGCCTGGCCGCGGCGGTCCAGCTCGGCAGCCAGACGTTGGTATTCGGCTACGTTCTTCACGGCAGCCACGCGCTGGAGCACGGGCTGGATGGGCTTCGCGCCCTCACGGTTGCGGCGCACGGAGTCCATGGCCAGTCGGTAGAGTGATCCGATCTTCTGTCCGAGCGATCCCTGCGGCTGCTTGCCGTCGGCATAACCGAGGATCAAGCCCCGCACCTGCTCCTGCGACAGTTCGAAGAGGTCGGTGAACGCGCCGTTGTCGGCGTGCTCAGCGTCCAGCGGATGGCTTTTCATCCAGCCACCAGCAGCATACTCGTAGAAGTCATTGCCTGGCTTCACCTTCAAGTTCATGTTGTTGCGGTCAATACCGGAGGTCAGCTCCTGGGCGCCAGCGCTTATCGTGGCGAGCAGAGCGAGACCCATCATGATTTTTCTCATTCTCATAGGTATATTCTCTTTTTTGATGTGTTTTGGCTTCAGTCGATTGTTTGGGCTTCATACCCTATGTGCCCTCACGGCCTACCATGGGCCGCCAGTAGCACTATTATCGTGTGCAAAGGTACAAAAAGCGAGCGAGAATGGGGTGATGCTGCAAAGAAAAGTGATAAAAAAAAAACTAAGCTGATTCACATCAGCTTAGCCCTTCTACTTACTAAAACTAAATTAACCACTAAAAAAACACGTCACAAAGTTACGCATTCCTTCTCGTTCCCTCCAAATAAATTTGCTCAAATCTGCCTTTCGTTATGCAAATTTAACCTTTTGTAGAGTAAAATGGGGGGGTAAAACGTAAAAGAAGACATTTTTTGTCATATATAAAACTTGGACAAGGTGTGAGGGAGATGGGGTCTTAGAAGCTAAGTGAAGGGCCTCATATTCCGAAAGTTCCAAGAAATTGCTTAGTTCCTTTGCCCATATTTTTGTTTTATGGAACGATTTGTTTAACTTTGCATAAATTATAAACCATCCCTCTTCTCGGCTTCATTGTCGGCAGTGGGGCGTAAGAAGGGAAAGGGTTGCTTTGTGTCCAAATTTACCATTTTGACCACTTGCTTGTCCCTTTAATATGAAGAAATAAAGAAATCAATATATCTATAAAACAACAAATCATGATGACGAACAGACAACTATTGATGGCTGCGCTGCTCGCCGCCTCGTCGCTGGGTGCGACGAGCGCCGTGGCGCAGACTGCAAGTCCGCTGTCCCCAGGACTGCATTTCCTGTCCCAGGGACCTGTGAAGGCTGCTGCCCAGTCCGAGAGCGACGACACCAAGCAGGCCACGGTGCTCATCGACGAAGACTTCTCGGGTCTTACGGCTGGATCCGAAGACCAGCCCGATGGCAAGAAACTGGTCAACGACCTGGGCGACTTCGAGAATCCCTCCCTCCTGCGTCCGTACAGTAGCGAACTCGCCGACCGGCCTTGGGGTGGCGAGGGCCTCTATGCCGCTGGTGGCGCCATTGCCATCAAGGACGGCTGGTTTCTCAACACCCCGGCCGGCAACATGGCGGGCGAGGTGACACTGACGTTCCGTGCCCGTCTCGGAGCCGAGGCCTCGGCCACGGAAGGAGCGAAGGCCCTCGACCTGATCTTCCTCTCTCGCAAAGACCTGATCGACTACGAGCGTCGCCACTACGACCTGACCCGTGAATGGCAGACCTTCACCTTCACCTCCGACAAGGGGGCTTTCGAGGCCACGGGCTTCCAGTTTATGGCCAATACCGAGACCACGATCCTCATCGACGATATCCACGTCGAGCGGGTCAGTAAGTCGATAGCCGCTCCCGAGGCCTTCGAGCCGGGCGACGCCACGGAGTATGGCTTCACCGCCGAATGGACGCCCACGCCGACGGCCACGGAGTATTTGCTCTCCGTCTATAGCAAGACCGCGGGCGAGGGCGAGGTGAAGGGCAGTGGCGACTTCTCGCAGGTGCAGGCCGATGCCGACGGCGTGATCGATGCGGCCAATCCTCACTACCCCGAGGGCTGGAACTTCCACTGGGCCGACGCTTCCCGTCCGCACCTCTCCGATGGTGGACCCGACGGCACGCGGGCCCTCATCCTGCGCGACGCGGGCGACTACATCGACCTGCCGCATTGCGACCAGGGCCTCTCGGCGACCACGTTCTGGATCAAGCAGGAGGCAGACCAGGAGGAAGTGCCATACGGCAGCTACGTCCAGCTCTATGCCGACACCGACTACGGCCTCTACGCCTTTGCTTGGATCGACTTCGCCGAATTGGCCGAAGAGGATCTGCGGGCAGGTCTGACCTACGACCTTTCTCCCGCCATCCAGATGTTTGACAAGGTCTATTCCTTCCGCTTGGAGTATTTCCCCGCCGATGGCGACGAGTCGCGAGTATTGATCTCTGACCTCCGCTATGCCTATCCTGCGCCCCCGACGCTCGACTACCGTCTGCAGGACGAGGTGATCGAGGCGCGTGCGCTGGGTGAAGACGAGGACCACGTCACCTACGCCGTCAGCGGACTCGATCCCGACCGCGACTATTATTATAATGTACGCGCGCGCAACGCAGAGTTCACCTCAGCGGCTTCTGCCGAGGTGGAGGTCTATACCGTCAGCCAGCCCACCGTGCTCGAGGCTGTCGACGTGACCGATTCTTGCTACACGGCCCGCTGGACGAGCCATAAGAAGGTGGATATGTACCGTGTGGAGCAGGTGCAGAAGAACACCCTCGCCGAGGACACGCTGGGCTTCGAGATGCTCTATGAGGACTTCTCGCTCGTGAAGTCGGAGTTCAAGGAGAGCGACATTGCCGATGGTTTCATCGAGCATGGCGAATACACGAGTGGCTATCGTGCCATCGACGACCTCACGCACATCGCCGGCTGGAAGGCTTCGAGCCTGCAGTGGGTAGAGGGCTGGCTCGGCGGAATGGCCGCCACGGGCCAGGAAGGCCAGATTGCGGGTGCCATCAGTACGCCCGTCATTGACCTGAGCAACAACGACGGAGAGTGTAACGTCACCGTGCGTGCTTGGGGACAGGAGGACGACTGGCTCGTCATCCAGGGTGCCAGTCCGGCTTGCTATGCCGGCATCCGCTTCCCCGTCGGTGGATTTGTCGAGGAGACGGTCACGCTTCCGTGCTGCTCCAAGAAGGAGTCGCTCACGTTCTATAGCAACAACTACTATCCCTTCCTTATCGACTACATCCGCATCACGCAGGATCTGAAGGCTGGCGAGACCGTGAGCGTCGTCACCGCATCGCTCCATACGTCCGACGCCGAGACCCAGTCGGTGGTGATGAACAACCCCAACTTCGGCGAGGGCCACGAGGTGGCCTACCGCGTGACGGGTCTCCGCTACCGCCATGGCGACCTGAAGGACATTGTCGCCTCCGCACCCTCCGACCTGATGGTGGTTCGTGGTCCTATCACCTGCGTCCGTCCGGTCCTCGGATCAGAGGTCTCGGTCTTGCCCGTAGCAGGTGGTGTTGTCCTCACCGCTCCCTGTGAGGCCGAGGCCACCGTCCTCACCCTGTCGGGTCAGACGATCCTTACCCGCCTTTGTCCTGCCGGAACGACCCGCGTCGCCCTTCCCGCGGGCATCTATCTTGTCCGCGTGGGATCTGAGACCTCCAAGGTGGTGGTACGCTAAAATCTCATGATAACAAGTGCGGGGCGTTCTTCAGATAATTCTCTGAAAAACGCCCCGCGTTTTTATTGCGAGTTGTATGTTTGAAATACTATTTGGGTTATGACAAAGTATTTGAAGTCATACATAGATTCCGTCTCTTTGGATTTGTTGGAAGAGTATGGGGCTCATGTTGCTTCTAAGTCTCACGATGTCCACTGGCCGTTCAAACAACTCTTGTAGCTCATCCTTAATGTGGACCATCGTGAAAAGGTCTGGCTTTGATATTTCTACACAAATATCCACATCGCTATCCTCAGTCTGTTCGTTGCGTGCCACAGATCCGAAGATGCCAATTTTCATGATACCGTATACCTCGGCCTTGGCCTTGGCATACTGGCGTAGGAGTGTGATATAATCATGACGAGTTCTCATGTCCTTTCTCTTTCTGCTGCAAATATAGGATTTAAATTGCGAACAGGCAAGTTTTTCATTTGCTTTCTTTGTGCAGCAGTATGGATTATCGTGTGTCTTTGCGAGCTTACCATGTGCTAAAGAGTGTGGGTGAGGTGGTCTGGAGGGGTGATTTCTGCTGTCGGTAGTTCTATGTTTCGACGTACGAGTCATTTGTCGCTGTGCACTCCGTGGTGATGGTGGTTGTTCGTATTGTGGCAATAGAAACAAGGGGCAAACGCGATGAAATGGGCATTTTCGCATGTTTTAGGGTCTATTTTCGGGAATTAGAGCAACAGCAGACCTTTTTCTGGAGGGCCGATTCAAAATTATATCGTACATTTGCAACAGAAAATCGAAGAAAAATATTATCCAGCAATAGTTAAAGTTTTTTGCTAACTTTGCACCAGATTCTTTCATTGATGTACGGATTGCATCCTTTGAGGATCTCCTCATATTGGTTAAGTGGCTCTGAAAACATCATACTTTTTAAAGTCTTGAATCAACTGTAAAGGTACTGAAAATCAGACACTTAGCCAATTTTATTTAGTTATGTTTTGTTAATTAACTTGTTCATTTTCAAACGATTATGTAATTATTAACAGAGTATTGTTATAGGAAACACAGACGAATGAATTAGAAGACTACTTGAATGGGTGGCGAACCGAGGCGCGATGAATCAGCATCGCGCCTCCGCCAGCCCCCGAAAAAGTTCAGTCCGTGTGACCTACCTCAAGATAGTGACCTATACATTATTAAATAAGGGCCGGGCCGACCGTTCCAGCAATCAGGACGAGAAGCCTAAGTCTGTAACCAAGTAACAACAACTATTATGAACAAAAAGCTACGCTTCATGTGGATGCTCCTGCTCACATTCGTCTGTTCGGCGATATGGGCAGAGAAGTATGACTACAACAAGAACGATGAGTACTCAAAGGTTTCCTTTGCTGCTACCACCGACGCGAGTGAGACCAATGTGCTGACCAAAGGTGGCATTACGCTCACGCGCTCTAAGGGTACCTGGGAGTCAATAACCCCCGATGGTGCCGTCGCAACATGTTGGGAGTTTGAGCCCGGTACAACCATCACGATTACGGGCTCTGACATCGTGTATATCCCTATGATGTTCACGGGTATTCAGTGGGGAGACCCCGAGCCTTTCACCTACACCGATGTTCCTGGACAGGATTTTATCGGTGGTTTCAAGAACAACTGGAACTGGCGGTCGCAGACCGAAGCGGCCCATCCCAGCGTCACACTTACCATTGAGACCGAGTGCCGAATGAAGACCCTCGAGGTCTATACCACAGGTGCTGGTGGCGTGAGCGTCACTCCGCCGACCATCGACTCTGAGTCTTTCTTCGACGACCAGACGACCGTGAGCATCACGGCCGAGGAAGGTGCTGACATCTACTATACGACCGACTGGAGTATCCCGACGGACGCTTCTCCCAAATATACGGGTCCGTTCACCATTACCGAGACGACCCGCGTGCAGGCCATCGCCGTCAAGGACGGTGTGAGCAGCACAGTGACCGCAAAGACCATCACGAAGCGCAGCTATACGATGAAGGCCCCGAACATCGACGGCGACAATCCGTTCCTGGATTTCACCTCGGTGACCATCACTTCCGAGGGTTTGACCGACCAGATCTTCTACACGCTCGACGGCACCAACCCCACGCCGGAGTCTATCGAATACACAGGTCCGTTCAACATCACTGAGACGACGACCGTCAAGGCTATGTATGTGCGCAATGGCGCTCCGAGCGAGATCGCCGAGGTAACCTTCACCAAGGCCGACATCAACAAGCCCGCTGCTCCGACGATCACGGGTACCACGCCGTTCACCGACCGCTCCCAGGTCATCATCATGCCCGAGCAGGAGGACGACGAGGTTCGCTACACCACCGACGGCACCACGCCGGGTCCGGATTCTCCGCAGTACACGAAGCCGTTCTCCGTCGTTCAGACTACCGTTGTCAAGGCTATTGGTATCCGCAACGGCATCAGCAGCGACGTGGCCGAGAAGACCTTCGTCAAGCAGACCGAGGGCGAGACGACCATCGCACAGATCCATGAGGGCAAGCAGAGCCTGACGGGTGCCACCATCCGCCTGACTGACGCACTGGTAGCCTATGGCGAGACCGTCAATGGCGCACTCACCTATATCATCCGCGAGGGCAACAAGGCCATCAACGTGACTTCCAACAACGCCGACGTCAGCTTCAAGATCGGCGCCACGCTCAACGGCACCATCATGGGTGACGTCAACTACAACGGTGGCTTCGTCAACGTGGCCGTCACCGAGGGCGATTTCAGCAGCAACCACGACGGTAGCTACGAGCAGCGCCCCATCACCATCCAGCCTTCTCTGATCGCCGACTATCCTGGCGACCTCGTACGCATCGAGAACCTTACCGCCAGCGTTGCCAACGGTGTCTATAAGGCCGTGGTCAAGGACGGACAGGTCAACTATACCTTCGAGATCACCAATGGTGCCGACTTCGGTCTGAAGCACGGTCAGGAGTATGACATGAACCTCTGGTACTACGCTCCGGGTGCCAATGGCTGCGCCGCCACCACCCGTGTCACCGAGGCACTCATCCACTATGCTGCTCCCGCAGCTCCCACGATCGAGGGCGATGAGTACTTCACCGACTACACCACCATCAAGATGAGCTCTGAGCCGGGCACGACCATCCACTACACGCTCGACGGTAGCAACCCGACCACGCTGTCTCCGCTCTACACCAAGCCGTTCATCATCACCGAGACCACGACTGTCAAGGCCCTCGCCGAGCGCGATGAGCTCGCCAGCGTGATGGTGGAGAAGACCTTCACGAAGCGTCCCGCCGTCGAATGGCAGGAGACGACCATCGAGGAGGCCATCGCAGGCAAGAAGGACATCCCCTATGCTATCCTGAAGCTCAACCGCGCCATCGCTCCCTTCACTGCCAACTACGGCAAGAGCTGGATCATCCGCGACGGCGAGAGCGCTCTCCACTGGACCACGAAGCAGTCGCTTGCCATGAACTATGAGTACTACGGTACGGTTCGCGTGAAGATCGACTACAACAACGGTTTCCTCCAGGCCTACGACATTGAGGGCGAGACCAACATGGACGACATCACTGTGATCAACCACTTCGGCGACTTCGACTATCACTTCACGACCGCCTACTGGGACGAGATCGAGAACGGTGAGCACAAGGGCGACTTCATCATGCTCAAGCGTGTGAAGGTGGTTAAGGAGACGGACGAGGACGGCATCGCATACTTCTACGCCGGTGAGGGCGACAACCGCATCGCGCTCGACAACTCTAAGGGCTTTGCCTACTACTGGAAAGAGGATCCGAAGGAGTACCACGACGTTGGTGGTTGGTACAGAGGCGAGAAAGACATGTTTGTGGCCAAACTGCGCCTCTCAGTAGGCACGCCGGAGATCCAGGGCGACGACGTCTTTGTCAACAGCACCAAGGTGAGCATTGTTCCGGACAATGAGGCCGACGAGATCTACTACACGCTCGACGGTTCCGATCCTGACAAGGACGCCGAAGAGACGCTCTACTACGTCAGCCCGATCACAATCAGCCGGACGACTGTAGTTCGCGCCATCGCTTACCGCTACGACGGAGTGTCTGACATCGCCGAGAAGACGTTCACCAAGACCACCGACGACGGCATCGATGCTGCCACGGTCAATGGTGAGGACGCCAACCTCACGCGCTACAACCTCGCTGGTCAGCGTGTCGGCAAGAACTACAAGGGCATCGTCATCGAGAACGGCCACAAGGTAGTGCGCAAGTAAGCATAAAATCTATCACAGCGTAGCTGCAGCACGGACGCGCCCATTCCGATGATTGCCTAATGATGATGGGCGCGCCCTTCCACACCAACGGGGCGGACCAAGCAGTCCGCCCCAGCGGGAGTGAAGGCAGCACGACGCAAACAATACATCACCCCGAAAGGGGACAAGGCGGGCGGAGACAATCCGCCGCCCGCCTTCCTTCCAAAGAGCTTCTTCCCGATACCAAAGGGAGCGGGTTCGTACAAGGAAACATTCACCGATATCTAAACAGATTCTTTTCAACAATTTCGCTATGAGAAAACTTTTCACCTTTATATCACTTTTGGCCGTGGCTCCGCTCTTCGCCCAGACCGTGACCACCCAGAGTGCGCCTGTCCGCGACAATGCCCAGACCGCCGTCTTGCAGCCCGCAGACCAGGGTACGTTCCGCTCAACACCTGCCAATATGCCGCTCAAGGGCGGTGACCTGCAGGACTACATCCGCTACGAGCAGCCTGCTGGTGTCGATCACAACCGTTTGCTCCGCAATGGCTTCGCCTTCCGCAACACGCAGTCGGGTGTGCAGGCTGACACCTACGAGTATGCCGTGGGCCGCTATGTTGAGGGCGACGACGGTTGCATCTACATCTACGAGCCGTTCAACACCCTTTCCACCCTGTCGTGGCTCAAGCTCGACAAGGTGTCGGACGGATACTATGTGGCCCATACGCCGCAGCCTATCTATGAGAACAACGGACAGGTCTATTATGCGTCATGGTACAAGATGGCGCGCCTGGACGAAAGCACCTACGGATGGATTCCCGACTCGGTCAATGGCCAGCCCGACGGCGATATATATTTCACGCTCGAGAACGGCGTCCTCGCCATGGAGGAAGAGGATCACTTCGAGGACACGCGCTATCCGGCACACATGCTCTGCCTGACCAACGGTCTTGGCGAGTGGGTCGGCTACAGCGACGGTTTCACCCGCATGGAGCCGTTCAACGAGAAGGCGGCTCAGCTGCCCGATGGCGTGAAGCCCCAGGTCTTCTCCCTGGAGACCTCTAAGATGAACTCCGTGACGCAGGAGATCAGCACCGTGCGCCAGATGACGCTCGCTGCAGCTGTGGGCAACGACTTCTATGTCCAGAACCCGGGCGATACCACTTCTTGGATGAAGGGTGAGATCAAGGACGGCAAGGTGGTCTTCCAGCCGCAGTATGCCGGTGCCGACGAGCTTCAGTGCTACCACTTCTGGATGAAGCCGGCCAGCTACTCCATCGTCACCGAGACCTCTGAATATTCGGGTGTGACGTTCTTCAACCGCTCCTACGAGGAGCAGAGCGAGATGAGCTTCGCCTATGACCCCACCAATATGACGCTGACCAGCGACGAGGGCACTTCCATGCTCCTCAGCGTGCGTCCCAACGAGATTTTCTTCCTCCACAACTATGACGACCCCGTCTATAAGCGCTTTGTGGAGCAGGAGTCAACACCGATTCCTCCCGTCCTCCGCGACTGGTGGGGTATTGAGGAAAATGGCGGATCAGGCCTGGTGCAGTTCGACCTCATCCCGAAGGGAATGCAGAACGAGTCGCTCAACAGCAATAAGCTCTACTACCGTCTGTATCTCAACGACGAGAACACCATCTACACGTTCTCTCCGGTCGTCTATGAGGGCCTGGAGAAGGATATGAAGGAGGTGCCCTACAGTTTCTCTGATGGCTACTACTTCTTCTCCAACAACGACACGAAGGCGTTCTTCTACTACTTCGACGAGCAGCAGTATGACCGTCTCGGCCTCCAGAGCGTCTATTACGGCGGTGACGTGGAGCACGGATCCGACATCGTCTGGATCAAGGCTGCCGACATCGTAGGCATCGAGTCGGCAGGTGTCACCGAGAACTGCGAGTCCGCCGAGTACTTCGACCTGCAGGGCCGTCGTCTCAGCCAGCCCGTCAAGGGTGGCGTGACCATCGTCCGCCAGGGTGGCAAGGTGAGCAAGCGCATTATTCGCTAATACGATCCATATATATAAAAGGAACGCGCGTAGAAAGACCAACATGACTTCATAAGCAGATGTTATATAGATAAGTTTGGGACCTGACGCGGGACGGAAGGACAGTGGTCCGCTCGTCCCGCCCATCTCCTTTCTCGTCTTTCCGCAGCCGTTCCACAACTCAGTCAAGAATCAACAATATCTATCGATATGAAAAAGAAATTCATCCCCATAGCCCTTGCCGCACTGCTCGTTCCATCGGCCGTGCTGGCACAGGACACCAAGGGCGTAGTTCGCACTCCGGCAGAGGCGCGCCTCGTCTATCCGCTGCTCTCACAGCAGATGCGTCTGAAGGTTCGCACGCCGCAGCTGCCCAGCGCCTCGCGTTTCATCGCCAAGGCTCCCGAGGTCACCGATCCACTGAAGGCAGGCAAGGCTGCCCAGTTCTGGTGCAACCTGATCTACAAGGCAGGCTGGAATGAGACCACCTACGGTCCCTATGGCTACTATACGATGACGGCACAGAAGCCTGTCGCTTTCAGCGTCCTTGCCTCTACGGGCGAGACCATCAATGTCGCTACCAACGGTGTGCAGGCCAAGAACGGCCACCTCTACGGCGCATACCTCAATATGCAGTATGTTGATGAGGGCTATGTGTTCCTCTATCTGAGCAACACCGACCTCTCTACGGGCGAGACCAGCAGCTTCGACGCTGGCATGGACTACCTCTACCTCGCCGCCACGGAGACAGCCCAGGCTGCCGACGGCACGGTCTATGGTGTGTTCTACTCTGCCGACGGCAATTCCTTGGAGTGGGGTACGGTCGATTACGAGACCTGCCAGCGCACCACGATTGGTCCGGCCTCCCAGGCTTTCGTCGCCATTGGTATCACCAAGGCAGGCCAGCTCTATGCTATCGGTATGGACGGCAAGCTTTACAAGGTCAACAAATCTACTGGCGAAGAGACGCTCGTGGGTGCCACGGGCCTCACGCTGACCAATCTCATGGGTCAGTACTACGGCCAGTCGGGTGAGATCGACCAGCGTGATGATACCTTCTACTGGTACTGCATCGACAACCAGGCCCAGGGTGGTCTTTACACCGTGGACCTCAATACGGGTAAGGCCACGCTCCTCGATGGAACCCTCGCACAGGTGCAGGGTATGGTGATGGCACAGCCCGAGGCCAACGACGGCGCACCGGAGCGTGCAGACAACTTGGCCGTGGAGGGTGTCACCTGCGACCCGTCGGCCGACGGTGCCACAGCCACCATCTCCTTCACCATTCCTAATACTACCTATGCTGGCGATATCCTCCATGGTGATGTCCGCTACAAGGTGATGAGCAACCGCCCGACGGCTACCTTCACGCCGTCTGCCGAGGGCACCTCACGTCCGGGTCAGGATGTTTCCGTCAAGGTGAAGACCACGGAGAACGAGCTCTATACCTTCAGCGTCGTGCTCAGCAATGCCGATGGCGATTCTCCTAAGGAGAATGTCTCTCACTGGATGGGTTGGGACATTCCGCTCGCACCGACCAATGTCAAGGCTGTCGCTGATGGCTACAAGGCCAAGGTCTCATGGACCGCACCGACGACGACCCTCCATGCTGGTCCGATGGGCGATCTGACCTACGACCTGGAGCGCATCGTCGGACACGACACTACCGTCGTGGCAACTGGTTTGACCGCTACCAACTACACCGACGACCTCGGTGCTGGTACGCTCCATAGCTATGTCTATTCCGTTCGCGCCGTGGCCAAGGGTATGAGAAGTCAGTCGGCTGACGCCAAGGCAGTCATCATTGGCGACGCCATCGAGCCCAACTGGGAGACGGATTTCTACACGCGCAGTGAGTTTGACATCTTCTCTGCCAACGACGTCAATGGCGACGGTGTGACCTGGGGCTACTTCAATGCTGGTGGCATCCGTATGGTCATTGGCCCGTACAACAACGAGAGTGGCAACGACGACTGGCTCTTCACGCCGCCCGTCCACCTCAAGCCGGGCCGTGTCTATAATGTCAGAATGAAGGCTCGCAACTACCTTGCTCCTGAATATCTCAACACCTTCGAGGTGAAGTATGGCCAGACGGCCTCTCACGAGGGCATGACCGGTACGCTCATGGAGAGCAACGTGATCGCCAACGATCCCGACCGTGTCTATAACATGGAGATCAACCCGGACAAGGACGGCAACTTCTACATCGGATTCCACGACAATACTGAGAAAGCTGGTAGCGGACGTATCGTCATCGACTTCGTCGGTATCGACAATGGTGCGGCCCTGGATGCCCCCGATTCCGTCTCCAACTTCACTGTGACGCCGGCAGGTTTGGGCAAGCTCTCTGCCGACCTCGCCTTCACTGCGCCGACCAAGGCCATCAATGGTACGCCGCTCTCACGCATCGGCTACTTCGTCATCAAGCGCGACGGCAAGTCGGTGATGTGGATTGGCAATGCCAATACGAAATTTGGCGAACCAGGCAAGGAATACACCTGGACCGATAAGAGCATCGACAAGTCTGGATGGCACGAGTATGAGGTCATCGCCTACTCCGAGGACGGCAACGAGCCGGGCCGCGTGGCCAGAATGCGCGTCTTCGTCGGCGCCGATGTGGCCAAGACACCGGTCGTGAATCTCACCGATGCAGTCAATGATATCAAGGCTTCTTGGAACAAGGTCAGCAACGTAGGTGCCAACAACGGTTATGTCGATCCGGATCATGTCTCCGTCTCCATCTATGAGATCCTCGAGACTCCCGATGGCCCGATCCTCGGCGACAGCATGACGACGAGCCAGCCTGGTGCCACGGACGTCCTGGTCGGATGGCATCCTGACAAGTCGGTAGCCGACGACGGTGTCTCACAGGGCCTCTTCCAGGTGGCAGCCCTCACCCATTCCGATGGTGGCAAAGGCGCACTGGAGGCTTCCCGCGCCATCGTGGTAGGAAAGCCCATCAACCAGCCCTTCAAGGAGACCTTCGAGGGTGGTTCGGTACAGAACAACTTCGCATGGACGGAGAGCAACGAGCAGCACGCTTCGCGCCGCAACTCTTCTCCCTGGATGGTCAGCGGCAAGGCCTCGTCCAACGACGATGGTGGCGGTGTCGTTTGGTCTCCCTACACCATCCCCGATCCCGAGTTCCCCGAGTACTACAATGTGGAGGCCGGCGACGAGACGAGCTTCAACCTCCCGAAGGTGGCACTCAATGGTGTGGACCAGCCGGTGGTGCGCTTCAATCTCTATTCTGAGAATGGCGAGCAGTCTGACCTGACGGTCGTCGTCCAGACACCTGACGGTGTGAACCACGACGTCAAGACGTTCAAGCTCAGCGAGAAGAAGACCTCGGGATGGGAGACTCTCACCGTCGATCTCACGCCTTACACCAACGAGCGCTACGTCATCGTGAAGTTCCGTGGTACGGCTCACGCCAACTACACCTATCTCATGCTCGACCAGATCGACATCTACGACGCTTCCGATCCCGAGGCTGGCATTTCTTCTGCCGAGCTCCTCAAGGAGGGCGCACAGGATGTGTGGACGATTGACGGTCGTATTGCCCGCCGCAACGCCACCTCGCTGGAGGGACTTCCCAAGGGCGTCTATATGGTTGGCGGCCGCAAGGTAGTGGTGAAGTAATTTAAGTTCGAAATAGTTTGATTTAATTGATAACCCATTTGGGTGGGGAACGGAATGGTGCGTGACGCATGATTCCGTTCCCTTTTTTTTGTTCATCCGATCCATGGACTGGTGGAGTTGTCCCGATAGGGTAGGAGGGTGTTATGGCTGAGGACCCCTATATATTGCGGATGAATTCGTCCCACTGGCTGGGACTTCCTTTCTCGTCGAAGACGCGCTCATAGAGACGGCGGCGTGCCGAGTTGATGGTACTTTTGTCGCGACAAAGGATGCGGGCTATCTCCACAGGTTTGAAGTCTGCCTTGACGAGGAGGCACATTTGGAGGTTCATCTCGCTCAGGTGGGGAATGGACCGTAGCACATCGTTCAGTCGGGGAAATTCCTCGTGGATGGTATCGGCTAGATTTTGCCAGTCGTCTGTTGTCAGCGAGGCTGGCGTCGCCCCATTCGTCGCCACACGATGAAACCGCCCATAAACGTCAGAACGCCTGATGTGGCCAAGTTTCTTATCCTCCATTAGGCTCTGGGCGTTCATCTCCCGCAATTGTGCTTCGCGCTCTACCAGTTGTTGTTTCAGCAGCACCCGCTCCTCCTCTGTCCTTCTGAGCGACACCACTACGCGGGCATACTTCCTCATTTCCGCCCGCTTTCTGCGGTTCCATCGCCTTGTCATCCGTCCGAATCCGACAATAAGGGCTACGAGAAGCAGTGTGACAAAGCCCGTGATCAACTCCTGCCGTGTTTTTTCCTTTCGCAACCGCTGTTCTTCGCCTACAAAGTTATAGCTGTTGGTGTCGTCCTTCGTCCGTTCAGTGGCCTTGATGGTCTTTCGTTTTTCCAGGATGCGCTCCATCTGTTGGTAGCACCGCTCCATCATCTGTGTGTTGCCGTTCCGCTCGTAGAGCGCCAATGCCTTGAAGAGATAGCCCTGCGACTGTGTTATGTCATTACCTCGGAGCGCCATATTACCCGCATAGTAGTAGAGGTCGGCCCGTTGTGCCGGCGTGGGGTCCAGGTCTTCCAAGTCGATGACGAGTTTGGTGAGTTCGGAGGGGGTGATACGGTAGGCAGGTTGCAGCTGGTAGCGCGTCTTCAATGCGATGAAATGGTAGTATGTGACGGCACCGGGCATACATTTCGTGGTGTCGTAGCGCTCTAGTTCCTGCAGTGCCGCAGCAGGGCGGGTGTCGGCCATTCGCTCAATGCGCACCAACTCCTTGGGAAAGCTCCTCACCTTCGGTTCCCAAAAGAAGTAGAGCAGCAGAAAGGTGATACCGCTGGTGAATAGCCAAATCGTCAGCCGCGCCTTCTCGGTCCGCAGATGATGTAGTAGTCTTGTGATACTTGTCCAATACATGTCTTGAAAGGTGAAGGAAATCTGATGGGGGTCATACTCCGTTGCCGAAGATGGTGTTTATTATTCTACTGATTCGTTCGGGCAGTCCGAGAGGAATGCCAAATGTGTCTGAATAATTACTGATTTACATCTGCAAATGTACGATAAATATCTCATTTTCCCATCATTCCATCGTGTGCATTTGGTGTGCAAATGGTGGAAAGCCTCGATTTGTGGTACAATGGGTGTTCACTTGGCTTTGTTATTTATCATAATCGCGATTGCAGGGTAAAAATACAAGTCCTCAGACCGAGCTATTTGCATGGGTCAAAAGACGCAGTTTTTCACCCCTTTTTAGCATATTAACTTCAGAGGCCGATGAATATAACTTCATAAGCCGATGAAGTTAACTTCGTAGGCCTCTGAAGTTATATTCATCAGCTAATGAAGTCAACATACTTTTTTCGGGCAAAAATAGCCGTAAATAGCAAGAGGCAGCAGAGGTAGATGAAATCCTGGATTAAAGTCCGTTTTTCTCCTTTGCCAGGCGCAGGTATTCCGACGGATTCAGACCCGTATGCTTCTTGAAAGTGGTGGCAAAATTAGATCGCGACTTAAACCCGAGATCCCTTGCGATGCTCTCGATGGTATAGCCTCCGTAGCGTTGCGGATCGTTGAAGCGGCGGCAAGCCTCACGGATGCGGTAGCGTCCGAGCAGCGTGTTGAAGTTGCACTCAAAGGTCTCGTTGATGACCTGCGACACATACTTTTGTCCCGTACTGATGTTTTGCGCCAGTTTTTCGACCGTGAAGTCGGGCTGTATGATGACCTCGGTCTGTTCCATGACCTGCTGCACGAGTTGTGCGATACGGTCTTTGTCCGCATCGGAGAGCGTACTGTGGTGGTATTTGGAAGAAGCCGTAGCCGCATTGTTCTCCTCCACGGCGGGTGCAGAGACTGTCTTTCGCTGTTTTCCTGCCATTTCATCGCTCTTCAGCACCTCCAAGCTTCGGTGGTAGAGAGCGAGGTTGCGGCGGCGCAACTCCCGGTTCTCGCGCATTACGACGAGCAGGATGATGACGAAGAAGAGCGTGGTCAGTACGGCCACGATGAGCCAGATGCGATGCTGCGTCTGACGCTCCTTCATGCCGTCCATCTCCTGGTTGAGCTCGATCACCTTCTCGTTGAGACCCATATTAAATACGTTGGATGGCAGCGAGTATGCCTTCAGCGAGTCGTTGATCTGGTAGTATCGGTACATGCTGCGGTCGTAGTCGGCCTTGCGCCCCATGTCCTCATAGAAGATGGCGTAGGTCTGATAAACGCTCTGCATGCCGTCGCCAATCTTGTATTTGACATAGAGTTTCTCCGCCTCCGCCACGAGGGCCAGTCCTTGGTCGAAGTGGTGCAAGAGTCGTTGCACCTCCGCGGCCTCCACAAATGCCAATGCGCGGCGGCGGCAGTTGCGCTCCGTGTCGGGCACGATGTCGATGAGCCGGCCGTAGGCCTCGGCAGCCTTCTGAAGTTGTCCCGCTATCTTCAGTCTTGTGCCCTCGTAGAGGGTGATGTTATACTTGTAGTGCTCCGTGTTGCGCTTCGTGTGTGCCTTGCGATACAGGTCCCACTCCTTCTTCGTGTTGGCAAACTCTCCCACCACGTCGGCGAGCGTCGTCATGTTGGTGAAAGCCATGTCGGCGGTGGGCATATCCTTCTTCGCCAGGGCCAGGCGCACACCCTTCCGGTAGCAGTCCAGGGCCTTGCTGTAGAGTTTCCACTGTCTTCCCTGTCCTGCTACAAGTTGGTACATGGATCCGAGGTTGAAGTAGAGTGCGGCACTTGTCTCGCCCAGTTCTTTCGAGATGGTGTGGGCGCGGAGCAGGTTCTCGTAAGCCTTGGGATAGTTGAGGTAGGTGAAGCTGTAGATGAAGTAGTTCATGTTCAGTGCCTCCACCACCTCTCTCTTCTCCTCTGCACTCATGTTGGGCGTGTAGCGTCCTGCCACGATGGTGAAGAAGAGCAGTGCCGAGTCGGGCTTGTTCTTCCTGAGGCGGTAGTCCTTACCGATGCGTATCAGCTCCTCGGAGGGTCGCGACATATATTTTTGGTAGAAGTCGGAGCGTCCGCCCTTGGCTGCATGCGCCATCTGGGCACCCGCAGCGAGGGTCATAAGTATGACAAAAAGCATCCGTATGGAACGGATACGGTAGTTGATCATTTTTTGAATTTTCATTGATAACAAACTGGGTTGTCCCCCCGTTGGGGGCGAAACGGAGGCCGACGAGTGCGCAAGGCGTGTCCGAAAGACCATGTTTCGGATGCAAAAGTAATATTTTCTGCGCAAAAACCTAACAAAAATAGTAAAAAAATGAACACCGACGATTCATTTTTTCTTCTAGTTCCTCCTAATCCGCCACATTTTTAGCGGTTATTCTTTGCCGTGGATGGATCGCAACAATCATAGGCGATCCCCCTCAACCCTATCAACGAAGAACAAGTGGCGGCCTACAGTCCCATGCGCTCAAGCACGCGGTTGACGTAGTTTTGTGTTTTGCGGATGCTGTATCCGATGCCACCTTTCCAAATTCGGATGGCGCGCTCGATGGAGTTGGACGGGTTGTGGTGCGACTGGATGATGGCGAACATCTCGCGCGACTTCTCCGCGTTGTAGCGGTCCTTGAGGGTGTAGCGCTTGCTCTCTCCGCGCGCCTTGAGGATGTTGTTGCATTCGCGGACCAGCACCGGCGAGATCTGCAGCAGGCCCACATACTGTCCGTTTACGGCGCGGGCGTTGCCCTTGCTCTCGAAATGGGCGATGGCATCGATGAGCTTGTTCCAGTCAAATCCGTCTCCATCGCCCGCTGTCTCCGTTACCTCGGCGGGTAGTGCTTGCTCCGTCGTGGCAGCATGGCCGAAGACGGGCAGCGCAATGAGGGTGAGCGTGATGATGACTTGATAGACAATGCTCTCTAATTTGGTCTCTTTTCTGTATTGCTTCATAAAATAAGGTTTTGAAACTTGGCCGAAAACCCGACAAAAGGGGGTGTCCACCATAGCGCGTTTCTATCCAGGAAAACCGCTCCTGCAGCGCCTTCGTTTCATGTTCGTGATGCAAAGGTAGTAAAAAATAGGGCTGAAAACCAGCCCGTTAATATTTCTTCACATTCTGCAAAAAACCGCTACCCTACCCCAAAATCGCCCCGAATCCCCCATGTAACGGGAGATTGTGTGCGCAGACGCTCAAACAATCTTTTAGGACAATTTAGGAAAATAACCACCGATTTTCGTCGCACTTTTTCACATAAAATTCCTCTTGCGTCTCAAAACCACCTATTCCCAACCGTTATTGGTATCTCGGAAAATGATCTCTTTTTGCTTACTTTGTACCCGATTGTTCTCATACCACCAAATGAACTACACCAGCTCACCCGTATCTACAGGTCTAAACAAACTTTTTTTGATTTTTTTTCTCAAAACAGGGGTTACTTTCCCCTTTTTCTCCTCATTAATATATGAAACACGATTAGTTGCCGTAGCGGAACGGCACACCCGCAGCGACTGCGGGCTCTACTTACTGGACACAATATATATATATATATGTATCAAATTTATCGGGGCACCCATCGTGGTGCCCCTCTTTGCGTTTTTACCATCCAATCTACCCTTTTCCATTCGATTTTTGAATCAAGAATTTGCAAGTAAAGAAAGTAAATCCGTATGCGGCTATCAGTTTTTTAGAATGCGATGGCTGGTGTGTAGATGAAAGTCAGTAGGAATATGGGGTGGTAAGAATCAGAGTGAGATGGCGTGGGAGTGGTGTGTAACTTGTTGATATACAAAAGTAAATCGGAAAGGAAACAAGCAGAAATCATCTTATCGAAAATGCTTATAGCTGCATTTGTGCTTTTTAAATGCCGATGATCTGCGGCTTTCGTTATTGTCTATACCTTTGCAATCGAAAATCGCGGATGCCACTTCCGACAGGTGTGGCGCTGCGGCAAGGCAGAGGAAATTAGTCAAAATAATAAAGTACAAATGGAAATACTTGAAAAGTTGTTTTACGGATTCCCCGAGTTGTGGGGAGGAGGCGTGGCCCACTCAGTGATGATTCTGGCCCTGGTGATCACGCTCGGCCTGTGCTTGGGCAAGGTTCGGGTGCGCGGAGTATCGCTCGGGCTGGCCTGGGTGTTGTTTATCGGTCTGCTGATGGGCAACCTTCCCATCACCATCGACGAGCATCTGCTCCACTTCCTCAAGGAGTTTGGCTTGATACTCTTCGTCTATTCCATCGGCCTTGAGGTGGGCCCGGGCTTCTTCTCCTCCTTCCGTGGAGGTGGCAAGAGCCTCAATATCCTCAGTATTGTAGTTGTGGCATTGAGTATTGTGACAACCCTCGTGGTCTATTCCTTCTCTGGTACATCCGCTACGACCCTCGTCGGCATCCTCTCGGGTGCCGTGACCAATACCCCGGGACTGGGTGCGGCACAACAGGCGTTCAGCGATCTGCGCCACATTGACGCCCCATCCATTGCCACAGGCTATGCCATCGCCTACCCTGTGGGTGTGCTGGGTGTGATCCTCTCATTTGTCATCCTCCGCTATGCCCTGCGCATCGACAGACACCATGAGGAGGACGCTGCCAAAATGGGCGCAGGCCACTTGAAGGAAATGACACTCCACACGTTCTCCGTGCGCCTGACCAACAAAATGGTGGCTGGCGACACGGTGCGCCAAATCCACGAAGTGCTGAAACGCGACTTCATGATCTCGCGTATCATCCACAGCGACGGCAGTGGCAAGGGTGAAGTGGTCAACGGGGCGACGGTAGTCAACGAGGGCGACCTGCTCCAGGTGGTGGCCCATCCTACGGCCGTGGAGGCCATCGTGGCCCTTGTCGGCGAAAAGGTAGAGGTGGCGCCCGAGACCTTTGGCAAGGATCTGATCACGCGTCGCATCCTTGTGACGAAGCCGGGTGTCAACGGCAAGAGCATCGGCCAGATGGGTATCCGCACGAGCCTTGGCACGAATATCACGCGAGTGAACCGCAACGGTGTGGACCTTATCGCTACCCCGCATCTGAAACTGCAGCTTGGTGATCGTGTGACGGTGGTGGGTACGGAGCTCGCTATTGCCCATACGGAGAAACTCCTTGGCAACCAGATGAAGCGGCTCAACGCGCCCAACCTCATCCCTATTTTCCTTGGTATCATGCTCGGTTGTATCGTGGCAAACATTCCCTTCTTCCTTCCCGGTATCAACGAGAGCCTGCGACTGGGACTCACCGGCGGCCCGCTGGTGGTGGCCATCCTCATCGGTTTCTTCGGCCCGAAATATAACCTCGTGACCTATAATACGATCTCGGCCAACCTGATGTTGCGTGAGGTGGGTATCTGCATCTTCCTGGCCTGTGTCGGACTGGGCACGGGATCGCCCTTTGTACAAACCCTTGCCACGGGTGAGGGCGCGCAGTGGATTGCCTATGGTGCCGCCATCACGATGGTGCCTATCCTGGTTGGTGGTTTGATAGGCCGCTACGTCTTCCACATCAACTACTACACGATGCTCGGAGTGCTCGCAGGTGCCCATACCAATCCGGCAGCCTTGGCCTACGTCCGCGAGCAGACCTCTGCTGACGCGCCCGCCGTGGGCTACGCCACGGTCTATCCTTTCGCTATGTTCCTGCGCATCGTCACGATTCAGATACTGATCTTTGTATTCGGATAAGCGAATGAGAAACGTCAAAACAGAGAACCCTTCAGTGCGCCCCTCGGCAGTAGAAGAGCCGAGGCGGCGGCGCGGAGTGGCCGAAACGGAACTCTGCCACAAGCTCGACCTGCTGCTACGCACAGGAAGCCTGCTCATGGAGAGTGCGGCCGACACCTCGCGCATCCTGCGGACGATGAAGCGCGCGATGGCCTTCCTTGGACTGGACGAGCGCTACATACACCTCTATGTCAACTGGAACGTGCTCATGGTCAACTACAGCGATGAGCTCCACTCGTTTACGAAGTTTCAGCGCTGCGAGCGTCACGGCATCAGCCTGGCCACCATCGCCAAGGTGAGCCGCCTCACCTGGACGGCCATCCGCGAGGACTTCTCGCTCGTGCAGTATGAGAAGTCCCTCGACGACATCCATGATGCGCCACGTGGCTTCACCCCCTGGCAGGTGGCGATAGGTGGCGGCTTTGCCTGCGGTGGCTTCTGCATCCAGTTTGGCTGCGACTGGACCGCATTCTTTTATTGCTCCCTGGCGGCCATCCTGGGTTTCCGCCTGCGGATGTTTCTCCCCACGATGGGTTGCAACAACTACGTCGCCATCGGCATCTCGGCCTTCGTGGCCACGCTGCTGGCTTGGGCGACAGCACTCCTTTCTACTGATCCAGCGATGATGGCGGGCATGCCGTCGTGGATGATCTCCACTACGCCATGGCACCCACTGATGGCGTGCGCGCTATTCATCGTACCTGGCGTGCCACTCATCAACTTCGTGAGCGACATGCTCGACGGCTATATCGAGACCGGATTCATCCGTGCCGTCAATACGCTGCTCATGGTGCTGGCCATGGCTTTCGGCATCGCCTTTGCCATCAAGGTCTGCGGCATCGACAATTTTGCCAAGACGCTCACCATGACACCCCATCATGAGTATTGGGAGTATGCCATTGCCGCCGCCGTGTCGGCCATGGGATTCTCCACCATCTTCAACATCCCGCGGCGATTGCTGCCCGTCGTGGCCGTGGGTGGTATCATCGCCGTGTGTGTGCGCAACTTTATCAACCTCGGTCCGAGCAATGGCAACCTCGGCCTGGACATGGGACTGACCATCGGCTCGCTGGCGGGAGCCACGACGGTGAGTATCGTTGTCATCAAGGCGCGCCATTGGTTTCATGTGCCCCATCAGTGTATCACCATCCCGAGTGTCATCCCGATGATTCCGGGTGTGCTGATGTATCGCGCCCTCTTCGCTTTCATCGAGATGCACGGTGTCGTCGGTGAAGTCACGGTGGGTATGAACAATGCCATCAAAGCCTCGCTGGCCATCATCTGCATCGCCCTCGGCGTGGCTGTGCCCAATCTCTTTTTCCGCCGTTTCATCGAGGATACACGCAAGCGGAAGTTGCTCGCCATGCTCGTGGAACGGAAAAAGCGCAATGGAGAGTTTGTCACGCCCCATGCCGTGGGAGTGAGACAGGGAGCACACAGAAGGACAAGAAAGGAAAAAAATCATGCCCGCGATACGCACGAATAGAAACTCTTGTAGTATCTTTGCAAACGGATTTAGACCGATAAGAATGGAAATCAGACAATTGAAATATTTCCTCCAGGTGGCCGAAACGCTCAATTTCTCCAAGGCGTCGCGGAAGCTCTACGTCACGCAGAGTACCCTATCGCAGCAGATTTCCCATCTGGAGCAGGAGATAGGAATGCCGCTCTTTGAGCGCAATTCCCACGAGGTGTATCTCACGGAGGCGGGAAAAGAACTGTTGCCCTACGCCCAAAAGACGGTCAATGCGGCCGGGGCTTGTGCGGACCACATGAACGACCTGCGCGAGATGCTGGCTGGAGAACTCAACATCGGAGTGACATTCTCCTTCAGCAACATTATGGCCGAGACGCTCATCGCGTTTATCCACGCCTATCCCCACGTCAGGCTCAACATCGTCTATCGTTCCATGCAGGAACTGATGGACGGACTGAAGAAGCGCGAACTGGATCTTGTGCTGGCCTTCAAGCCGCTCAAGCCGGGACAAGGCGATAGACAGCAGAGCGATTTTTAGCAATCGCCTGGCAGCCATCGTCAATGATCACCACCCGCTGGCAAGGCAGCAGAGCGTCACCCTCGCAGACCTTGAGCGCTATGATCTCATTCTGCCCTACAAGGGCTTGCAGGCGCGCAACGCCTTCGAGCACCTGCTGGAGGGGCGTGACAACAACTTCAAAATTATGGTAGAGGTCAACAATGTCAATATCATCTTTGACTTGCTGAGCCGCAGTTCGCTTGTCTCCATCCTCTCGGAATCCACCACGCTCACCCAGCCAGGTATGAAGGCTATCCCTATCGATGCGGAGGGCAACGAGATGGACGGTTGTGTGCACTTGCTGCGCGACTCCTATATGAAGTCGTCGGCCCAGGAGTTTATCCGCATGCTCAGTCAATCGACAGCCCTGCTGGCCAACCTCGCCTTCAAAGATATACTGAGGTAGGCTACCGCAGGAGATGGAGATGCTGACCATAGCTTCTGCCTTCACGGTCGCCAGCCATTCCTCACACAAGCTTTTTTGTGTTTGATTAGTGTTTTGCAGCATCCCGATGGGGATGCAAAAAGCCACATTCCAACGGGTTTCTCCCTTGCGAATGTGGCTTTGTCTATCGTATAAAGTCTCCACTACCCTGCTATGTGCAACGGTGTGTGGCCTCTTTGCGGACGTTGAAGCGCTTGGTCTTAAAACGTAGCGTGGCGCAGCGGTGTGGTGTATTGGTACGGAAGCCATGCCAACGAGGGGACGTCGCGCAGGAAGAGGAGGGAGGCGTGCTTGCCACGCTCCACACTGCCATACTCCGCGGACAAGCCCATGGCGGCGGCGGAGTTGAGGGTGATAGCGTTGAAAGCCTCTTCGGGGGTGAGACGCATCTTCGTGCAGGCCAGGGACCAGACAAACTTCATGTCGCCCGACGGCGTGGAGCCTGGGTTGTAGTCGGAGGCGAGAGCGATGGGCAGGCCAGCGTCGATGAAGCCACGGGCCGGGGCAAACCGCATATTAAGGAAGAAGGACGTACCCGGCAGACCAGTGGGCATGGTGACGGCACCACGGAACTGCTCTATGCCTTCCTCGGGGAGTGCCTCCAAGTGGTCGGCAGAGAGTGCACCATGAGCGATGGCAACACGGGATCCACCCGAGAAGGCCAGCTCGTCGGCATGAATCTTACCCTTCATGCCATATTTCTCGCCAGCTTCGAGGATGCGGTCGGTCTCCTCTGGCGTGAAGAAACCCTCGTCGCAGAACACGTCCACAAAGTCGGCCAGTCCCTCGGCAGCCACACGGGGCATCATCTCGTTGATGACGAGATCGACATATTCTGACTGGCGTCCCTTGTAGGCTCGGCCGACGGCATGGGCACCGAGGAAGGTGGTCACGATGCGGAGTGGCGAATGGGCCTTTACGCGCTGGGCGACACGCAGAATTTTCAACTCATCCTCGGTCGTCAGTCCGTAGCCAGACTTGATCTCCACACAGCCCGTGCCCTTCTGCCAGATCTCCTCGGCACGGCGCATGGTCTGCTCGAAGAGGTCCTCCTCGCTCGTCTCGTGGAGACGGTCGGCAGAATTGAGGATGCCACCGCCGCGGGCGGCAATCTCGGCGTAGGACAATCCCTGGAGTTTGTCCTCAAACTCCTGCTCACGGCTGCCTGCCCAGACCAGGTGGGTATGGCTGTCGCAGAAGCGCGGCATGACGAAGGCGCCCTTGGTGTCGATGACCTTTGCGCCCTGCGTCAGCTCCGCAGACACGCTTCCCGTGCCGAAATCCAAGATTTTGTCGTCCTCAACGGCGAGCCATGCGTCTGTCATCGTCTCTACGCGGGCCATCTCCTGTCCCGCTTTGCGCAGCTCTCCGTGGGTGATGCCACAGAGTTGGGCGATGTTGGTGTATATCGTTCTCATTGTCTTCGTATAATATAAATAATGATGATACCAATAAAAAAAGTGCGGGGGAGAGCAAGCGCGCCCGTCATGGACACCCTTGCCGTCCCCCGCACGGATCTTACTTTTTTATCGTTTTAGTTTCCCTATCGATCATGAGGCCGCGCCTAACAATCGATGGGGATAAAACGTTTAGAATTGATTCTTGGCGATGAAGTCGATGCTCTTGGCGATGAGCGGGTACATCACGCGGTCGATCTCGATGAACGGGACGATCTTGCGGTACTCTGCGTGCAACTTCTCTACCGCGGGCGAGGACTTCAGCGGACGGCGGAAGTCGAGGGCCTGTGCGGCGTTGAAGAGCTCCAGGGCAAGGACGCGCTCCGTGTTCTCGGCCACACGATAGAGTTTCGTGGCGGCGTTGGCACCCATGGAGACGTGGTCCTCCTGACCCTGGCAGGTGGGGATGCTATCGGCAGAGTTGGGCATGCAGAGCATCTTGCTCTGGCTGACGATCGAGGCGGCAGCATACTGGGTGATCATGAATCCGCTGTTCACTCCCGGCTTGGCAACGAGCATGGAGGGAAGACCGCGCTGCTCGTCACCCAACTTGTAGATACGGCGCTCGGAGATGCTGCCCAACTCGTTGAGGGCGATGGCCAGGAAATCCATCGGAAGGGCGATGGGCTCGCCGTGGAAGTTGCCGGCAGAGATGATCATATCCTCCTCGGGCACCACGGTGGGGTTGTCGGTGGCGGAGTTCATCTCGGTCGTGCAGACCTCCTCCACATAATGGAGTGTATCCTTGAACGCACCATGCACCTGCGGGATGCAGCGGAAGGAGTAGGGATCCTGCACATGGGTCTTGTGCTGTTTGATCAGCTCAGAACCCTGGAGCAACTCGTAGATATGGTCTGCCGTCTCCATCTGGCCGCGATGGGGGCGCACGGCGTGGACAGGATGCAGGAACGGCTCGATTCTGCCGTCGAAGGCATCGAGGGACATCGTGGCGATGAGGTCGGCCCACTTCGACAGATCCTGTGCCTTCAGGACGCTCCAGGCGAAGAAGGCGAGCATGTTCTGCGTACCGTTGAGCAGGGCGAGACCCTCCTTGGAGGCGAGGTGGATGGGCTTCCATCCCATCTTCTCGTTGAGCTCCTCACCCGTGATGATCTTGCCCTCATACTCTACATGGCCGAGGCCGACGAGCGGCAGACAGAGGTGAGCCAGCGGCACGAGGTCGCCAGAGGCGCCCACGCTACCCTGCTGATAGACAACGGGGCACACGCCGTGGTTGAAGAACTCGATGAGACGCTCCACGGTGTCGAGCTTGATGCCGCTGTAGCCGTAGGAGAGCGACTGGATCTTGAAGAAGATCATCAGACGGACCACATCCGTCGGCACGCGGTCGCCCTCGCCACAGGCGTGGCTCATCATGAGGTTGATCTGCAACTGGGACAGCTTGTCCTCGTCGATGCTCACCTTGCAGAGGGAGCCGAAACCTGTCGTCACACCGTAGATGGGTGCCTCGGCGGTGGCAATCTTCTTGTCCAAATACTCACGGCAGCGGATGATGCGTGCCTTGGCGTCGTCGGAGAGACGCAGCTCATAGCCCTCGCGGATGATGGCGCGGACGGTATCGAGCGTCAGATGTTCTGCGCTGATATAATGGATTTTACGTTCCATTGCTTCTTTTCTTTCTTAAAGTGTTGTCAGACCCGTGAAGGCCCGATGGGTTGATGTTTTGATTTTATCGTTGCTTGAAAACATATCGCGCAACAGGTTGACTGGGAGCCTGTTGCAGCCCCCAGACAATATGTTAGAACGCAGCGTCGATGATGTTGTCGTCGACGAGGTTCGGCATGGTCATACGGAAGTCGGGCGTGCGGTCCATCTCACGCTGGATGGCATCCATGGATCCCTTGTTGCGTGCCCATGCACGGCGGGAGATACCGTTGTTGACATCCCAGAAGAGCATCTCGCGGATGTTGCGGCTGCTCTCCTCGGAGCCATCGACTACCATACCGAAGCCACCGTTGATGACCTCGCCCCAGCCTACACCGCCACCGTTGTGGATGCTCACCCACGTGGCGCCACGGAAGGAGTCGCCGATGACGTTCTGTACGGCCATGTCGGCGCAGAACTGAGAACCATCATAGATATTGGAGGTCTCGCGGAAGGGAGAGTCGGTACCGGAGACGTCGTGGTGGTCACGACCCAGGACGACGGGTGCCTTGAGGCGGCCATCCTTGACGGCCTCGTTGAAGGCCAGCGCGATGCGGGTACGGCCCTCACAGTCGGCATAGAGGATGCGGGCCTGTGAACCGACGACGAGGTGGTTGGGACCTGCCTCGCGGATCCAGTGGATGTTGTCGTCGAGCTGATGCTGGATGTCGGGGGTGGCATGGCTGCGCTCGTCCATCATAATCTCCTCGGCAATCTTGTCGGTCAGTGCCAGGTCGGCGGGATCGCAAGAGGTGCAGACCCAGCGGAACGGGCCGAAGCCGTAGTCGAAGAACATCGGACCCATGATATCCTGGACGTAGGACGGATAGCGGAAGCCGTGACCGTCGGCAGCCATGATGTCGGCACCGGCGCGTGAGCTCTGCAGGAGGAAGGCGTTGCCATAGTCGAAGAAGTACATGCCACGGGCGGTCAGCTTGTTGATGGCAGCCACCTGGCGGCGCAGAGACTCCTCGACACGGGCCTTGAACTCCTTCGGATCCTCGGCCATCATGCGCTTGCTCTCCTCCAGGGTGAGACCCACGGGATAGTAGCCACCGGCCCACGGATTGTGGAGAGAGGTCTGGTCGGAACCGAGATTGACCTCGATATCCTCCTCGGCCAAGCGCTCCCAGAGATCGACGACATTGCCAACGTAGGCCATTGACTTCACCGTCTTGGTGCTCACGGCCTCGCGGATGGCGGGAATCAACTCGTCGAGCGAGGTGTGGAGCTCATCGACCCAACCCTGCTCGTGACGCTTCTCGGCAGCGAGCGGATTGATGTCGGCTACGACGCTGACTACCTTGGCGATGTTGCCAGCCTTGGGCTGAGCACCGCTCATGCCACCGAGGCCAGAGGAGACGAAGAGGGGGATGGGGTTCTTGGCACCACGGGCGGGATCGTGCATCACACGACGGGCGGCATTGAGGACCGTGATCGTCGTGCCGTGGACGATGCCCTGCGGGCCGATATACATATAGGAACCAGCCGTCATCTGTCCGTACTGGCTCACGCCGAGGGCGTTCATGCGCTCCCAGTCGTCGGGCTTGGAGTAGTTGGGGATGACCATACCGTTGGTGACGACCACTCTCGGTGCGCGCTTGTGTGACGGGAAGAGGCCGAAGGGATGGCCAGAGTACATCACGAGGGTCTGCTCGTCGGTCATCTCGGAGAGGTACTTCATCGTCAGACGATACTGTGCCCAGTTCTGGAAGATGGCGCCATTGCCTCCATAGATAATCAACTCGTGCGGGTGCTGTGCCACGCGCGGGTCGAGGTTGTTCTGGATCATCAGCATGATGGCTGCGGCCTGCTCCGAACGATGGGGATAGTCGGAGATGTTGCGGGCCTTCATCTCATAGGTGGGACGGTAGCGGTACATATAGATACGACCGTACTGGCGCAGCTCCTCGGCGAACTCGGGAGCGAGCTGTGCGTGAAGCTCCTTCGGGAAATAGCGGAGCGCGTTGCGCAGAGCAAGCTTCTTCTCCTCCGGGGTGAGGATATCCTTACGCTTGGGTGCATGGTTGATGGTGGTGTCGTAGGGCTGCAATGCCGGCAGCTCAGCGGGAATGCCGGCACGGATGTCGGCCTGAAATTCTGCTAAGGTCATTATTTTGTTACTTTTTGTTCAATGGTGAAAGCCCTTTGGCGTCTTTCGGCCAAAGGGCTTCGGTATGGTGTCTTATCCCTCGATCTTCGTATCGACGATGGCGAGGATCTCCTTCTCCTGCTGCTGTGCGTTCTCGGCCATCTCCTTGGCCTCGGCCAAGATGGCGTCAGCAGTGGCACGGTCCTTGAGAGAAGCAGCGTTGATGCGGACGTTGAGCCATGCGCCAAGCACTGCCGAGCGGGCGGCGAGTGCGCCTACTCCTGCGTCGCTGACAGAGGCGGGGTTGCCCTCCTGTGCCATGGCGCGGCAGATGTCGAAGGCGGCATAGGCGGTCTTCATCGTCTCCAGAGGCACCTTCGTGGCATAGAGCGTGGCGTCCTGGATGGCCTGGCTGCGGGCAGCCTTCTCCTCCTCGGTGCCCTTGGGCAGGCCGAAGGCATCCATGATGCGGTTGAAGGCTTCGGTGTCCTCATCGACGAGGTGCAGGGCGCGGCGGACGATATCCTGACCACGGTCAGCCCACTGAGAGAACTCCTCCCAACGCTCGTCCCATCCACGCTTGTGGGCGGAGAGGTTGGCAACCATCGTGCCCAGGGCAGCTCCGAGCGCACCCATGTAGGCGGCGATCGTGCCACCACCCGGTGCTGGACTCTCGCGGGAAGTCTCGTTGGCAAACTCGCTCACCGTGAGATCGACGAGCTTCGCCGTCTTGTTCTCGTCCTCCAGGAGATACTCGATAACCTTCTCTCTCGGGTTGAAGGGCTTGAGGTCCTCCAGACCCATGGAGTGGATGGCGATCTTGATGATGTCCTCCTCGGGGATGCCGGTGGAACGCTGCTGCTTGCGCAGGAAATACTCACCAGCCTCGATGAGCACGCGCTTCGGGATGAGACCGACAATCTCCGTACCCGTCACGCGGACGCCACGCTCGGCGGCGGCACGGCAGACCTCGTCGAAGGCCTTGTGGAGCGGGGTGACATTGATGTTGGTCATATTCATCGAGACCTGTGCGATGCCATACTCGTCGATGAACCATCCGATGGCCTTTGTGGCCTTCAGCGTGCCCGGCTGCATGATGGGTGATCCATTCTCGTAGCGGAGGATCTTGCCCGTGAGACTACCACCCTCGCGCATGGGGCGTCCCTTCTCGCGTACGTCGAACGCGATGGCGTTGGCGCGGCGGGTGGAGGTGGTGTTGAGGTTATAGTTGACGGCAATCAAGAAGTCGCGTGCGCCGACAGCGGTGCAGCCCGTGCGTGCCACCTTCTCGTCAAAGGGACGGTTGCCCAGATCGGGACCATCCTCCGTGCCGAGACGCTCGGCGAGCTTCTCATACTCACCACGGCGGCAGACGGCAAGGTTCTTGCGCTCCTCGGTCTGTGCGGCGGCCTCGTAGAGGTAGCAAGGAATCTCCAACTCGTTGGCGAAACGCTCACCCAACTTGCGGGCCAACTCGGCACATTCCTCCAGCGTGATGCCGGCTACAGGTACGAGCGGGCACACGTCGGTGGCACCGAAGCGGGGGTGTGCGCCATGGTGCTGGCGCATATCGATGAGCTGGCCAGCCTTCTTGACTGCACGGAAAGCAGCCTCACAGACGTCCTCGGGCGAGCCGACAAACGTCACCACGGTGCGGTTGGTGGCCTCACCCGGATCGACATCGAGGAGCTTGACGCCCTTGACAGACTCGACCTCGCGGGTAATCTGGTTAATCACGTCCATGTTGCGGCCCTCGGAAAAGTTGGGGACACACTCTACAATTCTTACATCTTTCATGTTCGTCTTGTTTCAGGAGATTGTTTAAAATATGCGACAAAATTACAGTTTTCTTCCGAAACGACCAAATAAATGAGGGAGAAATGTTGGGGACAAGGCAGCAGGGTGCCGTGACGGGGCTGCAAAGGGACTAAAATAGCGGTGGAAATGATGGAAAACGGGAGGAAGATTGCGACGGAAAAGACGGGACAAAAGGATGGAATCGCTGACGAAGGGATGCGCCCGCCAACAGCCTGTGAGGACTGATGGCGGGCGCAGCTATGGGGAATCATGCCAGGTCGCCGGCTGGGCGAACTGTAGCTGACTATCAGAAGGTGACGTTCATACCGAGGTTCAGACTGGCATTGGAACTGAGGGGGATAAACTCCTTGCTCGTCTTGCCGAGGATGTGGTCCATGCCGATGAAGAAGTTGAAGCCCTTCGGATGGGCGTTGATGACCCATCCCATGCTGGCCGTGAAGCTATTGACCGAGAAGCTCATGCCGCCATCGAGCCATGACAGCGGGGCTACGTTGGCACTCAGACGCGCGTCGGTCCAGCTATACTTGCCATTGATGCGGGTGGAACTGAGGAAGCCGAACTTCAGCTGGCGGTAGGCCGGGAGCGTGTATTCGCATCCGAAATTCATCGTCGCACCGATACCCGTGCTGCGGCTACCCTTGTCGCCATCGCTGGAGAGGTTGGCAAAGTCGGCTATCTGGTCGGCATAGCGGTCGCCCTGCGACTCCAAGCTGTTGTCCTTCGGGTTGCCCATGGCGTCCTCTTTCTTGACAGCCACGTCGTGGAAGCCGTTGAACTCGAAACTTGTCTGGCGATTGACGGCCTGCATGTTGTTGCTCCATCCGATGAAGCCAAGGTCGAGCAGCGCGGCGCTCACCGTCCAGTCGTCGTCGATCTTGTAGGTAGCACCGAAGTCGAAGGCCATACCAAAGCCACCCAGGCCGGCACCATCGACATCCACGTCGTTCACGCGACGGTAGGTGCCCTGTCCATCGACCTTGTACTCTTTCTGCTCCTCTTTATAAGTGAAGCCCTTCATCGACACATTGGCCATCGCTTGTCCCGTCATGGTCCATTTGTCCGGACCGCTGAGGTCGGCACGCAGGTCTTTGATCTCGGCATCGGCACGGGCCACACCGAAAAGCAACTTCATTTTGGCACCGACACGCAGGCGGTCGTCGATCTGGCGCGAATGGCCCAAAGCGAGTTGCACAAACGACTGGGCATGGGCGTGGATGTCGCCGATGTCATAGCTTTGGTTGCCCGTGTTCTTGGCAAAAGCAAAGAGCTCGTAGGGTAGCGACAGACCTACGTTGGTGCGGGCGTCGAGCGAGATGGTGTTGTAGCCGCCCCAGGCCTTGAAGCCCGCAGAGAGCAGCGTGATATCCACGTCGGCATTGATGCGATTGTTACCCGAGGCAAAGCCCTTCAGTGCCTCACCGTCAGCGATATAAGGATTCATGAAGGTGGTCTTCTTCTTGTCGCTGTCGATGCCGTAGCGCGGGTTGTCGAAGAGTACGTCGCCGAGGCCGAAATTGCCCTGTGTGCGCACCTGGATGTTGCCGAGAGCGGGTATCGAGACGTAGTTCTGGTCGTTTCCATACGCCGGGTTGAGGTTGTGGCGGAAGGTATATCCGTCGATGAAGTAGCCCGTGTTGAGTCCCTGGGCCATCGCGCCGCAGGACAGTGTGGCCAGTGCGGCGACCATCATATATTTCTTGCTTCTATTCATGATGTAGTGTTGGGTCTAAAAGTGGTTATCAGTCTTTGTTTACGATGATCTTGCCGACGAGTCGCACCTTGATGTCGCGCGCCTTCAGCGTGTGGTTGTAGGCGTTGATGGTCTGGCCTACGATACTCTTGGCACCCTCCTCGCCCGAGGCCGCCTCGATGCGGAATGTGAGTCCATCAACGAGAGCCACGCTGCCCGGCTCGCCCTCGGTCAGTCGTATTTTGAGCGGTGTGACGACAGGGGTTTTGCCATCCTCGGAGGCGTTGATGACGTTGGACACCTCTACCTTGATGCGGTTCTCGGGAATCGGCTTGCCCTGGACGTCAATGGCCGTGGCTGATACGGTCAGGTAGGCGGGAATCTTGTTCTCTACGTTGGCCGTCAGTTCGATGGCGCTGCCCGCCATGAGGTCGATGTCCTCCAGGTCGTCAGTCCATCCGTCGATGGTGTCGTTATAGACGATGCGCGCGCCCTCGTCGAAGGCCAGCGGTGCCATGATGGAGTAGGCAGGCTGGATGGTGTAGCTCTTGCCAAGTTCCATCGTGCCCTCTCGGGAGGCATCGGCACGGGCCTCGGCGGCAAAGCGTACCGTCTTCGGAATGCGACGCATGATGTCGGAGAGCTGGGGAACGGCCACCACCTGGTCGTAGGCGGAGGCATCCACACCCTCAGCATACTTGCAGATGCAGACATGGGTGGAGCCATCCGGACGGATGTAGAACTCGGGGATGCGTACCCTGGCCATTTCCTGGCCGTTTGCATCCTCGGCATGAGGGCACTGAAAAAGTCCCTTTTGGGGTTATGGTAGTTTAACATTCTGCTTTTAAAATAGCCACCCTAAAAGTTGCATACGTGCAATATTTTTTGTATCTTTGTAGGAAAATACAAGGATTATGCTAGAGCAACAACAGACCATATCATTCAGTGATTATTCAAGTTTGTATGACTTGATTATCCCAAAAGACAACCTGCTCCGCCAGATTACTGACCTGGTGGACTTTAGTTTCGTATACCAGGAATTACAGGACAAGTATTGTCATGACAATGGTCGTACAGCAGAGAGTCCTATCCGTATGTTTAAGTATCTCCTTTTGAAGGTGATTTATGATATATCGGACGTTGATGTTGTTGAACGTACTCGCTATGATATGTCGTTTAAGTACTTCTTGGGATTAACTCCTGAGGAGACTAATCTGATTAATCCTAGTTCCTTGACCAAATTCCGCCGACTTCGCCTGAAGGATATGGACCTGTTGGATCTGCTTATCAAGAAGACTGTTTCTATTGCTATAGAAGCAGGTGTCCTCAAGTCTAGAACCATCATTGTTGATGCAACCCATACGCATTCTCGTTCCAACCCTATCAGTGCAGCAAAGAGTTTGGAGTATTATTGCAAGACCGTAATCAAAGTCGTAAATTCTGTAGATGACAGTATGGTATTGCCAGAGCTTCCTAAAGAGAAGAAGTATTCTTCTATCATGAAAGCAGCCAAGGCGATAGTTGCTACAGTAGAAGCTGACGCTGCAACTGCCAATATGCCTGCAGTTAAGGAGCGTCTCAATATGCTGAAAGAAACCATTGAGGATGCAGAGATACGCAGCATAACATCTAAAGATGAAGACGCTTGCATTGGACATAAGACTGCAAATTCTTCATTCTTTGGCTATAAGACACATATGGCTATGAGTGACGAGAGAATTATCACCGCAGCTACCGTCACTTCTGGTGAAAAGGGCGATGGTCCACAATTGCCAGAACTTATAGAAAAGACAGAATCTGCTGGTATGCAGATTGAGAATGTCGTTGCAGATACAGCATATTCCAGTAAAAGTAATCTCGAATTAGCGAAATCTAAAAATATAAAGTTGGCAGCACCTCTTAATCCTGTTGTAAATGGAAATGGTCAGCACAAGCTGAACTTTGAATATAACAAAGATGCCGATTTATATGTTTGTTCTGCAGGCCATATGGCATTATACAAGACAAGAAGAAATCGCTTAAGTGACAGGAAACATAGGAATGCACAATTCATATATTATTTCGATGTCGATAAATGCAAGGTTTGTCCTCTTCGTGATGGATGCTATAAACCTGGAGCAAAATCAAAAACTTATCATGTAACCATTAAAACTGATGAGCAGATTGAACAGCTCGAATTTCAGGAATCTGATGCATTCAAAGAACTTCAGAGGAAACGGTACAAGATAGAGGCCAAGAACTCGGAACTTAAGAATACCCTTGGATATGATAGAGCACTGTCATATGGTTTGTCGTGCATAGAAATGCAGGGCGCATTGACTATTTTCGCAGCAAATGTCAAAAGAATCCTCAAATTAATGCATAAAGCATAAGAGAGAGGATATCCTCATGAATATGCCCTCATATACCCCTCTGTAAGTCGATATAAAGCTATCTAAGCTCTTGTGAAAGTCAGAACAAACTTGGAATCTGGATGTCTGAAAACTGCTCACAAGTATAGAAACTGACTACATTTTCATTCGTTTTTCCAAAAATAGGCATCTTTTTCAGTGCCCTCCGGCATAGAGTGTGCCGGAGACAAATCCAGCCACGTCGATGTCGCTTTGGATATTGATGTCGATGAGGGGGTTGTAGAGGTTGACCGACACCTCGCCGTCGGTCAGGAAGTCGGGCACGGAGCCGATGGTGGTGCGTCCCAGGTCGCGGAGTGAGATCTCGGGATCAAACTTACCCGTGGCCTCATGCACCGTGATGGATCCCATCGACATATTGGCTGAGAGGTAGAGGTCGCCACCGCTCTGGGCATAATCGACCTCGTCGAAAGAGATACCCACATTCAGCACGCCATTGAGGTCCACTTGACCATCCTTGCCATCCTGTCCCGGCGTGAAGCGCAGCTTGTTGTCCGTCGTGGCGGGCTTCTGGAAGTCCAAGGTCTTGACTGCGGCACGGAGCTTGATGTTGGCCGTGCTGCTCACGTTGTGAAATGTCACTACACCCGTGGCCGCATCGTAGTCGGGCTGGGAGGGTGAGCACTGGCGCAGGTCGAGGCGCATATAGGAGGGTACGGTGAGCCTGAGGGTCTTGAAGGTCTTCACCGCACGCTTCAAATCGGCACTGACGGTCACGCTGATCTCCACGTCGGACGACACACTGGCCTCTTTTAATTCGCGGATATCGTTGGAGGCAGCACCGGTGTAGTGGAACTCGGCCAGCTTGCCCTCTGCCGTGACGGGGTTGCTCAGCTTCGTCCTGCGTGCTCCTACACTCTGGCTCGGCAGCGTGATGTGCAAGCGGAAGTTGTTGTTGACGTTGGCCTTCTCCACCCAGATCTTGTTGATGTAGGGATGGGAGGGCGTGGCCTCGTCGCCGTCTTTGTTGAACATATAGTCGCCATTGGCTGCTATCTTCACAAAGTCGCTGTTGTTTAGTTTCAGCACGTCGTCGAGAATGATGTTCTCCGTGCTGCTCGTTGGCAGCTCCAGGCCCTCGCCGCCCACGCCGATTGTGGAATCGACGCTGGACAAATCGTAGTCGCTGTCGGTACATCCTGTGCCCAACGCCACGATACTGAGGCCCATCAGGCACCCGATCAGTTTTGAGTTGGTGGTGAGTTTCTTCATAAAATTCGTCGTTATTGGTTCTTATTGTTGTAGTATGGTGTTTCGTGGGGGATCAAGAGGTCGAACGTGTCGTCCTTGCCGTTTAGTGGCTTCGAAACTGGCATACAGCTACAAAGTTAAGATTTTTTTGTATAAGGGACAAATTTTTCAACTCTTTTTGCGTCCCATGCCGAAAGTTTCTTCGCGCGCCCCTATCGGGGTGTAGGTATGAAAGGAAGTGCAAGCACTCCACCACTCCACCGCTTTCGTTGCGCAATGTTGACTTCGGGGCTACGATCATGCAAAATGCCCTGTCGTGCAGCAAAGGGGGATCCATTGCTGCGCGACAGGGCACGAACTGTAGGAATCTACGGGGTGGCTCGTTTTACTGTAGTAGCTCGTAGCCCTTTTTCGTCCACTTCTTCATGTTATCGAGATCGAGGTCGTCACCGCTGAAGTCGTAATCGCTAAATTCAAAAATTTTGTAGTCCAGAAGATGGTCTTTCAATTCTGCATCATAATACCTAAGACTAAAACTCACGTTGGCAGGACGTACGTTCGTATAGGCAATAACAAAGAGAAGGTTCTTGACATACTCTTTGCCAAACTGTGGCACGTCGAGGTAGAATGTTTGCGTAGGTAAGAAACCACCTTCTTCCGCTTCTATTCTGGCTACCAGTTCCAGCGAAGAACATTGGTCCATGAGTTTCCCCTTGAGATTCAGTTTCACTCCGACAGCCTCCTCCCATTCGGAGAGTACATCGCCTGTCCCCGTGACTTGAACCCGCTCGATGTTTTTGATTTCTAGCGTTTTACCAAAGCGTGTAAACTTCTCGGGATAATGGTATTTGCCATCAAGCACAGGAGTGGCATAACAAAAGATATCACTGTATGATTTTGGGAGATAAAATTCATACTCGTAAGTAGCCTTAGGGTCGTATTTCTCGCTATCGTGGCTAATACAGGTGGCACGTTTCCCCTGGTCATCATACTGTTGATATACATATAATTCTGGAAGACCTTCTGGGGTGCTGAAGAAGGTTTCTTTTTCAGTATTTATTGTAGCGTAGTAGCAGGTAGAATCTGCATTTGACTTGTCGGGCAAGGGATAGATTTTGTCAACCTTCAGTTTCGGATTCCATCGCTTGAAGAATCCGATAGGAATTTTCCATTCTCCAAGTGAAGTGTGTGCCAACGGGAATTCCCAAACCTTCAGATCTAAAGTCACGTCAGCTTCGAGGGATACCGTTGGATCAAAAGTGAGGCCTGAGTTGGCAGCATAACCCAACTCATCACCTTTATAGTCTTTTGGCTCCCATGGAAAACCCTTCGTTAGCTCACCGGGCCTACTGAAATCCCATCCAAACTCAATAGGGCAGCTGATGGTGGGACCAATACTTGCCTTAATCAACTCACCAGCTGTAAACGTCAGAGCCGCATTGACATTTGGACGAAGGCCCAAACCTAAAGTTGGAAGGCCTTTGGCCCCTTGGGTAATAATATATGGTTCGGCCAGTTTGTCCAAGGGATCTCCCTGCTTTGGATAGCTATATGAAGAATCTGGATCGATGTGGAATCCCGTTTTGAGGATTGTTCCCTTAATTCCTGTCTCAAAGATGAATGGCTGCTGCATTTGCAAGTATCCATAAAGGTCTGCCGTACAAGCAAAATCAACTCCTACAGAACATGGAACGGGGCCAATCGTAAAATTAGCTTCTGGGAAATTGAACTGCACCCAGTAATCACTCTTATCTATTTGGCAGATTTTCTTAAAAGGATTGGTACCAGAAGCTTCTTTGTATTTCTGCTTCCAGTCCTTTGTATTCCAACTTTTATTACCCATGATAGGAAATGTTACGCCAATCTCGGCACGCTCTCCACCAAAACCAGCCTTTAACTCATATTCTATGCTGGTCGCAACATCAGCATACCCATCATCCTTGCGGATGTCAGAATGAAAGTGCCAAAATATCTCAAGTCCTGCATAGGCATCAAAGTCACCATCCAAATGGAAGTTGTACGATGCCTTCCCACTAGACGGCTCCCAATCCCACGCAGAATCCCCCAACATATATTTACTAAATAGCTTGGTATAATGTCCTTTTGAAAGTTTAAATCCAAGATCGGCTATCGACCATCTCTTATCAATCGGATCATCCGCACGGAGCGGTGCATAGCGTGCCAAAGGATTGAGATAAGTGCCTCGCAGTTTGTACTCATACTCGGGCTCGTCGCCTGCCACTTTCCAAAAGCCGTAGGCGTTGGATTGCTCCACGGGCACTCGAACGATGTCAAAGTCGGTTACGATATCGAGCGTTTTGTACACATCATCATAGGACGCGGGAGATACCTCGACCGTATAGCCGTTGTCGGTAGTGCGGACAAGGTTCACTTGGTGGGCCAGTCCGTTGGGAATCGCATCGGTTTGGTCCGTGGCAAGAAACTCTCCACGCTGCGGCAGCAACTCCAGGGGGATCGACTTGTTGAAGTAGATCTCCGTCACCCGGTCAAGCGTGTCGGTCTTGTAGGTCAGGAGGTAGGGCAGATAGTCCTTGTCTATCATCCTCGTTTCTGGCCCAATTTGGTACCTCACCTCTCCCATGTCGCTCACGATGCGGCGTGGCGAGGTGATGCCGTCGCCGTTCTCGGTCTCCTGAGGAGTGGTGGCGGTCTCCGGCTCGTCTATCATCAGCGTGCATCCCGTAAAGAGCGCGAGAAGCAGCAGGGGCAGCAGGCAGCGTATCTTCTTCATAGTCGTACTATTTGTCTAAAAGTTTATATCATAGAGTTTTGACAGCGTTCCGAGGGTCTTACCCGTGTCGAACTCGAAGTCTTGCGGCGCGGAGTAGAGTCGGAAGCGGCGGCGGTCATAGCACCGCAGGAGAATGCGTCCCACATGGGTGTCATGCTTCGCCCAGATGCGGAGCAGCGCATAGTCGATGTCGTGGGCCGTCTTTGGCACGGCCATTCCCACGAGCTGCCCGCCAATGAAGGCACCGACCATCATCGAGTCGGGGTTCCATTCCTCTCCTCTCACGGTGATATGGGCATAGATGACCATGTCGTGGGGATGGAGACGATTGAAGTCGGGCTGCTCCCACCGCCCTATGACCCGCACAGAGCAGGAGGCGGAGGCCATGGCGTTGGAAAGAACGGCCATGACGCGAGCCGTGCCCGGACTGACACCTATGAAGCGGTCGCCAAGGACGTAGGCCGGCGGGATGGAGTCGTCGCTGGTCACACTCCAGAAGACAGAGAGGCTGTCGGGACGGGGTGGCGAGAAGTCCACGGAAAGGGTCATCGTGTCACCCACCATGACCACGGAGCTGTCGTTCTGGCAGATTATCTTGCCGTCCCACGTCGCGCGCTCCTCGCCAAACTCGAAGAAGTCGCCGCAGGAAGTGAGCACAAGGACGGCGAGGGCACAGAGCCACGGCGCGGCGCGGTGCCTCAATAGGGAGGCCGTAAGTCGGCGGATAGGTTTCATGTCCATGATCATTGTTCTGTGGTTGACGGCGGATTGGCCGGAGCGGCCACCGTCACCCGGTTAGACACTTGTCCCTGGCGGCCATCGCGGAAGCGCACCGTCAGGTAGTATTCGGCCCACTCGCCAGGTTGCAGCAGGTCGCCCGTATAAGTATGGACGCCTTGTGGCACGTCGGTGATGAACCGGAACGTCTCCTGCCCCTTGCGGCGGCGATAGACGCAGTAGTAGTATTCCGCTCCCCCTGCGTCCTTGTCGTCCATCTCCCAGGCCAGCTTGACCTCGCCCGAAGGCACGTCATAGTCGGCGAAGAGGGTCGGCGTGAGAGGTAGCACCTTGTCGTAGTTGACACGGCCGGAGAAAGCGGGCGAGAGACCAGAGCTGATATCCCAAAGGCTGATGGTCTCGACAGCATACTCGTAGCGCGCTCCCAGCGGGGCGGGCGGTGCATCGTCGATCTGCAGGGCATAGCCATGGGCACGCACGGAGTCGCCATCGGCCACGCGGAGCAGCGTCCATGCTGCACCGGGGCGGCGACGATAGACGTTGTAGTGAGAGATCATCTCGTCGCTTCCACCGATCCAGCGGGTGTGGATCATGCGGTTGTCAACCCATGCGGAGTCGAGGTGGGGTCGCGAGGGAGGCACCGTACTGGGACGGAGGACGGCGATGGTGTCGGAAGGCGCACCGATATTGGTGGCGTAATCGACCGCACGCACATAGTAGTAGATGTACCGCTGGTTGATGTCCACCGCCACCGTGTCAGTATAGGACCGCGGGATGACATGACGGCGATTGAGGATCGTAAACTCATCGTCGGGGGAGTTGGCCCAGAAAACATCGTAGTGGTGCACGTCGAGCGTGTCACTCATCTCCCAAAGGATGGCGATGGTGCCATCCAGGCTGGGGAGACCCCGCACTTGGGTGGGTGCCTCGGGTGGGCGGGCGTCCCTCACACGCAGGAGCTTCGGATAGGCGTAGCCCATGTTCTCGGCAGTATCGACGGCGGCAATGGTGATCATACCCGTCGAAATGTTGGTCACGTCGATGCGGACCATCGTATCTCCTGGCGCAATATACTGGTTGGTAAGGAGTTTCCACTGCTTCGAGGAGTCGCGCTCATTGAAGTAGAGGGGGACGTAGCGGACGAAGTCGTCCTCCAGGCTATCCTTGTGGAAATAGATGGTGGCATAGACCTCGTCGTAGAGTGTCTTGCCCGGACGGTCGATGACGATGGAGGTGATCTCAGGCCCAAGCGGCGGCATCAGGTCGGGGAAGAACACCTTGTGGGGCGGAGAATAAGGCGTGAGGTCGCCAAAGGTATCATAGGCACGCACGGCATACTCGTAGAGACCGACCACACCGGGGGAATGTTCGAAGATGACATCCGCATCTTCCTGATCGACACGGAACGGCGGAGCATAGGGCAGTTCGTTGACCTTGCGCCACTGCTGCTCACCCATCTTGCGCCAGAACACGTCGAAGGTGCCGTGGAGATCGTCGCGCCAGCTGAGCGCCACGGATCCATGTTCCAGGATAGTGTCGCTGATAGCCACGTCGTAGGGGTCGGGGACGTACTTCACGTTGTGGAGGTTCTCCACCTGTGCCGGCATGATGAAGAAACGGCCCGTCGTGTCGGGCACGGATGGCATAATAAAATAGGTATAGGTCTCACCCTTTTTCGCCGTTTTGTCAACATAGCGCAGTCCCATCGCCTGGGCGAGGTCGGGTCTCCACTCCGCGGCGAGGAAGGCACCAAACAGGCGCGTCTTCTGGTCTTGCTCCAGTTCGACGAGGGCCCCGATACTACCGGGTTCGTAGTTGGTCATCTCCGGGGTCATGTCGCCTTCGCCATAGATGGCACCCATAGCCAGATAGGCCAGCGAGTCGATGGTGTCGGGATAGCAACGACGGAAGTCGGCGAGACTCATCGGGCGGATGCCCGTCGCGAGGGTGTCGAGGAGGAACTCGCCCTCTCCCTCGGTGTGGCGCAGCACGTCGTATCCCGTGCGGTTGAGACGATCCCATTCGGGATAGGACTCCACCGCCCAGCGCAGGACGACGCTGTCGCCATAGGTGCGACCCACGGCTTTAATATAGACGTAGAGATCCTCTATGGAGTCTTCGACGCTGTCCCGGGAGAGAGTGCCCACGGGATAGGTGCCCGGCAGCAGATCGTCATCATCGGCTTCCTGCACGATGGTGTCGCCGACAGCCACGCCCAAGGGGACGCGCCATGGGATAGTCGCTGCCCAAGAGAGCATACACGGCACGCACACGGCGGCAGCCAAAAGCCAAACAAGGGCCTTCATATTATTATATTGCTGTTTCATCATCGCTTTACGTCTATTTAGATGTTTATACTCTTTACCTTCTTCCTCCTCTGCCCGCTTTTCCGCCAGAGTTTGAACCTTTTACGACGAAGCTGCTGCCTCCCGTATAGCTCTTTGCTCAATGGCCACGCAATGGGATATTATACTTCACTACCAGATTCTTGAGGAGGTCATTGTAAGTGTTGGTGAAGCGCTTCTCCGAATACTGTAGCGGGTACACAGTCCACTGCCTGTTCTTGTAGTCCCAAGCATTGACACGGTAGCGCTTGAAGTAGAGGCGCATATTGTTGTTGCGCAACGCCTTCCACGCATTGAATTGAAGGACTTGAGACTGTGACTTATAGTCATCATCGACATACTTCTTGTGGTCCTTGTCCGCATAGGCGAAGTAGAGCGTCCTTCCAAGGAAGTCTCCCTTATCACCCTTGATACGGACATGGCGATACCTGTTGGCTTCCTTGTCCATCTCAATGGTCTTGCTGATATTCAGGCCACAACGGCTGGCCGCATTCCATACAACACCATATTGATACCTCGGAACAAATGCGTAAACACCCGACTCAGCATCGTCATAGGTTTGCTCTTTCGAACCTGCATAGCTCGCCAGCCAATCTCGCATACTCGATTTGGAGTAATAAATCTGAGAACCAACACGACGGATGATATTGTTGTGCATGTCCTCAGCTATGTTGTACACCTCGGCGAACACCCGTGCGTAGGCTTCCTCCGTCAGCTTGTGGCCATCAAACAGGCTGCTGCTATTGCCCAGCCACTGGGTATAACCAGCACTACTATGATCGCTATAAAGCGGATATGCGGTGCCCAGCTCGTCTTGGAAACGATAGGTGCCCATCGTAAGCGCAAACTCTATGCTCTTGCGACCGTCACGAATCTGTCCGATGTACCTGTTCTTGAGTATTCCGTCTCTCCAACTGCCATAGGGCGTCTCAAGCCAAAGCGACTGCGTACTCTGCACCGTCAGGTTGAGGTTATTCTTGGCAGAGACAAACTTATGACCACCGATGAAGAACATCCGACTCATATAGGAGAGATAGATAAATGGGTTCTCCGTGTTATAATACGGCACAAATCCTCCTCTTTGATTAGCACTTGTGATGAGTAGCTGGTCGTCGTTCATTTCTAGGTTCTGACCGTCATAGGTGATCTTGTCGAGACGGGTGGCCATAAACTTACTGCAGTAGTAGAGCGGATCGTTGTACAACGCGTTTCCATTGACACCCTGCTTGGTCACAGTGACCTTAAGGGCCAAGAGGTCCTTGACGAACTCTCTGGTGACCTTACCAGCCTTCCGTTCATAGACGGTGACGATAAACTTGCGTCTTCCAGCTCCCACAGTATCGTTGTCATTGACATTCATTAGGCCTGCCTCAGAGACCTCCACCTTCTTGTTGAGGACCCTACCATAGGCATTGATACCATTGTCCTTCATCGCCTTGGTGCGTACCTGCTTTGCCGAAGTGCCCCATACGTTGTAGGTCCTGGCCACAACCCATGTGGCAGGCGAGGTCTTGGTCTCCGTCCACTCGTAGCGCAGGCGGATGATGTAGTCGGCATTGTTGGTCTCTGGTACGTTGGCAAATCCAAACTGCGGAGTGAGGATAGAGTAGTTGTTGGTTTCTATCCATTGGTTCTCCCGGGTGGAGAGCAGCTTTCCATTGGAGTAGAGATACCACTTCAGTCTGCCTTTCTGGTAGGCTTTGCCCTTCATCGGCCGAGCCAGCGAGATGATCGGCTGCTTCACGTCCTCCCAATATGCGGGAGTACCAGTGTAACTGTAGCTTTTGCCATTGGCAAAATAGTTGAACATCACGTCTTCTCTATTGCCCAGCTTACCCTGGTTGGGATACATCAACTTCACATGCGGATACAGGTCCTCATCGTCCTTGAAGCTCATCTCCTCATTATTGGTGGCGAAATAGAACTCTTTGGTCTGTTTCCATGCCTGGGCAACGTACTTGTTCTTGATGGTGTCATACGTCTCTGGATCGCGCCATGAGCCGTTGTAGAACTCCTGTGCGTAGCCAGAAATGGTGACCTTATAGTACTTGTTGCGATGGAGCTGCTCCACAGAGAGCGTTACCTTCTCCTTATAAATATGGTGCGTCATCTCATACACCACGCCATTGCGATTGGCCTTGGCATCAGAGAGCGAACTATACTCCGTCAGCGTAGGCGGCAAAGAGGCGTCCATCTTGAACCGGAACTGGCGGCTTGCCAGGTCCTTGAGCGTCTCCTCGCTCTTGCCATCGCCACTGGAATGGTTCTGCAAGCGATTCAGCTGTGTGGGATCCACGACGCGGATGGGTACATTCAGGTCGGCCTGCGTCATCACAATGGGATTGCTTTGGATATCCCAACTGATCTTCGCCTTCTCGGCCTCGTCCCAACTCTTCAAGCCGATGTTGCAGCTCTCGAAGAGGACATAGTCGTCGAGGGCGTTGCCGTAGAACATCTCGCACACATCGCCACACTCGAAACTGAACTTCTTGTTGAGTTTCACGAGGCCACCGAGGAGCTCTACCTTCACGCGGGCTTTACCCGTGAAATAGTTCGGATTGGGCATACCACATTTCAGCACACCGCCAATGCCCGCATTGAAGAGATCCAACTTCTTCTTGAAGAAGCCGAGGTTGATTCTCAGGCCAAACTTGGCATAGAGGTAGGCGTAGAGCTGTCCCTCGCCATACCAACCGTCGATACCCGGAGCCTTGCCAAGGTTCATACACGTATTGTTGCCCTTGAGGTGACGGATAGAGACGTCGAAGCCTGCCGTCGCACCCATGTCGCCATAGAAGAGGCCGAGGTCCACCTTGACATAGCCCCATACCGAGGCACCGAGCATCACACCGCCACTGGTCTTCGCATTGGCCAGGAAGTCGGTGCACGCCTTGCTGCGGGCATCATTGGCCTCCGAGATATTGTCGCTCTTCACACCACCCTTCTCTCCACCGTCGAGGAACCTTCTTACCTTCTCGGGTATCGGGGGCAGCTGCCCGTTATTGGGCAGCTCATTGCCCAGACAGAAGTAGGCGTTGGCACCGATGGCCACCGAAACGATTTTCGTTTTGAAGTCGACGAGCGTAAACTCACAACGCTTGTCGTGGTCGGGCTCACCAAGGTAGAGGTGCCACTTGGTCGCACCACCGGGCTTCTTGTGGCCGATATAAAGATCAAGGCTCACCTTGAGCGAAGGACCGCTAAACGATGTGCCATCGTCGCTCTTGTCCTTATCCTCGCCCTTCTTTTCCTTATAGGAGGCCATGTCTTTTTTGTAATCCTCGTTCTTCTTTTCGCTCTTGTCGCCCATTCCACTCTTGAAGCTCTCCTCGGCTGTCGCCTTGATTTCTTCGAACTCTCCTGCGACAGCATCCACCTGGCTCTTCACTTCGGAGAGCGCACCATTGAGCTCGTTCATAATCTCCTTGAGCTCGCCACCGTCGAAAGCAGCATCCATGGTGAGGTTGAGCTGGAAGTAGCGTTCCTGTTCGTTGTCCTCATAGACGAGCTTGACCTTACTCTTGACGATGCCACCGACCGCCGTCACCGAACCATTGAACAGGAACGTGGTGAGCGTCTTCTTCTTGGTGTCGAAGGCAACGGTCAGGTCGAGGCGGCCCTTGATGGCCTCACCATCGCTCGTCGTGATGCCCATACCGAAGACAAGACCAATCGCACCCTTGCGAGGACGAGGATTGAGCTTGTCGCTCGTGTTATAGACGCAGTTGATGTAGAGACCTCCACGAATGTTGTTGAGGGCCACTGGCGGCATGGGAATACCCATCTTGCCACCCACCATCACGTCGAAGAAGCCCCAGGAGAAGTTGTTGCCCTCCTCCTTGTGGTTGAAGTAACCGCCCTGGACGTCCATCTCGAAGATGCCGCCCTTGACCTTGCAGGACAGTTTTCCCTTGTAGCCCTTGTCCGTTCCACCGATGCCTCCCGCGTCGCCATCGACCGCCAGCACACCCTGGAAGGAGAGCACGGCTGTCTCGATGTCGAGTCGGGCCTCGCGGAATTTCAGGTCCTTATACTCTAAGGAGATCTCGCTGGGCTTACTGATATTCTTGACGTAGGACTGGATCTCCAGCGTCGTGCCTGCCGTCACATCCAGATCGTCGCTGAACGTGATATCACCACCAATCTTGATGGCCAGATAGGGTTCACCGTCGGTGACGACATAGTCAAATCCCCAGTCGGTAAGTGCAAAGCGGAACGGGCCTACCTTGCAGCTCAACGACTTGTTGGATCCCGCAGCAGCCGGAGCTACCGCCTCATAGGGCACCTCGGCCACACTGGGTCCGTAGCCCGGACTGTTCTCGTCGTAGTCCAGGAACTTCTTTGTATTTCCGCCACCACTGCCTCCAGTGGCCTTGTCCAATGCCGAATCTATGGCTTTGCCTGCCGATTCGGCAGCCTTACCAGCTGCATCAACGGCCTTGCCGGCAGCGTCGATAGCAGAATCCACAGCCTTGCCTGCTGCATCGACGGCCTTACCTGCTGCGTCAATAGCAGAATCCACGGCCTTGCCCGCAGCATCAATCGCATTATCGACCGCATTCTTTCCCTTTTCGATGGCATCATCGACGGCCTTGTTGACCTCGTCGGGGAGTCCTTCGAACCATTCACCTGCCGAAGGCTTGGACGGGTCGGAGTTCATGGCGATGGCACCCCACTGGCCAAAGTTGAGGACCAGCTTGCCACCACACAGTTCGATGTCCTTGGCCTCGTTCCACCAGCCATAGCTACCCTCCGCGACGGCATCGACGATAACCTCAGTAGCCGCCCGGTCGCGCTTCTGCAAACTGTCGGCATAGACCGACTCAAAACGCTTGCCGTTGGCCAGACGCATATTACAGAACTTCAACTGGGGAAGCGAGAGGTCAAACGGAAGCTTCGCGAGCTTCTTGTTGACAGTCTTCGCTCCTGCTACGGTGACACCGCCACCGACACAAAGTTCCACGTTGGTCTTCAGCTCACCCGATGCATCGGGCAGTGCCTCGATGAGGAAGTAGGTCAACCTGTGATCGAGTTTCAGCTCACCGAGCATGAAATCGAAGTCGAGGTCCTCGATCTGGGTGGTCTTGAAGACATAGGCATAACCCTTACCCGTGCCCTTCTGGGTGAAGGACTGGTTATAGATATTGCAAGTGTAATAGACCGTTCCCTTGAAGAGCGGTATGTTGAGTTGTCCATCAAAGTAGAACTTGTTGAAATTGTTCTGGATGATGGAGATATAGAGGTGGTCGAGTGTATATTTGAAACCATCAATCTCACCCTCCTTACCCGTAGAGTAGTCGATGATATTCTTCAGACCCGCGTCGAGCGTGATGCCGGAGCGGTCGATGAACATGTTCTCCATCGTGAAGGACATCGGGTCGTCGCCGTTGCCAATCTTGATGGACTCGGGGAAGCGCATGTTGATCTTCTTGATGAAGAGTCCCTCCCAGAGCTCGTCCTGGCCCGTGGAGATACCAGCCTTGGCACGGTCAAAGTCCTCCTTGGGGAAGACCATGCCGTCGCCATTGCGCGTGGCAGAGAGATCGACGACGACCGTCGAGGCGCCAAAGGTGAAGCCCGGCAGATCGACGTGCTCAAACTCATCGAGGTTGGCCTCGACGAGGAAGTCGTCCCAGCTCGACAGCGTAGTCTTGATATGAAGCATGGGACTCTCCTCCGTCGGTTTGCCAGAGGAATCGACCTTCTTGAGATCTTCGGGCATCTTCATATCGACGTCGAGGGTCAGACCGACAAACTTGTTGTCGCTCCAAGCCACGAAACAACCGTCGGCAGGCTCTATGACATCGGTCGGCGCCTTGAAAGTACACTCAAATCCCGTCTTCTTCTCCTCGATGACAAAGTCCTTGAGCAGGGCCACCATGCCACCCTCGGGGATGAGACTGGACGGACTGATACAGAGGCGCGGCGCACCAAAGACGAGGATCTGCTTCTGCGTGACCTCGCTCTCAGGCACGACACAGGTGCCAAAGATATCCATCGTGGCAAACGTCGGAGCAAACTTCATCTTGTTGATGGTCAGTCCGACGGGTGTCGTATTATACTCTTCGGGGATCTCCAGCGGGAAGGTCACGTCCTCCAGATTGCCCTTCAGAAGGTTGGAGACAAACGCCTTGCCCTTCTGGAAGTCCTGGTAGTACTCTGCGATTTCGGGCAGGTCATCGGCCAGACCACGTATCTTGCCATTGGCCTCCTCCTGCAGACGGTCGGCATAGGGCAGTCCTGTGTCACCGATAAGGTTGTCGATACCCCAGTCGGAAAAGAGTTTGTCAACGACCTCCGAGGAGCGCATCTTCACACCTTCCTTGCCGCCCCATGTCTCGACCACACCCTCATAGACCTGGTCTTCGGTGTTGATGGCTATGTCGGAGAACTCCACGGCAAGCTTCCATGTGAGCAGCAGAGGTGACCACACCACGTGGCCGTTGCCCGAGAAGTGACCGGGCTTACCCTCCACAGCCTTCAGGTCGCCATCGAGGATGAGCTTGTATTCACCTACCATCACCTCGCTGCCACGCAAGTCGTCGGCAGACCGGGCGGTGGGGTTTGTGTTCTCGATGTCTATCTGGTTGCGACACTTGAAGAAATTGTGGCTGATACGTTCCGCCATGGCCGCGTCGAAGGTGTTGAGCGAGTCGTTGAGGAAGTGGATCGACTCCTCGTTGAGCGACTTCGGAACGACGCGCAGGAAGAGATAGTCGCCCTTGGCAACCTTCTCACCGAGCACCGACCAGCCGATGGAGTCGCTGCGCTGGGTGAGATTCCGGTTGGTGTAGATAGGCTTCTCCTTGAGCATCTCCTCCCGATCCTTGTACTCGCGGGCCGCATAGAGCTCCACGTCGTAGCTGAAGCGGATCGTGTCCTGTCGCACACCGTCACCAGAGTAGTAGCGCGGCCGCTCCCAATTGAGATTGAGGGCGTCGCCCACGAAGAGCTTTCTTGCTCCTCCGTCAGGGGCGAAATAGGGTGACGTGATGCGCGGGTTATTAAAGACGTATAGCGAGTCGGGAGCGTCGCCGTCGGCTCCCAGTCCGACGATGCGGATGCCACCCTTGCCCACGGTGAAGCGCACGGGTGCGGAGCGACCCTCGTCAGTGAATATATACTTACGGTGCGAGCCCGCTATGGTGTCGGGACGTGCCGTGACCTGCACGAGGACATCCATGCTGCCCTTGGCCTTGGCAAAGGTCTCGGCGGGCAGGTCATGGCTGAGCGTCCGTAGGTTCTTGGCCTCGTAGAGGGCTGGCTGGCTCTCCATTAAGCTGCGGCGGGCCGCCTCGCTGGAGAGATCCATATCCTTGACCGCCTCGACGGCTTTCAGTTCATAGGAGAAGGTGACGGGAAGCGTGGACGGATTGTCCGAGACGGGTGCCTTCCAGTCGATAGTGACAGATCGCTGGGCGCTGAGCGTGTCGCCACCCGCTGCCATCATCGGATCGCTGACCACGGGCGGCGCAAAAGTCACACGCCCGTCGGGTGAGCTGGAGGAATAGTCCTTGATGCGGAAGAGGCGCAACTGGCTGCGTCCGTCGTTCTGGATATTGATATAGTCGAGCGCACCGATCTGTGTGGCATTGGATCGTGCCGTGACCTGCGCGACATAGGTTTCAAAGGGAGATAATCCGTTGACAATGCTCGCAGGCAGCATACACTGCGCCACGGTGAGGCCCGTGACCTGATAGACCACGGGGTTGCGCTCGATGGCCTCCAGGGGATCCTGGAGTGGCATCTGCTGTACGATTTTCAGGTCGTAGGTATAGTTGCGCGGCTTCGGGTCGCAGTTGACCTGCGGCGCAGTCCATGTGAGGATGGGGGTCTGCTTGACGAGAGTGGCGATGTCGCGGTTCTCAAAGTCGCCCGTGGAGACGGGCATGAGCCACTCGGGAGCTTTTGCCTGGTAGCAGACACGAAACATCGTACGGCTGAGAGCAGGGTTGCTGATCAGTACAGGCGTGGGGGTGTTCGGATTCCACTGATAGGCATTGATGATGATCTCGTAGGTACCCTCAGGCAGGTTGCCGAAGGAACCAGAGGTGACATCGGAGAACAGATTGGACGGCATCGAGACGTCCGATGATCGGACGTGGTTGAACATCGTCCGCATCTCCGCTGCGGTGAGAACGCGCGTGGCACCCGCACCAACCTCGATAGGCTGGCGCGGCATGGTCTTGGCCGGCACGACGACCTCAAGCCCCGAGGCTGGCGTGACCTGCCGCAGCTCCGCGCCGAAGAAGATCTGCTGGGCCTCGGTGGAGGGATTCTGTACGGTGATGTTGAAGTACTGCCCGGGGTTGGACAGATAGTACATCACTTGCGGCGGCAGCACGTCGCGCAAGGGCATGACATTGACGTTGACGCTTTGGGCCAGCGCAGCGGCGAGGCTCAACAGGGCCAGCATCAGTGTGGCGGTGTATCTTCGCAGTCTCATGTTCTCTATGTATTGGTTTCGTTTCCCCCCGCCTACCACGTCGGGCCGTGGTATTTGGAGGATGATGGTCTCTTGGCATTCCTTCCTGCCTTCCCGCCGGAACGGGGTCGGCGGAGAGGGTGGTCTTGGTGACGCCAGCTGCCAATGGAGGTCGGCTTAGGCGTGGGATCACGATCCTGTACGGTATCGTGTGGCGGTCGAGGCATTGGGGCGGGAGATGGGATCACCGGCCCTTACTGCCGTTCTCCTTCTGTTCCTTCTTATCCTTCTTCTTCGCACTCACTTGGAGGAGCGTGAAGGTGTAGAGGTAGTTGAACGTCAGCCTCACGTCGCGGTTGTCGAGCGTGCTCCTCGTCTTCTCCAGATTGACGTCGCCATACTGGCTGAAGGAGGCTCCGAGGCTGAACGAGTGGTATTTCTTGAGGGTGTAGCTCGCCGACAGGTCCACGCCCATGGAGAGGCTCTTGGAGTGGTGGCGCACCTCGTTGTAGTTGAGCGACACCGTGGCCGACGTGCTGAGGTTCTTCTCCTTGAGGAAGGAGCGTCCCGTGGAGATCGAGGCCACGTCGGAGGAGTACTCCGAATTGAAGCCCTTGGTGTTTTGGTGGCTCAGTGAAAAGGTGAAATTGGTCTCCCAAGGCTTCACATTGAGGTTGTAGGACGCACCCAGGGCGAGCGTCTTCACGTCGGTCTGTCCCACGGAGAACTTGTTGAGGTCGCGGTTTTCCGTGTAGTTGGCCGAGAGCGAGATGGTGTGGTCGAACAGTTCGCCGGGCAGATTGTAGGTCGGCACGAGGCTGAAGGAGTGGAGCACACGGTGTATCTCGGTGGTGTCGTTGACCTGTGCCGTACCATCGCCCTGCGACTGCAGGTAGCCATTGTACATCGCCGTGACGTTCATCCGGTCGCTGACGCGGAGCGAAGCCATCGCGTTATAGACATAACCACGGGTGGTATAGAGCTGCTGCTTGGCGAGGTTATCCTCCTGTCCAGAGAAGGACGCGCTGAGCGTGAGGCGACGGAAGAGGGTCGTCCCGGCACTGAGGCCGAGCGTATGGTAGTTGTTGGATGTGTAGTACGTTCCAAGCGAGACGTAGTCGGGCTGGATGTATTTATAGAAAATGCTCGCGTTGAAACCCTTCAGCGTCAGTCCGAGCGTGGCGTCGCCTGCAAAGCGGAGACGCGAGGTGTAGCGGGTCTCGAAGATCTTGTCAAACCGACGTGCCTCGTCGGTCATGACCTGCTGCGACTCGCGGTCGGCGGTGAAAGCCGACGTGGCCACATTGGCGGCCAGCGAGAGGAAGTTTTTGTAGCTCAACTGTCCTTTCAGTCCGAGGACGAGGTTCTCCTGCGGCCGCACACGAGTACGCCACCGCTCATCGATGGAGCTCTCCGAGTCGTAGGCACGAAGGAAGTAGAGGTCGATACTATTGCCGCCCTTACTGTAGCCTGCCGAGATTCCCCAACCGTAGCGTCGGTACTGTGGAATGCGGGCGGTGGGATCATCGGGGTTGTCATTGACGGCGCGGCGCAACACACCATAGAAGGCGGAGGCACGGAACTGCTTGTCGCGCCACTCCAGTCCCACACCATTGAACGACATGTTGAGCACATACTGGGAGAAGGGCATCGACGACTGGCCGATGTGGGCGGTGAAGTTCTTGTACGACGGACTGAGGTTGAACGAGAACTGGGGATAGCTGAAGTTCAGGTTGTCGTTCGAGAAGTAGATCGAGAACGGCATCGAGAACCCGTAGATGTTGAAGTTGAGATTGGCGAAGAAGCTATTGCTCAGCGGCGACATATATCCCAGCCCGGCGGAGCTGTGGAAGTAGGTGTTGTTGGTACCTACGGAGCCGGTGATGATGAGCGGGTCGCTCTTGGCTATCTGCGAAATATCCTGCGCGCAGACGGGCGCAATGGCCCAAGAGCAGGCCATCAGAATGGCTGCTGAAAGTCTTGCCGCGAGTCGGTGTCTGTGCCCTGGCGTGCTCTGTCTCATTGCGTGGTCGGTTTTTGGTTATTCTTGGGATTCGGTGGTCACATATCTTATGAGGGCCTCCCGCCGCGCTTCCGCTCCTTGGCGGTGGCGTGGGAGGAGGCCCATCGAGAGACTAACGTCTGAAGAGGGTGCGGGTGATGGTGCCCGAGGCGGTCTTGACGCGGACGACATAGACGCCCGTGCCCAGGCCCTCGGCGGCGACACGCATACCCGAGGCATTATAGACCTCAACGCTTTCCGCGGCGACACCCGCCACGACCACACGGCCACCATCGAGATAGACGGCTACGCTCTGGTCGCCCGTGACGCTGTCAATGCCCGTGAGCGTCGGGGTGTTGAGTGCCATCGGACGCTGATAGGTGCCTACGGTGGAGGCAAAGTCCACAGCGTCGTCGAGGACGATGTATTCGCCCGTCAATGCGTCATAGAGGCGGAAGCTGACTTTCTCGCCCATCTCGCCATGGACGGTGACGAAGAAGCGGCCATTGATCATCCGGCCTTCTCCACGACACTCGTCGCCGACAAAGGCACCGATGGTGTAGCGGTCGGCCTCAAGTTCCGTCGTGGGCTGGCAGATGACACTCATGTTATCGGCAAAGCGACTGCCGTCATAGCTCCACACGCTCTGCTCGGCGGCACGGCGGGCGGAAGCCACGCTGCGCGGCTCGGCTTTCGGGATCACTCCCTCGGCGGCAAACGACACAAAGGCATTCTCTGCAGCAGCGTTATAGACCAGGTAGCCCTCGCCTGCGTTGAAGCGCGTGAGCGTTCCTACCCACTGGCCGTCCTGGAAGGTGGCGAAGCCATCATTCTTGGAGACGATGCGCGAATCGTTGGCAAAGGTTGCCTTGCCGAGAGCCACCTGCAAATCGTGGTCGAAGCAGTAGGGATTGCTCACCCACGTCCAGCCAGGCATAAGGTTGATATCACGGCCTGTATTATAGTTGTACACACCGCCATCATAGAGGAACATATCGAAGTGAGCACCATCCTTGACGCAAACCTTATAGGCTTCCGCCGTGGTCAACTCCGTGAGGTCGCCAAAGAATCCATATTCGGGATCGTTATAAACGAGCATATATTGCGATCGAACCTCCTGTGCGTCATAGAAATACTTGTAGAAGATATCTTGGCCGACCTTGTTGGCAAAGAGCGAGATCCAACTCCATCCCTCACCAAGCAAGAGACGTTGGCCGATTTCCACACTGCCTTCCTGGACTATCTGGCCATAGAAGATACCCACGTTGTAATTTCCAAGGCGGTTGGCCGTGACCTTCCACTCGTTCTTTCCCTCAATGCGATCGCCGATTTCCAAAACGGGGGTATCGTCCGTATCACTATAAGGAGGAATTCTCCATGTGAGCTGCTTCTCATCAAGCAAGAAATTCTCGGGTCTGGTCTTAATTACCATCACAGCCTCGGTGTCATTGACGTCCATCTGCAACCTATCTAACCAAACGTCTGCAAGACCCTCCACGATGTTCAGCTTGAAACCAACGGAGAAGTTGTACTCCTTGTCTGCATTGAAAGAGCCATCTTCGTTGAAGCCCATGGCGGTTCGGTTGTAAGTCCACTTCACGGCAGTAGAGCCATATTGCTTGGCCAAAACCTCATTTACCTTGCCGTCGCCGTCAGTGTACAATACCAGAATACCTTCACCCGCGGTGTCCTCAGCAAAATCGAGCTCATGGGGGAAGTTGATTGTTCCCGTGTTTTCGATGTTGCCCACAAGGCGCTGATAGATATCAACCTTGGACAATTCATAATCTGCAAGCGTCACGGAGAACGGGTCGTTCTTGACCGCCAAGGACTCCTTCGACGGGAAGTCAATGACATAGACCGAAAGGCTAATGGGACCATTAGGAATGTCCTTGTGGTAAACCCACACCGTGGTGCTTCCTGAATTCACCGCCTTGATGGTACCATCATCATTGCGCTGCAAGATACCATCCTCGCTGCTGATGCCATAGGAGATGCCAGCCTCCTTGTCGGTGGCATTCTCGGGATAAATCGTATAGGTATAGGGGAGATACTGTGTCAGCTCATCACCCACACGAAGACGGATCTCATCGTAATTAGGAGTCATCCTTTCGACAGGCTGGATGATCTTGACCGTCACCGTCACGGGATCTACACCCGGTGCGGTAGCCGTCATTGTATAGGTTCCCGGCTTGACAGGATTCCACCATCCTCCCTGCGTATCGACAATGGCCGTGGGGTCTGACGGGGTCCACTTCACCTTCTCTGTAGCGTTGGCCGGACGGATTATCAAAATGTCTTCCAACGCCCTGTTGAGCATACCATCTCCATTCACAGGGACAGTGATCACGCCGCCAGGATAATCCGTGTCGTTGATAGCGAGACCCGTGATCGGCTGGTGAATGAAAAGTTGCGTACGATGCCAACAGCCACTAATAGACAGGTCGAAGTAAGCCCAGCTGCCTGTTCGTACAGGTGTCAGGACGTCGTTCACGATAGTAAAGCTGCTACAGGTATCTTTAACCCACGGAAGGACTTCTGGGAGCGACGCACCTTCTGGCTCGAAACTAAATTTCTCGCGCAGATTGACCGTCTCACCCATGTTGACATGAAGCTCTGATGGTCCATTGATCGCCGTTATGGGAGTAAACGTCAGATGGAAGGGATTTGAAGGAACGCCCCCAACCGTCTCGTCACCACCCGTCACGGTAATGGTTTCAGGAAGTACATACTCATTTCCTGGAATGTCGTGAAGCACAAATTGTACCTTCTTGCCTTTGTCGGCATCGTTCACACCGATGCGGAGCGTGTAGATATACCGCCCCCCGTCAGGGGTTTCGCGGAATACTGGGTTTGCGGCTGCACGGCACTCACCATCGATGAACGCACCAACACGCATATCGGCGACATTGTCAACCTCCTGCCCCGACGCATCAAAAAGCGTCGCATAAACTACGGCATGGGACGGATATTGATTCCCCGACGGGGGATTCCAGTCCCTCGCTGCCTGCGCCCATAGAGTGGACAACAGGAGCGTCATCATGAATAGAATGTTTTTTTTCATAGACTAATGGGTAAAATTGATTGGAAAATAGTGATTCTTCAGTCGCGTCCTTCCGCCGTCCCGACCTCCTGACGGGCGGCGGATGGCCTGTCTCCCCCATCGCCTGACGGCACTACCGTCCCCTTAATAAATAAGGTATTGCAGCCAGCGGGACTGTCGGTCTCGACACGAACGCGCTCCCGGAAGGGCCCTTCCTGTCCATGCGGGTCATAGCTGACCTCTACCCACGCCGTGTCACCGGGCTGCACGCTGCGGGTGTCATAGACCGCCGACGTGCAGTCGCAGCCAGGACGGGCAGAGAGGATATGGAATGTGGCTTCGCCAGCATTGCGAAGCAGAAAGCGGTGGCGAACGGTCCCACCCGCCTCGAAAACATCGCCGAAGACGAACACGGTGCCGCCCACCCAAGAGAGCTCCTTCTGCGCGGTGCAGTGGAGACTCCAACCGGTGAGTGTCAGCGGGAGGAGGAAGGCGGTACAAATGGTCTTTCTCTTCGGCATACTCTATTTAGTTTTTTATGTTCAGTGATTGTCTAAGTCTGCAATACGTGGTGTCACGCTGCAAAGTTAAGTAAAAGGCCCAAATTAACAGTTGTAAATATCTTACAAAAACCGCAAACATTCGCTTTGATAACGCAATTTGCTAACTTTTTATAGAAAAACACAACTGTTTGTACATTTTACACCCCGATTTCGCTTCCGTTTTTTATTATTCTGCTTCATCGTTGTGTAGGTTGCGAAATTGTCTCGGCCCCATGCCATAACATTTCTTAAAGGCGTTGGTGAATGCACTCGCGTCGTCGAAGCCACAGCGGCAACCCACATCCCGGATCCGAACATCCTGACAATCGATGAGCAACCTTGCGGCCTCGCGCATCTGCACACTCGTGATGAAATCTTTCGGCGCAAGTCCTGTGGCGGCAAAGATATGGCGGCGGAAAGTCTGCTCGCCGAGCGACAGGCTCGACGCGATCTCAGCCACACCATGCCTGCGGGCAGGCATCGAGGCAATAATCAGGCGTACCACATTGTGCACAAACTCATCGTGGGATGGACGACGTGGAAGATGCGCATGGGCTTCATGGGGAAGCCTCTGGTGGCGGATGTCGTGGTCTTCTTTCTTCACTGGACAGATATTTTACTTCAGTTTCTGGCGGCAAAGGTATAACTTGTTGGAAATTATGTTGTTGTAAAAATCATACAAAGTGTTGCAAAAAAAGTATCAAGACCTTAAAAAAGCCTTTTTTACACGTATTTTGTAGCCTTTTTCCAAGTCTGCAGCTACCATTTTAACCGTCGTGATAGATTTTTTACACGACTTTATACCATTTTTCATCCAGTTAGGATGGTTTCACCCACCACTTCCCCTACCCCACAACGACCTTGTCACGCCATTTTCCTGATAAGCCTTATTGTTTTTTATTATTTTTTTCTTGCCAGACTTTAGCATATCCCTTACTTTTGCATCTACAAATAAGCAAGAGACCTGAAGATATGGCAAAGATACTGATTGTGGAGGATGACCTGTCGTTTGGCACCTTGATCCAGACATGGTTGAAAAAAAAGGGATTTGAGGTGGAGAAAGCCACTTCGGCCAAAGGCGCACTGCTTCTGCTGGAGAAGGACAAGGAGCGCGACCTGATCCTCTCCGACTTCCGCCTGCCCGACCACGACGGCCTCGCCGTGCTCAAATGGGCACAGGACCACGACCTGCGAATTCCCTTCATCGTGATGACCAGCTATGCCGAGGTACAGAACGCCGTCCTCGCCATGAAGGCGGGTGCCACCGACTATATTGCCAAACCGTTTCAGCCCGACATTCTGCTGGAGAAGATCCAGGAGGCGCTGAGGGCTCATGCGTCCTCACAGCCCCCCACCTCTCTGTCCGATGCCAGCGCACCAGCTGCCCAGCCAACAAATGGCACGACGGAGGGAGGAGACACCGTGCCCCGCTACATCGAGGGCAAGAGCGAGGCCTCCCGACGGCTCTACGACTTCGTGTCGCTGGTGGCCCCCACCCCCATGTCAGTACTCATCCTCGGCGCCAGTGGCACTGGAAAGGAGTATGTCGCCCGTCGCATCCATGCACTGAGTCCACGTGCCGACAAACCGTTCTTTGCCCTTGACTGCGGCGCCATCCCACGCGAAGTGGCAGCCTCGGAGTTTTTCGGCTATGTTAAGGGAGCCTTTACGGGTGCCGACCAAGACAAGAAGGGTGCCTTCGAGACGGCCAACGGCGGCACGCTGTTTCTCGACGAGATGGGGAACCTCAACTACGAAGTACAAGTGCAACTGCTCCGCGCGCTTCAGGAGCGTAAGATACGTCCAGTCGGCAGCACCCACGAGATCGACATCGATCTACGTCTGGTCTGTGCCACCAACGAAAACCTGGAACAGCGAGTGGCCGAGGGTAAGTTTCGCGAGGACCTCTACCACCGCATCAACGAGTTTACAATCCACATGCCCGCCCTGCGCGACCGCGGCACGGACCTATTCCTCTTTGCCGACCTCTTCGTCCGACAGGCCAACCAAGAATTGGGACGCCACGTCGTCGGCTTCGACCGAAAGGCTACCGAACGGATAGCTTCCTACGGGTGGCCCGGCAACCTCCGCGAACTGAACAATGTGATGAAGCGAGCCGTCCTCTTGACCAAAGGCGACTACATCGGTGTGAAGGAACTGGATCAGTGTATGAACCACGCCCAGCCTACAGACCCCATCACCCTCCATGACGAGCAGACGGAGCGGCAGCGGATCGTCCATGCACTCCAAGCCGCGGACGGCAACAAGAGCAAGGCGGCCCTGCTCCTCGCCATCGATCGCAAGACCTTATATAATAAGATGAAGAAATACGGGATATAAGACGGCATGAACCCGCGTGCCAGGATGGGGCCTCGTCCCCACCTATGGGGAAGTGTGGAGATGCCACGGTGGCATCTCCACACTTTTTTGTAGAAAAATTCCACACTGTTTCCACACTTTCCACACCACCGTTTTTCGTGCCAACACCATTTTCTCACTATGTATCAACGACTTACGAAATCATGCCAAAAGTTGGCACGCAGATTGTGATATAATTAGTGAGCCCGCCAAGGAATGGAGACACAACGAGGCAGCTCAACAAAACAATTAATATTCACGATTTAAAAGATAAACATTATGAAGAAGTTAGTTTTTGCAGCAGTCGCAGCGTTGGTTATGGTTTCAGTAGGTAACGTTTTCGCTCAGAATGAGCCAGTAAGTACGATGCAGTCCGACTCTATCAGCTTCGTCGCTCCTGCAGACACCGTCGTCACAACGGACTCCGACGACACGGTAAATCAGCCCGCAGAGCCGGCAGATCAGCCTGTCGAAACAGAGCAGACGGCAGAGTAAGGACACCTCTTGGGAAAGTGTGTTACAGATTGCCTTCCAAGGTATAGGCAGTCAAGGGGAGCAAGTCATTGTGGAATGGCCTGCTCTTTTTGCTATCCACCTCCATCTTGATAATAGTACCGACAAAGTTTTGTCACGTCGCAGATTTGTATTATCTTAGCATCCTGAAACGACAGAACACCCATCATGCACCGCAATACAATCCCCTTCAAAGTCGCTGCCGGTTATTGCGCCGTGGCCGTCGTGCTGCTCCTGGCCATCGCTTTGGTCTATAGCAACACGAAATCCATCTTTGCCATCAATCACGCCTCGCGGGAATATATCCGCAAGCGAGAGGCCGCTGACAGCGTGATGTCCTCGCTGCTCAAGGCAGAACAGGCCAATCTGCAACAACTCTCGGAGGCCATGAAGGAAAGGACTGGGAAAAACTACCTGCACGAGAAGGTGGAAAGCCTCGACAAAGGAGAAGACTCCGTCGTCGTGCACCCCAAGACCCCACAGAAGGTGCAGGAGAAAAGTACGGTCGTAGAAGTGGTCAAGACGCGCAAGGGCTTCTTCCGCAGGGTGGCGGATGTGTTCCGTAAGGAGCGCGCCGATACGGTGAGCATCAAGGTGGACAACGACACGGCCGTGATAGACACGGTCGTCACCCCGGTGAACGTGGCGAGCAACGTGGTCACCATCCTCAAGCAGGTGGACCGCAAGGAACGGGTGACGACAGGCCACCAGGCAAAGGCGGTACACAAGGAAATGGCCGACCTCAAGGTGATCAACGCCCAACTCGCCCTGAAATCGACCCAGCAGCTCCGCGAAGTACACCGTCGGGAGCGCAAGTCGATACAGCAAAGCATCAACCAGGCCATGACGGCACAGCGTCACCTGTTGTGGCAGATGGGGATGCTGGCTATCGTCGCCGTCGTCGCCGCCGTCATCCTAATAGGTTATGTCTGGCGGGACAACCGCAGAGAGCGTATCTATCGGGAGAATCTGGAGCACGCCAACGAGGAGATCCAGCGCATCATGCAACAGCGAGAGCGACTCCTCCTCACCATCACCCACGACATCAAGGCACCCGCCGCCTCTATATCAGGTTTCATCGACATGATGAGAGACTATGTCGATCAACCCCGTGGCAGGGAGTGTCTGGACCACATCCAGGGTTCGGCGCGACACCTCTCCCACCTCGTAGCCTCACTCCTCGACTACCATCAGCTGGAGAACGGACTGATGGAGGTACACCCCGTCAATTTCTCGCCCTCGCAACTACTTCGGGAGTGTGTGGAAGGCCATCGGCTGAAGGCCGAGGAAAAGGGGCTGCAAATGGTACTGGCATGGCAGGACAAGACGGACGGAGAGACGGAGCAGGGCGGAAAGGGTACCATCTGCCGTGCCGATGCCTTCCGCCTCCGCCAGATATTGGACAACCTTGTTGGCAATGCGGTAAAATATACAACGCTGGGCAGCGTCAGCATCGTGGCGACTCTATCTGCCAACGACAACGAAGAAGAGAAGGCATTCCGCCTCACGGTGGCGGTAAAGGACACGGGGAAAGGTATGACGACGCAGGAGAAGCACGACGTCTTCCAAGCCTTCACCCGACTGAAGAACGCACAAGGCATCGAGGGGGCTGGACTCGGCTTGTCCATCACCCATGAGCTGGCCTCGCTCCTGGACGGTGAGATCCAGGTGGAGTCGGTAGTGGGCCACGGATCGACCTTCACCGTGACCATTCCGCTAGAAGAGAAAACAGAGGATGCGGAGATGGAGGAAACCGCCGAGGCTACTCCCACCCTACCTGCTGCGGAATGGGAAGACTCCAAAATCCTCCTGCTCGATGACGACCCCTTGCAACTGCAACTGCTGCAAGAGATGCTGCGCCGTCTGCCAATCGACCTAAAGAAGGTCATCGTCTGCCATCATGTCACCGACGCACTCACCGCCCTCCACAACGAGAAACCCTCCCTCATGCTCATGGACATTGAGATGCCAGAGATGAACGGAATGGAAATCATCCAGCACCTGAACCACGCCCACATGCGGGTAGTGGCAATGACGGCACACGACAGCAGCATCCTCAGCCAGCTGAAAGAGGCGGGCTTCGACGACTGCCTGTTCAAACCGTTTCGTGTCGATGCGCTCGCCAAGGTTCTCGGTGTCTCGCAGGATCATGTTTCTGACACAGTTCCATCACCCTCACAGTCAACCTCCATACCTCCTCGCTTTGCACCGCTCGTTGCCTTTGCAGACGATGACCCCGAGGCGGCCGAGGAGATTGTCCGAACGGTCCGTCAGGAGTTGGCGCAGTATCTCGTCTTGTTACAACAGATACAAAACCCATCCACAAGCTCTACCGACGCAGCAAACCCCACCGAGACGCCCTCTTCCACCACCGATATCAGCAAGATCGCCCATAAGCTCCTACCCATTGCCACGATGATGCAAATGGGTTGTCTCGACGCCCTCACCTCCTTGTCGCCCGAGCATATCAACGATTTGGAGCAACCACAAATACAACAATGCCTGCAAACCGTCATCCACGACTTGCAGGACATTCTTGAGGAAAACTAACCAGCTTCCTTGGGAAGCGCTATACCTTATTATATATATGTGTGTTTATGCCGGCGAAGCACTCTGGCGATACTGCGTCGGAGAACAGGCGTAAGCCTTCTTGAAAGCGTGGGAGAAAGCACTGGCCTCGTCAAAACCACATTCGCGTGCCACTTCGCCCACGGGGCGCGAGCTATCCTGAAGCAACAGGCGGGCGGCAAGGTCCATCTGGATGGCAGTGATGAACATCTTGGGCTGCTGTCCCGTCTCGCAGACAAAGCGGCGGCGGAAGGTCTGCTCGCCCATATTGAGTTTGGAAGCCACGGCGGTGACGCTCACCTCGCCCTTGGCCATTCCCGATCGCACCACCTCGATGACCTGGCGACAGAGCGTATCGGCCATATCGGCGGGCGACGACTCCACGGAAGGTTGCACACTATCGGGCGATGGTGTCGTTTGGGAGGAAGGAATGGGCGTGGCAGCGCCTTCCTCTGTATCAGCAGCGGAAGAATGCGCTGTCAACTCAGGATTCACAACGGTCTCGGCTGCCGCAGGGGCAGAAAGACTTTCGAGACGGTGCAACTCCCGGAAGAGTTGGCGCAACTGTTCCCGATGGGCCCGCGTGCGACGGCGCTGCACCCAAAGGAAAAGGCCGATGAGCAGCAACAAGACGGCTGCAGAGATGAGCAGGTCACGTAAGTGGGCGTTCTTACCCGCCGAGACCTCCTCGCGCAGTTGATCGTTGCCAAACTCTGCCTCGTAGCGAGCCAACGCCTTGGCCGTCGATGTGGAGTAGAGCGAGTCGCGGAGAGCGTTGAACCGCTCCAACTCATGGCGCGCACTATCGGGGTTGAGGTTCCAATAAGCCTCATAGAGACCCTTGCGGGCGGTGCACCCATTATAGAGGTCACCCATCTTCGAGAAGATGCCGGATGCCTCGCGAAAAGCCTCCACGGCCGCCTGCTCCTGCTTTTGTCTCAAAAGGATAAAACCCATTTGGTTGAGAGCGATGCCGAGGGAGTGGATATTGCCCACGCTGCGGAGCGTGGGAATAGCTTTTTGATAGACGGCGACGGCCTCGTCGTCACGCTTCATTCCGCCCAGTGCCGCCCCCTGCATGGTGAGCCGGACGGCCATCTTTCCCTCATTGCCAAGCAGGGAGTCGATTACGTATGCCTTTTGCGCATATTGAAGCGAACGCTGGTAATTGCCGAGCTTATAGTAGATTTCCGACGCCATGCCATTGATGACAGCCTGTCGCGGTCGGTTGTTTGCGCGGGAGGCATAGCGCAGCGCCTGCAGGATGTGCTTTTCAGCTTGTCTCGGGTGGTTGGCAGCCAGGTTGATGCCCGCCAAGGTATTGAGGGCGGAGGAAGTCTGGTCGGGATCGCGCAGCTTCTTGTAGATGCGGACGCAACGCGTGGCATACTGTGCGGCTGCAGGGAAGTCGGCCAGCCGCACACCGATAATGGCCAGCAGATTGAGGCAGTCGCCCTTGGCGGCATTGTCATGACGGTAGAGGGGCAGTGCGCGGAGCGCATATTGGCGGGCGAGCCCATACTCCTGGGTATCGTTGAACCACTCTCCAGCCCAATACCACACCTCCTTGCGCAGAGAATCAGTGGGCGTGTTGGTGGCAAACTGTATTCTTTCGTCGGTGAATTGCTCCTGATCAAGGTAGTCGAAGAAGCGGTTGGCGGCCTTCACGCTGCCCTTCTTATCGAAGTCGGCAACGAGTTTTCTCGCGTCCTGTGCCCATAGCGAAGAGCTAAGAAGCAGACACATAATCAGGGTCAATAGGTAGTTCTGTTTCATTGGTGGGGCAAAGTTAGCAATTATTTCCTTAAAAGTGTTCAAAAAGGGATGATTTTTAAAACAAAACTTTACATTCGTTCTCAGTTTAATCTCTATCGGCCGTTTGGGGTTGCGCATACATGTATAAAGAGTGAACATTCTGCAGTATCTCATGACTGACAACGGGAGATTTCTGGTGAAAAAACAGAGCGTTCATGGGAATGTGCATCGATATTTGTCCCAAAAAGTGCGGAATGAGAAAAAAACAGGAGAAATCGTTGGTCATATCAAAATATTGTCTTAATTTTGCGGACAGACTATCGACGTGAGACGATTATCAAATGAAATCATACACTTAATGTTCTAATTATATTAAAGATGACGAAATTATCACTATTCAGACTGGCTTTCGTGCCGCTGTCGCTGGCCTCACTATCAGCGTTGGCACAGACGGACGACGCACCAGCAATCCAGAAGACACCCACACCCGTGATCTTCCCTGATGCATCGCGCTTCACCCGAGTGGACGCGCCGGTGGTAAAACAGAAGCAAGTGCCCGCCAAGCAGGTGCAAGCCCCGCTTCGTGGTTCCGACCAGCCCATCGAGCCGGACTGGGAGACTTCGTTCGCCACGACCGATGATGCCGATGTCTTCACGGTCATCGACGCCAACAACGACGGACTGACATGGGGATGGAATGATTCCTACGATGGAAGTATGCGCAGCGAGTACAGCGCAAACAACGGCAACGACGACTGGCTCGTCACGCCCCCCATCCATTTCCTGCCCGGAAGACAGTATATCATCAAGTTTAATATCCGCAACGCAGCCACCAACTGGGTCAACTCCTTCGAGGTGAAATACGGCGAGGGAGACAACCCCGCCCAGTTTACGAAGACCCTCCAGCCGACCTTTGAGCCGAAGGGAGACGACTTCGAGACCCGCACCTATTATCTGACGTTCGACGAAGAGGTGACCTATCGCTTCGGATTCCACGACAATACTGCCGAGGCCAACCGCTACTGGCTGTTCCTGGACGACCTCAGCATCGAGAAGGGTCCGCTGTCCACGTCGCCCGCAGCCGTGGAAGACCTGGAGGTGACTCCTGCCGAGCAGGGCAAGCTGAAGGCTACAGTGAGCTTCATGCTGCCGACGAAGACCGTCGATGGCAAGCCGCTCTCCAAGGTGGACGGTGTCATCATCAAGCGCAATGGCGTGAAGGTGGCTACCCTCGGCGCAGGCAAGCCTGGCCAGACGATCACCTACGAAGACAACGACGTGCCCTCCAACGGCTACCATAGCTACCGTGTGACGGCATTGCTCGACGGCGAGGAAGGATCGAAGGCATCACGCTCCGCCTATATCGGACTCGACGTCCCCTTGAGCCCGGAGGGCGTGAAACTCCTCGACAACGGCAACAACGTGCTCGCACAGTGGCCCGAGGCACGCAACTACGGTGCCAACAAGGGTTATGTCGATCCCTCACAGGTCACGGTGTCGCTCTTCGAGATGATCAAGACGACCTACGGTATGAGCATCGGCGACCTCGTAGCCACGAGCGACCCGGGCGTGACCGAGATGACCCTGCCTATTGATCCCGACGAGTCGCAAGCTGGAGACGGCGTGACGCAGTCCATCTTCCAACTCGGCGCACGTGCCGACAACCCCGCGGGCAACAGCGGCTACTACGGCACCCACCCGCTCATCGTTGGCCCGGCCATCACGCTCCCGTTCAAGGAGAGCCTGAGCAACGGCCACCTGGAGAACGGTTTCGTATGGACCGAGGGCAATGACATCCACAACAGCCGCATGAATCCTGCCGGCTGGATGCTCGTCAACGACAATCCTTCCGACGGCGACGCTGGTTCCCTGCGCTGGAGACAGTATAGCGTAGATACCGGTTTCGGCGACAGAGTATATGACATCCAGGTCGGCGACGAGGTATCAATGAATATGCCGAAGATCGCACTCAACGGCGCGGAGAATCCGAAACTCTTCTTCAGCCTCTACGCCAAGAAGGGTGAGCGCGCCCGCCTGCGCATCCTCATCGAGACACCCGACGCCGAGGAGCACGAGCTCCACACCTATGACCTCTCGACGGTGACCGCCGATGGATGGGAGCGCAAGGAACTGAGCCTCGCCCCCTGGGCCGACGAGAAGTTCGTCCTCATCAAGTTCCGCGCCATCTGCGACGGTGATCCCGAGAAGACCTACGTCGGCATCGACGACATCAACGTCTTCGACCAAAAGCAGCACAACCTCGCCGCCATCAAGCTCGCTACTCCGAAGAGCGTGACGGGTGGCAAGACGCTCGAGGCCAACGTGACCGTGAAGAACTACGGCGCGGAGAAGGCCAGCGGATACAGCGTCGTGCTCTACTGCAACAATATCCCCGTAGATACCGTTACGGCATCCCGCGCCCTCGGCGTGCTGGAGTCTGACACCCTGACGCTGAGTTTCCATGCTGGCGTCAACCTCGGCGAGAACGCCACCCTCAAGGCCCAAGTGGTCTTTGACGGCGACATGCTCGATACGGACAACACCACCGACGAGGCCACCGTACGCATCCGCCGCTCTTCCTACTCTGCTGTCAGCGACCTGAAGGCCACGGCTCCTGGCGACGACGGCACGGTGAAGCTCTCCTGGAGCAGACCGTCCATGCCGCAGCCCGAGGTTGTCACCGAGGACTTCGAGGACTATGCAGCCTTCGACCCCGAACTGGGTGAGTGGACGCTCATCGACGGCGACAAGGGTCTGGCAGGCGGCTTCTTCCAGAACTACAGTTATCCCGGACAGAACCTGCCGCTCGCCTTCTTCGCCTTCAACCCCGACATGGTCACCGACGCATTCCCCGTCGTGATGAGCAACCCGGGGTCTTACGCCGAAGAGCGGAGCCCAGTTTGCTGGTGCTCCCTATGCCAACAGCGTGGCAGGCATGCCGATCGCTGCCGACAACTGGCTCATCACCCCCGAGCTCTCGGGCAAGGCACAGACCATCAAGTTCTATGCCTTCAACGTGACGGTAGTCGATGAGTGGGGCAACGTGCTTCCTTACAACGAGGCCTTCGACGTGCTCTCCTCCAAGACGGGCACGAAGACAAGCGACTTCAAATTGATCAACTCTTACAAGGCCGACGGCACGAACGCCATCTCTGAGGAGGCCAACTGGAAGGAGATCACCGTTGATGTGGAGGAGGGAACGAAATTCCTCGCTATCCACCACAAGAGCGACGCCAACAATAGCTTCCTCTTCGGTATCGACGACGTGACCTTCGAGAAGGGTGTCGTGGGCGCCAAGGACCAGATCACGAAGTACTACATCTACCGCGACGCCAAGCGCGTGGGAGAGGTCAGCGGAACGCAGACCACCTTCGACGACCATGGTGTGAACACGGGAGACCATGTCTATAACGTGACGGCCCTCTACAAGAGCGACACCAACGAGGAGAACGAGTCTTCCTTCTCCAACGACGCAACACTCTACGTCAACGGCATCGCCGAGATCACAGCCAACGGACAGCAGGGTGATCAGCCTCGCTACAACCTCGCCGGACAGCGCGTCGGCAAGGACTACCGCGGCGTGGTCGTGGAGCAGGGTCGCAAGATCATCATCAAGTAAAACATCATCTTAATTTTCATTTGATAACAGCAGGGGCCGCCCAAAGCAAGCGTGCTGCAAGCGGCCCCACTTTTACCAAAAATCAAAACAATTATGAAGAAAATACTGACCTTATTTTTCGCCTGTGCACTCTCGATGGCTATGCAGGCACAGACAAAGCACAATGTGTATGTATGGGTGGACGGTGAGAAGACCCTCATCGAGAACGCCGACAGCATCACCTTCTCAGAGCCCGCCACGCCGCCGGCAGACGACGAGGCCGTAGATCTCGGTCTGAGCGTGAAATGGGCGCAGCGCAACCTCGGCGCAGAGAACCCGTGGGACTTCGGCACCTACTTCGCATGGGGCGAAATAGAAGGCAAGGACAACTATGAATGGGCTACTTACAAGCACGGCACGAGCTACAACCAGCTCACCAAGTATGTCTCGTCGGTGGGCTACGGCCTCGACGGCTTCATCGACAATAAGGAGGTGCTTGACGAGAGCGACGATGCTGCCGCACAGTTGCTCGGCAACGGATGGCGCATGCCGACCCCAGAGGAGATGCAGGAGCTCATCGAAGACTGCACCTGGGAGGAGGACTACGACATGGGCGTGGGCGGTCTGAGAGTGACCGGCCCCAATGGCAACAGCATCTTCATGCCGTTCGCTGGCCGTATGTATGGCAGCATCCTCTTCCAGAGCAACGCTTCCGGCTACTACTGGACTTCCTCCCTCAACGAGAAGGCCAATGTGCAGGCCAAGTATCTCTGCATAGCACCCAACGGACAGGAGGTGACCTGCTACAACCGCTACTTCGGCTTCTCTATCCGTCCGGTGAAGAAATAAGCCCACACCTACAGTTTTACGATTCCTGTGCTATCGCCAATCGGTGATAGACTTCTAACAACGGGAGGGAGACAAGGTTGCTTGTCTCCCTCCCGTTGTTTCTTATGCTTTGCAAAACAAGGATGCAGTGTGCTTGCGAAGCATGGTTCGTGTCGTGCGCTGTTTTCGTTGCCCTCCTACAGGGAAGCAACATCAAAAAAGGTCCTCGGGATGCGGTATTGTCACCACCTCGCCACGGCGCAGCGAGGCGGGTACGTCGATGACACGCTGGTTCGCGCTGCCTCTGAAGACCAGGTCTGGATCACGCTGTGCAAGAATGAAGGGTCCATCGACCAGCACATTGACCCTTTCGAGGAGGGCACGCTGGCTGGGATGGGTGAGGATCTGCTCAAAGGTGAGACCCGTATAGCACCAGATGGTCTTGCGGCTGCGCTCGCGCAAGCCATCGGCCAGGCGTGCGAAGGCTTCGGCCTGAAACATCGGATCACCTCCAGAGAAGGTGACGTCGGCGAATGGATCGGCCAGGAGCTCGTCAAGGAGCGTGGCGACAGAGACGGGAGTGCCATGCTGGATGTCCCACGACTCGGGGTTGTGACAACCCGGACAATGGTTGGGGCAGCCGGCACAATAGACCGTGGTGCGCATGCCCGGTCCATCGACCATCGTGTCGTGGACGACCTGAAGGACGGAGATGGTGTCCTGTAGTTTGGTGGAAGATTCGTTCATGGAATTATATGCTTAAGAAAGAGGGTGCGCCAAAAGCCGATTTTGACACACCCCCACCCTATATGTTTCTATCAATTAGTAGATCGCACGATGCTATAGCGTATGGGTGACACGATCCTTGAGTTCGGCGAGTTTGGCAGAGTTCCAGCGCTCCGTGGTACCGACGAGATAGCCGGTGATGCGCTGGAGGCGGTCAATGTCCGTACTGCCACACTTCGGACAGACTTCCATGTTAGGATCCGCATTCTCATAACCACACTTCATGCAGCGGTTGCGGTTGTGGTTCACCGAACCGTAGCCCATATTGAAGCGGTCCATCATATCGACCACGCGCATGATGGCAGAAGGATTGTGGGTGGCATCGCCATCGACCTCGACGTAAAAGATATGACCACCACGCGTGAGGTCGTGGTACGGAGCCTCCACCTCGGCCTTGTGAAGCGCTGAGCACTTGTAATAGACGGGGACATGGTTGGAGTTGGTGTAATACTCGCGGTCGGTGATACCAGGCAGGATGCCAAACTCCTTGCGGTCGCGCTTGGTGAACTTGCCACTCAGACCCTCGGCAGGCGTAGCAAGGATGGAGTAGTTGTGGTGATACTTCTCAGAGAACTCGTTGGCACGGTCGCGCATGTGGGTCACGATCCGCAGTCCCAACTTCTGTGCCTCCTCGCTCTCACCATGATGATGCCCGGTGAGGGCCACAAGACATTCGGCCAGTCCGATGAAGCCGATACCAAGCGTGCCCTGGTTGATAACCCGCTCAATGGTGTCCTCCGGCTTGAGCTGCTCTGCTCCGATCCAGAGATACTTCATGAGCATGGGGAACTGCTTGGCCAAGGCAGTGGCCTGAAACTGGAGGCGGTCGTCGAGCTGATGGGCCGCCACATCGAGCATTTCGTCGAGTTTCTCAAAGAACTTGTCCACGCGCTCCT